>Ga0247841_10012359_pt1 | contig 11151 bp, 11 predicted proteins | sample LaCruzMarch2015__2_FD_192410 | JGI IMG/M metagenome (GOLD analysis project Ga0247841, IMG submission 192410) | Freshwater microbial communities from meromictic Lake La Cruz, Castile-La Mancha, Spain - LaCruzMarch2015_18m | ecosystem: Environmental > Aquatic > Freshwater > Lake | place: Spain...
ATTATCAAGGTTCTGCCTCTCCCTACTACGATAATTATGGTCGATCGTTGATAATCTTCGTAGTATAGGATAATTTGTTGTCAGGGCAACAAAAAGGCGATACTGTTCCGCATAGCTCTCATGGGCGGAGGGGGGACCCATGTGTCCCGATAAATCGGGACGCGAGCTATGCAGGACGCTATCGCCTGATTCAGATTAGATTCAAGTTGATTCCCTTACCCCCGCACTCCATCAACTTTTGGCTACCTGGTTTAAAGTTTTTATTCTGCGACACAATTCTTTCCAATTGCGTAATATCACATTATACTACATATTTTTACATTTGTCAACCCCTACCTAGGACTTCCGCTCTCTTTTTGCGGGCCGCCCTAACCGCATTTAATGCAACGCTGCATTGTATCATCTGGAGTCCTGTCTGTCAAGAGTTACGCCAAATCTTCCCCCGCAATGTTTGCGTTAATTGATACCAAAAGTTCAAAAAGTACGCACTAAATTACTCTGATCTAATCTACTATGATGAATCTCAACGATCGTTGATAATCTTCTCAGAGTATCAGTGGTTGGATTGCTAGTTCTGATTTTATATTTTCGGTTCGTTAACTCGTTTCTTAGCTAGAAGTTCCGCGATATATTTATCGATATCGGACCTTTCGCTGACAATATAAGCGACATATTCTTCAACCTTGAATTTCTTTGCCGCTAAACTGACAAGATCGCCGACATTCTTGTTGGTTACCCACAAACTTTTCTGGACTTGTTTGAAACCCATTTTCTTTATCGCCCTGCGAAAGCCGTCGCGTTTCGTCCTTTCTGGCTCGGGAATATCAAATGACACGTAGCGGAACTTCCCGTCCGTTTCCAGTCTGCTCGAAATCTGTTCAATGAGGGCAATCCTCGCTTTATCAGTCAATACCACCGATTCTTGAGAGCCCTTGGCCTTGATTTCTATATAGCCGTTTCGCCTGAGATCGTTGAAAAAGCCGAAAAGACGTTCAGTCGTCCATTCGTTTTCGACATAACCATAAGCCAGTTTATAAGCATGTTTTTTATCACAAGACGCCTTAAGCATGTTCTCGGCAGAACAGAGCAAGAGATCCAAAATACCAATCGTAATACTTTTAGCCGTAGATCCAATCTTTTTCAGAATTCTTTGTCTTTTTCCGTCATTTGATTTCATAAGAGTATTATACAATTATTGGTAATGTTTTGCTATGACGAATCTCAACGATCGTTGATAATCTTCATAGCATAAATGCAACGGGTACGGCCGATTGGGCTGAGAAATATAAAAAATAATGAGCACGAGCCAGTGTAGATGGACTTGGCACAAATAGGTATTATTAGTCGGTGCGGAGCTTCCTCATCAAATTAAGATACTGCGAAAGATTGTGAAGAGTAGCCAGCCGGATGCCGAGGATTTCGTCGGATCTGATTAAATGAGAAAGGTAGGCGCGGCCAAAGCCGCTTCCCGCTCGACATGCGTAGCAGCCGCAATTTTTGTCAATCACTCCCCCATCTTCTCTGAATCTGCTGTTTAGCAGATTCAGAAGTTTGTAGTTGGTAGTTGGTAGTTTGTGGCTATGGGATTTTCCACTTTCTACCTTCCACTTTCTACCCTCTACCTGTATGTACACCGACCCATGTCGTGCTAATCGGGTCGGCAAGACACAATCAAACATATCCATGCCCAATTTTGTCGCCTTGATAATATCGTCCGGCGTCCCCACGCCCATCAGATAACGCTGTTTATTTTCCGGCAGTATTTCCCCCATCAATTTAACGATTTTCCACATATCGCGCGTTTCGTGATCAACCGCCAATCCGCCGACCGAGTAACCGTCAAAATCTAATTTGATAAGTTCCGCGGCGCAATGGCGTCTTAAATCTTCATACAATCCACCTTGCACGATACCATGCAACAATGGACGGCCGTTATTCGTCTGTCGGTTACGAGGCCCATTTCGTTGTTCGGTTACGTCAGACGACAGACTCTTGCCGATACGGGCTTCGTTACCATTACCCATAGACGATTGTTTTTGCATTTTGCGATCAAAGTGCTTTTTTGCCCGCCTTGCCCATTTAATCGTTAGTTCTGTCGCTTTTTCTACTTCCTCCCTACTGGCTTTACCGCTAGGGCAAACATCGAGCGGCATTATGACATCAACCCCGAGGTCGAGTTGAATGTCGATTACTTTTTCCGGTGTGAAAAAATGCTTACTACCGTCGAGGTGAGATGTGAATTCGACACCTTCTTCGGTCACCTTAACGAGTGATTTGCGGTTGTCATCCTGAGCATTAGCGAAGGATCTCAGAGATTCTTCACTTCGTTCAGAATGACAATTTTGGTTGTTTTTCCCGAGAGAAAAGACTTGGTATCCGCCCGAATCGGTCAGAATAGGTTTGTTCCAGCCAATAAACTTATGCAGGCCGCCTAATTTGCTAATCAATTTTTTCCCCGGGCGGAGATAGAGATGATAAGTATTACAAAGTATGATCTCTGCTCCGAGAGACTCTAACTCGGCCGGTGAGGTAGCTTTGACGCTTCCAGCAGTCCCAACCGGCATAAAAAATGGCGTATCTATCACTCCGTGAGGAGTTTCCAAAAGACCGACTCTGACGCCGTTGCTCAGTTTTTTTGTTAATTCAAACATGCTAATTACAAATTACCCAATTTCTAACCCTTCGACAAGCTCAGGGCAAGTTTTCTAATCAATTTCCAACTACTGAATATATCAAAAAGGGCCAATGGCCCTTTTTGATTCATGATTCATGATTCATAACTCATGATTCTGATTTTGTTATTTCATTTCGACTGTTGCGCCGGCTGCTTCAAGCTTGGCCTTGGCCGCTTCAGCATCTTCTTTCTTGGCGCCCTTGAGGACATCTTTTGGAGCAGCGTCAACGAGGTCTTTCGCTTCCTTCAAGCCGAGATCAGGCTTGATTTCGCGGACGGCCTTGATAACAGCAATCTTTTGCGCGCCGGCGCTAGCCAAGACAACATCGTATGATGTCTTCTCCTCAACCGGCTCGGCTGAACCGGCAGCAGCACCGCCGGCAACCATTGCTACAGGAGCAGCAGCGGAAACACCGAATTTGTCCTCGAGAATCTTGACCAAATCAGCAAGCTCGATGACAGTTAATTTCTCGATTGTTTCGACCAAATCCTTGAACTTGGCAGGGACTTCTTTGGTTTCTTTTTTTCCGTCTAGGCTCGCGCTAGCCGAGACTGACGCCTCTTCTGCCTTGGGCTCCTCTTTTTTGGGCTCCTCAACCTTTACCTCCTCAGCCTTCGTCTCTTCGGCTTTAATCTCCTCAGCTTCCGGAGCACTGGTCTCTTCGGCTGGAGCTTCAACCGTTTCTTCTACGGTTTCCTTGTCCGCCGTAGCTTCAGCGTTGGCGGAATCCTTTTTCTCTTCGTCTGTCATTTTTTCCTTCTTGCCCCGCGTAGCTCGAAGAGCGTAGTGGGGTCATTTCTTTATTATTTATAAGCTTTCAACTTTATGAACTTTTAACTTCTTTGTATGCGTTTAATATGTTGACCAATCCTCTCAAATTACCCGCCAAGACATTGAGTATGCCGGAGAGAGGCGAAGCAATCGAGCCGACCATCTTGGCCAGTAATTCCTCGCGTGATGGTAAAGACGCAAGTTGCTTGACCGCGGCAGCATCAATCATCTTCTTCTCCAGAATACCGCCCAGAATTTCGAGCACTTCGTGTTTCTTGGCAAAAAGATTAATCTCTTTGGCCGGCGTCACCTCATCTTCCATCGCGAAAGCGATGGCGATTGGCTTCTTGAAGATATCTGAGTCAAATTCGATGCCATGCTTTTTCAAAGCAATTTTGACCAAAGTGTTTTTGGTGATGTGAAAATCAACGTTCTTCTGGCGCAGGATGCCGCGAAGTTCCTCGGTCTCTTTCACCTTCAAGCCTTTGTAATCAATCAAAACGGCTGACTTGGCTTGATCAAGCTTTTCGTTTAATGCAGCGACCGAACTTTCTTTTTGTACTCGTGTTTTGGCCATGTGATTCCTCTAAATGTCATTCCGGACTTGATCCGGAATCTATTTATAAATTTCTGGATCCTGAATCAAGTTCAGGATGACATTGGAATAAAAAACTGCACTTTCGTGCAGATAAAAACAAATACTTTATAACTTTCAACTTTATGAACTTTATAAACTATTATTTTCCTGCACAAGGCTTATATCTCTGAACGCTATGCTTGCCGGCCGTAGCTTCAGCGAAGGCTGGTGGTCTTTGGAACAATTCTTTTATATCAAAATCGCAAGGTGTTGTCAAATGGTTCAAGATCTCGTCGTTTTAAAATTCATAAATTCTTTTTCGAGATGTATCACTCGTGCTCGTAGCAAAAACAACTCATAATTTAACGAATTGCCGTCTTCTATGCTTCTTTTTTCCATGGACGAAAGTCGCTCCTTGATTTCTTTAATTTCCTGACGTAGTGAGCCAAACTCAAGAGCTAATTTCGTTTCAACGGCTTCGAAACGTTTATCAATTTGTTCGAAACGTTTTTCGATCGACTCAAACTGCTTGGCGATACCAAGCGCCATATTATCAATCTTTTCGTCCAACAAGCCAAACTTCTCCTGGACAATTGTTGCCAGCTCATCGATTGTCATTTTTAATTTCTTCGGCATGCGACCATTATATTACTTCTGCTATAAATTGTCTAAGAATTATTGTCGGCATTTATCCACAGAAAACCGCCCGGATTGGGCGGCTTTCTTAATGATCTATTTCAGGAGATCCTTCGGCTTCGCTCAGGATGACAACAGAGCTGTTGTCACTTTTTAGCCACCTTGACGCTCGGCCCCATCGAAGTGGTAATGTAGATCGATTCGATTCTTTTTGGCAAATGGCCTAGAATAGCTTGATAGTTTTGGCTGATTTTCTCTGCGCCAAACGAAACCTTGCCAATTACCATGTGAATAATATTCTGCTTGTCGGCGCGATATTCGACTTTGCCGCCCCTTAACTCTTCGGCCGCTTTCTTGACGTCTTCGACTGCCGTACCGGCTTTTGGCGATGGCATCAGCCCTTTCGGACCGAGAATCTTGGCTAGCTCAGCTAATTTTGGCATCACTTTGAGGTCAGCGATCATTATGTCAAAGTCAGTTTTACCCGACTTGACGTTAGCAATAGTGTCTTCAAGATTATTTTCCGTTACTTCCAGAATTTTCTTTTCCTTGACCACCCCGCCGGGCAAAGTGACCATACCGCGGATATTTTTCTCTTTCTCGTGTAATCGGACGTGAAGCTCGACCGTAGCGTCAAACTTGGTCGGATTGGTCTTGAGAGCTAAATCGATCGCTTCAGTAAGCGGATACTCTTTATCGATCTCGACCTGCTTTGCAATCTCACGGTATTTCTTACCGTGACGCGGCTTGACGCGCTTTTGAGTTTTCTGGGAAGTTTTTTGTTTCTTTCCTTTCGCTTTCTCTTCCTTTTCTTGCTCTTTTTGAGCCTCTTTTTCCGCCTCTTCAGTCGCCTTGCGTTCTTTCTCCCGTTCCTCGGCTTGTTTTAATAGATCCTTCTCTGAAAGCTCAATTGCCGGGGCTTCGGCTCCCTCGACCTCTTTAGAATCCTTTTTGGACTTTGCCTCTTTTTTCACAGAATCTCCTTCGTGGTATTAATGCCCCGCGAAGCCAGAAATGGCGAAGTGGGGCTCCCACAATTAATAATTCTTCTACTTGTATAACAAAATCTGTTCGTTTTATCAAGATGCTAGCCGGCAATTGCCGGCTAGCGAAATGGCCGGGGCCCCCAACTCCTGTCAGGCTAATCCACAATAGGACAATCGCCCGTGGCGCAGTCATCGTGCCGCCAGGCCCCGATGCATCGAAAACTCAGCTGACAGCGGAATTTTCGAAGCAAAGACGAATAGTCGAAACTAGCCGGTCTTTACCTCGAGCGTGTGTGACGGGATTTCAACCTTCTTGCCAAGATATGTTAGGAGATATTTAATCGCTTCGTCAATTATATTATCAAGAATATTAATTTCTCTTTTGCTGAATTTGCTCAAAACAAAATTGGTGGCGTCAATTTCGTTCGAAATAATGTCGCTACTGCCGCCAGTCTGCGACCGGATTCCGATTCGAATACGGCAGAATTGATCGCCCGACTTCTCGATAATATTTTGCATCCCCTTATGGCCGCCGCTTGATCCACCCGTCCTAATTCGGGCCGTACCGAGAGTAAGGTCAAGATCGTCGGAGATAACGATAAAATCAGATGGATCGACTTTGTAGAACGAGGAGATTTTCGCCACCGCCTCGCCCGACAGGTTCATATAGGTTTGAGGCTTGACCAATAATAACTTCTCGCCTTTGTATGACGCTTCGGCGATTTCGGATTTGAATTTTACATCGTTTTTGAATTCAACACACTCCCCCACCGGCGCCAGATCTTTCTGGCAAGTCAATTTGTCGAGAAACAGAAAACCGGCATTGTGACGGGTGCCTTCATACTTTTTACCCAAATTACCGAGACCAACCACTAGTTTCATAATTGACCAAATATTAACGTTATTCGTTTGTCGGTTACGATGCCCGTATCGTAATTCGCCTGTCTGCCGGCAGGCAGGGTTACGTCGGACGGCTGACTTTAGACGAACCGGGCTTCGTTACCGTTGCCGAAAGACTTTAGGTGATCTACAACCCCGGTATACCCAATCCTCCGGCCACGCCTTTCATTTTCTCAGCTGCGACGGCTTGAGCGCGGGAGACGGCCTGAGAGATGGTGTTGCGCAGGTCCTTTTCTAATTCCCTCTTATTCTCAGGTTGAAGCGCCTCCTCGGCCAAATTTATCTCAGTCAGATGCTGTTCACCATTAAAAACAACCGTGACCCAGCCATCGTTGCTGGAAGCCTCGACTTCTATGTCTTTTAGCTCCTTCTGAATCTGACGGGCTTGTTTCTGTAACGCATAAAGATCTTTAATTTTTCCAAAATCAACCATGATTGTTCCTTTCTTGCTATTCAAGATGAATCGCGAGCCTTGTTAAATTTCGACGGTCGCGTGTTTGTCATTGCGAGGTCGCCGTGGCGACCGCGGCAATCTATTATAAGGATTGCTTCGCTGCCTCTCGCAATGACCATTATGAAGCGAGCGGTGAGTTAAATAATTCAAGATAATTGATACCCGGCCACCGGCGACTTAGTTTTTACTAGCTTACTGAGGGCAAAGACAATGATACTCAAGATAAGAGCAAAAATCAACAGGAAGATCACGGCTGTGATAACGGCAATGATCTTGTCGAAAGGAATAAATGAAAGATCGACTTTGATCGACAGAACTTTTATTAAAAAATAAATTATGGCGATTAAAATAATTGCAGAAAAAAAGGCGTTGCGGAAATCTTGAAAGCTTGGGGTCATCGTAACGGCAATAGAAAAAACCAAATAAATCAGAATTAAGTTCAAATAGCCGCTAAAGTTTATTGCGTTGAAAGCATTTTTCAATATCTCAACAATATTTTTGCTTGAAATCGAAAGAATGTCACTTTCCGCATTCATGCCGACCCACCTCGAGATAATAAAAATCGCAATAATTCCCAGCATCAGGGGGGCAAAGGCGATTAGGACCGGTCCGACAATGGCGATTTTGGGCGGTTCGTGAGTGACGCTCCCCCCTTCTTTATCGAACAGGGCAATATTCTTTATCTTCGCTCCGGTTATCAAGCAAAAGAAAGCGTGTGAGAGCTCGTGCAGTATCACCCCGGGGGCAACAAAAAGACGGTAATTTTGCCCTAAAACCGACTTTGACAGCAAAAAATCGATTACGTAGGCCAGCGCTAGAATTATTAAAATTAATAAAACCAATTGAACCCAGTGGTTGGACAGATCAAAATGAATGTTCTTTAGTTCAGCCAAATTCAAGTTCTTTATATCAATCGATTTGATATAAGCAATGACCTTTTGTACCGGCTCAATAATGTATGAATTTATCATACTCCCCTCCGATTTAGAATTATGAATTTAGAATTAAGAATCATGGAAGGAACTCGCATCCGTGATATTTATCATCATTTTATATATTGTTCTTAACCATAATTCATTATTCATAATTCATGATTCAACTGCTTTATCTCCGCCTCAATGAATTCGTCGATGTCGCCGCCAAGAACGGCGTCAACATTGGAAGTCTCGCAATCGGTCCGGTGATCTTTGACCATCTTGTAGGGATGGATAATATATGACCGGATCTGATTTCCCCACTCCGGCGAGGAAAAATCGCCCTTTAACTCCTCGACTCTCTCTTTGTGTTGTTCAATCAATAGTTGAGCCAAGCGCGATCGCAATACTTTCATGGCCGACTCTTTGTTTTGAAGTTGGCTTCGCTCATTCTGGCAAGTAACAACGATTCCGGTTGGCAAATGAGTTATCCGCACAGCTGAATCGGTCGTATTGACTGATTGGCCGCCATGACCGCCGGCGCGGAAAACATCAACTCTGATATCCTTGGGATCGATCGATAATTCTGATTCGGCTTCGATCTCCGGTAGAACCTGAACGAGGGAAAAAGAAGTTTGGCGCAGATTCTTGGCGTTGAAGGGAGATTGCCGGACCAGCCGGTGCACACCTGATTCATGTTTCAATTTACCGTAGATATTGTGGCCGGAGATTTCGATCGTGGTATTCTTGATCCCGGCTTCAGCCCCTCTGGTTTCGGAAATAACTTTGCTCTCGACGCCCTCCTGATCCTCGACCCAACGCAGGTACATCCTGGTCAGCATCTCCGTCCAATCCTGGGCGTCGACTCCGCCGGCGCCAGCATAAAAATTGAGAATGGCGTTATGGCTGTCGTATTTGCCCGAAAAATATGTCTCGATCTCCAGCTTCTCGATGTCTCCACGCAAAGACTCTAGCTCCGATTCAGTCGCGATTTCGGCGATTTCGGCGATATCATCAAATTTCTTGACCTCGTCTTTTAGGTTTTTTAGTTCACGGCTTTTTTGATTGGCCGCATTTTCATCAAGCCAAAAATCCGGATTGCTCATCTCTTTTTCAATAGCGGCAATCCGTTCTCTTTTTTCTTCGATCTTCAAGAGCTGATTCAGCTCCCCGATTCTAATCTTCAAATCCATCTTGACTATATCTTAACAAAACCAAGGTAATAAATAAATCACCCTTCGACTCGCTGGTGCTCGCTCAGGGCAAGTTCCTTGGTCTCGGGGTGATCTATTTTGTATCAACGGTATCAGATATTAGCTGGCCAATACTTGAGCCAAGCGTTTCTTTCTTTCACGGTAGATAAAGTAAATACCGAAAGCGATAGCCAACATTGCGCCGATTACCAGTGTTTCCGCACCGGTTTTTGGCAGCTCTGTTCCTTCGACAATTGGTGTAACCGATTTTACCTTGATCTTAGTAGAAGCCGTATCAGAGGCATCTTTGCTGGCATACTTGAGGTGAGCGGTATTGATTAAAATCTCGCCACCGGCAATTCCAGCACTTGTGATAACCTTGAATTTGATGTAACCATACGAACCGGCTGGGATATTCAATGTAACGCCGTTGCCAGTAATTCCGTCGGACGAGGTTCTTTCTATTCCATCCACTTGAGATATGAAAGTCGTGCCGGCAATATATGAAACATTGGCAGGCAAAACATCGGAAATGGTTACGCTATCAGCGTTGCTTTGACCAGTGTTTCTGAAAACTATCTTATACTCAAGGGTATCTCCGGCATAAGCTTCATTTGACTCGACAAAGATTGTCTCGCCAGCGGTGAAGTTCCGGACCGTCTTATCCACGATCAAGTTGGCATCTTCCGTAACGGGAGGAGTCAAGCGAACATAAACGGCATTGCCGTAAACGTTGTACATGATCCAATCGAAACGATAACCAGACTGAGCCGTGGTTGGAAGCGGATTCTTGACCTTGACCGTAAAGGTCTTGGTCAGAGCGGCCCCAGCGTCCAAATTGGTCGCAGGCCAGGTGATCGTGCTTCCGTTGAAAACTCCGTTTTCAGACGAGCTGACCAAGTCAGCGTAATCCAAAATGTCGGAAATGTTGTCAGACACCGTCACAGAGGTGGCACTTCCACCAGTATTGCTGGTAGTCAAGGTGTAGCGGATTTGATCACCCGCAGACGCTTTGATATCAGTGCCTTCTGTTCCGGTCGTCAGATTCTTCGCAATCTTGCTTGTAACAATCAGAGCAGGATTGGATTTTATTGTCTTGAACTTGAACACAACGAAGCCGGCATATTCCCAGCAACCGTTGATGCTGCCAAGATTCAAACCATTGGCCGAGACGATTTCATCGCCAGACTGACCAAGAGGGAGCGGAGCTGAAACCCCGGGCTGTTGGTTTTGATCAGGATACCAGACAACAGATCCAGGAATGAATTCGATCTTTGCATCCGAATTCAAGTTTACAGTCAAACTATCGCTGACAGGGCTAGCGTTATCAGCACGGATAACAGCTTGTAAATCAGCAGTTTTTCCGGAAGTTTGCGCCGGAATAGTTACTTTGACCCGAGTGTTTAGAGCAACAGTTTCGTCCATGCCGTTATGATAATAAACCAGACCGGCAAAGGTATCGCCAGCGTCGCCCGTAATCGGATCGTTCCAGGTTTTTTCCGCGTTGGTAACATTGGCACCGCGAAGCAACTCTTTGTCCCCATTCATAGAGTTGAAAACCGGACCTGAGGCCTGGGCAGTCGCCGGCAAAATGGCTTGCGCCAAAAATGCCGTAACTACGAAAGCGCTCAATCCCCTCTTAATTTTTTCCCAAAATTTTCTCATTTCTTTTCCTTTCATTAATTTTCTAAAATTGACCTTCTAATTAATTCTTTTATCGACCGTGTCCGAACAGATAAATGATTATTTGCTCGGAACGGCCCGGGTACCACGCAGAGAGCGTGGTACCCGGGTAGAATCGTGCGCCGTGCCTAGAGGGGCACAGGCGGGTCCGGAGGCGGATTCGGCGGCCCCGGACAGGGGCCGGGGGGCGGCGGAGAGGTCGTTCGACCGGTCTGCCGCCAGGCAGAAATGTAGGCGGCCGTACCGACGCCTGTCGTTGTGTACGGCAGCTGGCCGTACAGTCCCGATTTCGGGAAGGCCAATGGAACTGCCGGCGGGGCCTCGATGATCGCCACCGCAATCGCGATGGCTGAGGCTGAACA
>Ga0247841_10012363_pt1 | contig 11147 bp, 12 predicted proteins | sample LaCruzMarch2015__2_FD_192410 | JGI IMG/M metagenome (GOLD analysis project Ga0247841, IMG submission 192410) | Freshwater microbial communities from meromictic Lake La Cruz, Castile-La Mancha, Spain - LaCruzMarch2015_18m | ecosystem: Environmental > Aquatic > Freshwater > Lake | place: Spain...
CAGATAGCCGTTATTATCAAGATTGCCGACAATCTGACTACCGATACGAACCTCTTCAGCACTCAATGGCGAGAGTTTCATTTGCCACATCAGATGCTCGGTGAGTGACGGGCTTTCCGTAAAGATATTATCGAGTGTCAGCGTCTCAGAGTCTTTCCGATCATAGGAGACTCCAACAGGGCCGTAATCTTCCAGATAATTATTCCAGTCAAACTCTTCACGGCCGTCGCCTTCGCCGGTGAGCTCTACCGTGCGATCAACAGCTTTGGTATCTTCCCGTTCAATTGATTGAATATCTTCTTCGATTTGTACATGAACTTCTTCTTCATTGCCTTCATCGGGCGAAGCTTCTTCCAGCAGAGGATTTTCTTCCATTTCCTGATTGATTGTATCCACAAGTTCCAGACGCGACAACTGCAAAAGCTTTATCGCCTGCTGCAATTGCGGTGTCATAATCAATTGCTGAGAAAGTCTTAAATTTTGTTTTAACTCAAAAGCCATATTTATAATCTCAAATTACACTATACCTATAAATTAAAATCTTCGCCAAAATAGAATTTTTTAGCCAATTCACTTTGGGCAATTTCTTCCGGTTTTCCTTCGACCAGAATGGCGCCTTCATTGACGATGTAAGCCCGATCGCAGCACGAAAGTGTCTCACGCACATTATGATCGGAAATAATGATGCCGATTCCCTTATTTTTCAGTTTTTCAATTATCTTTTGAATATCAGCAACAGCCAGTGGATCTATGCCTGCAAACGGTTCATCCAAAAGTATGTATTTAGGAGAGGTAACCAGTGCCCTTGTTATCTCCACTCTTCTTCTTTCACCGCCGGATAGTGAGTAGGCATGATTTTTTGCAAGTCCCGTAAGGTCAAGCTCAGCCAAAAGTTTTTGAAGCCTTTCTTGTCTTTCTTCATCACGCAAATCAAGAGTTTCCAGAATTGCTAATATATTTTCTTCTACCGTAAGCTTCCGGAATATTGACGGCTCCTGGGGCAGATAATTCAACCCTTTTCTCGCTCTTTTATACATTGGATACTTGCTGATATTTTCATCATCCAGATATATTTCTCCACCATCGGGCCTTACTAATCCCACTATCATATAAAAAGTAGTCGTTTTGCCGGCCCCATTGGGACCGAGCAAACCCACTACTTCTCCCGGTGAAATCGCTAAATCAATCTGATTAACGACTTTTCTTTTATTGTAAATTTTAGTTAAACCTTTTGCTAACAGATTGCCCATATTGGTTACTTTCCACAATTGATCGTTTTTATTTTTATCTTTCTTTATTCTGTTGCGGATAGATTATCGCTTTTACTCTTTCATTTTTCCCCGGTGTACATGGCTCTACCGAGCCACGATCTTCATTTGTATATACTATTACCTTACATCCGGTTATTATGCTTTTACCTTCACGTAAGATTGCATTTCCTGTCAATATTATCTGGCCGGTATCTTGCTGGTAAGATGCCTCATTACCGGTGGCCATTCTTTCCTTTTGAGTTATAATAACATTTCCCCTGGCTTCGATTTTGTCAAGTTGTCCGGATGTATCAATTTCTTTCGTGGTCACTTTATCTTTTTTACCCGGTTCATTTTTATTATACAAAAGCAATTGGTCTGCCTTTAATGTAATATCGCCTTGTGTGGCTTTGGCATTACCGGAAAATATAACCATCTTTTTTTCATTGAACGCCTCCATACGGTCAGAGACAATTTCTATCGGTTCATTTTTTTTAATAAGATTTTTTGTATCAGAACTGTCCTGAGCATATAAAAAATTAGCTGCCATGAACAAATAAAACAAAACCAGTAGCGATATTCTTTTACCAATCATCATATTTCCCACTTAATTTATTTTTGCTTTCACCAGGGAAGAGAGGTTTAATTCCCCCGTATTGATATACAGAGTGAGCCCCGTGCCTTTTATTTTCATCTTCTTGTTCTCCATGGTCACAGGCGCGTTTGTATAAGCTTTTTTTTCGGCGTCACTGAAATTTAAATAATCAGTAGTGAACCTGTCTCCCTTATCCGTAACTATAACCACATTGCCTTTAATTTGAAGATCCTTTTTCTCAGTATCCATTTGTCCTTTATCACCCGTCATGATGAATACTTTTCCATCGGATGTGGTTAATTTTATTTTCACACGATCAAATACGGCAAGGTTTTCTTTTTTGATATATTTAGCTGCATCGGCTTTTACTTCCAATTTGGAATTAGCATCACCAACTTCCGTATAGATGAAATCATTAATTTTCAAATCAACATGATCAGGCAGTATCTTTATTATATTCTGTGGCTTATCGTAGATATTATTCTTAATCACCAAAGCTGCTACTGTAATCACAGCAAAGATGATCAGTAATATCGATATAATCTTGGTTTTTGGGGATAATTTCATCTTCCTCAATCCTGACAACAATATCTTTGATGTATCACGGCTTTAATTATATCACCCGACATCTCACATGTAAAGATATAAGCATAGCTCAAATATATTCAGTAAATTCATATTTTTCGGCTATTTCCGGCCATTTTCCCTGTATTTGCAAAATCATCTCACACAGTTCTCTTACAGCTCCATGGCCGCCTTTGTTTTTTGTTACATAATCAACACTTTTTTTAACAACATCCACAGCGTCTGCCACGGCGGCAGAAAAACCGACCTGTCTTAACACCGGTATATCGATGATGTCGTCGCCCATGTAAGCCACAAAGTCTGCTGTCAAATTATGCTTTTGCAATATTTTTTGAAACACTTCTTTCTTGTTTAAAGCACCCTGGTAAATCTCTTTAATTTCCAAATCGCTTGCCCGATGATTGACAACTTCGGATTTCCGCCCGGTTAATATGACTACCTCTATTCCGTAACGCTGAATTATCTTCAAGCCATGACCGTCACGGACATTGAAATTTTTCAACTGGTGGCCTTCATCATCCATAATGATCCTGCCGTCAGTCATAACACCGTCAACATCCAGCATCAGCATTTTAATTTTCTTTAATTTTTCTTTCAGTTTTTTATTCATAGAATAATTATCCTTTTCTCTTTACTGTCTCATCTATCTTTTTCAACGTTGTCAGCAACTCCTCTAGTGAATCCAGATACAAAGAATTGGCGCCATCACAGAGCGCTTTCTCCGGGTCGCGGTGCACTTCCAAAAATATTCCGTCAACCCCCGCGGCAACTGCCGCCCTGGACAGATAGGGTACCATATTGCGCTCACCACCGGATGCAGTGCCTGCCCCACCCGGCAATTGGACGGCGTGAGTAGCGTCAAAGATTACCGGATAACCGGTCTGCCTCATAATCGGTAAAGAGCGGACATCAAAAACAAGGTTATTATAACCGAAGGAAGCACCACGTTCAGTAAGAAGAATTTTTTTATTTCCAGCCGCTTTTACTTTAGCTATAATATTGGCAACATCCCACGGCGCGAGAAATTGACCTTTTTTTATATTAATAATTTTTGCTTTTTTGGCGACCTCCATCACAAAATCAGTCTGACGGCATAGAAAAGCCGGCACTTGTAAAATATCTAATGTCTGAGCCGCTTCATCAATTTCTTCAAAACGATGGACATCGGAAAGTATCGGCACGGCAAGTTTTTCCTTGATGCGCTTGAGTATAGCCAAGCCTTTTTTCAATCCCGGCCCGCGATAGGAATTGACAGATGTGCGATTGGCTTTATCGTAAGAGGCCTTAAAGACAAAAGGAATTTTCAGCTTTGCCGTCAGCTTTTGCAGATACTGAGCGACATCCATCGCCGCCGTTTCATCTTCCAACACGCACGGCCCGGCAATTAAAATAAATCCTGTATTATTCCCGATGACAAAGTCGTTTAGTTTAATCCCGTTCATCCTTTACTCCTTATTTAATTTCTGAGATTTATTCTGCAATAATTTAATCTTCAGCGCCGGTATTCTCCTTGATGCTTTTGGTGATTCCGGATTAAGTTCATAAGCGTTTGTATAAGCCTTCAGAGCTTCAGGGTAGAGCTCTTTTCCTTCATAGGCTTCACCTAAATTAGCGTAAAGCTCATCATCTTCTTTGTCGAATTTCAGTGCGATTAGATAATTGGCAATGGCCTTATCCCACTTTTTTTGTGCGGCATAGGCATACCCCAAGCTGGCATAGGAAGATGCTTTTTTAGGTTCAAGAGAAATCACTTTTTTATAATATCGAATTGCTGTTTCATATTTTTTATCTTTCAAATAATAATGCGCGATAATGCTTAACACTTCTTTAGTCTGTGGTAATACTTTCCCGTACTCGGCAATCGCTTCTTTTTCGCGCCCCAGTTTGCCGTATGTATAGGCCAAATTATAATGCAAGGTGGATCGGGTTGATCCCAGCTTAATCGCCTTTTCATAATTATCGGCTGATGCTTTATATTTTTTCAACTCACCGTAGGCAAAACCCAAGTTAGCATAGATTACTGAATTTTTCGGATATTTTTTAGCCAATTTTTCGTAATACGTCACCGCCTGATCAAATTTCCTGTTATTGAAATTAAGATCAGCCAGACGTTCAATGGCATCAGCATCGTCAGGGTTTATTTTTAATACCTGCTGGTATTCCTGAATTGCTTCAGCGATTTTTTTCCTTTTTTCATAAGCGGCGGCAAGATTGAAGCGGATTGTCGGTTCATCCGGACTAAGCATTACCGCCTTTTTTAAATTATCAATTTCTTCCTGCCATTTGCCCTGGCCTGCAAAAGCATGCGCCATATTAGCGTAAGCGGCAGCCATCCGCGGCTGCTTTTTAATCAATTCTTTATAATATTTAATGGCATCATCATATTTTTTGATTTTTAGATAAACATCCCCCAAAGCAAGTAAGACCGGTACGGTATCCTTAGAATGCCCGGCAATATATTTATACTCATCAATGGCCAGATTCATCTTTTTTACTTTTTCGTATGCCCCTCCCAGTTTTAATCTCACCGGATAATTCTCCGGCGCAAGCTTAACTGCCTGCCTGTAACTTTCTATTGCCTGATCCCATAATCCTTTCTGATAAAGAGCAAACCCGAGATTGGCATGCGCCTCGTCATCCTGCGGTTTTATCTTGATGAGCTTTCTGGATATGGCGATGGCGTTGTCATATTCTTTTTTCCTGATATAACATTTGGTAAGTTCCATCAGTACTGTTGTGTCATCGGACTTAAGCAATAATATTTCTTTATATAGCTTGACGGCATCATCTACCTTGCCCATCCGAAAATAAGTAGCGGCAAGGATTTTGCGCACACTGATATCTTCCTTGTTTGCGGCTATGGCTTTTTGCATAAAATCAATTTGCTCTGCGACATTTGTGGAATCCTTCGCAAACCGAAGCCAATCCTGAGGTGTAATTATTACTTTCATCGGCACAGATGCTATTGTTTCATTTTTATAATTTATATTAATTTTGTAACCGGAAATACTACCAGTGCTGCGGTTAAATTCATCATTTTGCATTATCTTATTTACCAGATCAATGCCGCGCAGCAAAACGCCGATATCATTTTCCCCCTTCCCCAAAAATTCGACTTTAACTGTTATATAATTACCTGTCAGATCATCGCTGGCAACTGATTTTACGGCAAATTCATCACGATAAGTGACATCAAAACTTTCGTTGGCATTGACCCTGATATCATTACCGTTCTTCTCCATTTCCAGGTAATAAAAATTCGGTTTAGCCTGCAATATGTAATAACTAAAAAGATTACTTATCTTCTTAATCTGAAAAGGTAATGCGCTAAACACCTGAGGTCGGAAAATCAATATTGAAAAGAAGATTAGTACAATTGCAGCAAGAACAATCACTACTGCTTTAATTTTCTTAACCTGTTCATCGTTTCTTATTGAATCTTTAAACATTAATCCCTCAATGCCTGTACCGCTTATTAACCCCGGGGATGATATTTCTGATGAATTTCTTTCAATCTGTCCCTTGTAATATGCGTATAAATTTGAGTTGTGGAAATATCAGCATGTCCTAACATAACCTGAACCGTCCGTAAATCAGCTCCGCCTTCCAGCAGGTGGGTAGCAAAAGAATGACGGAAAGTATGGGGATGAACTTTCTTTACTAATCCCGCCTTTTTCGCGTATCGGATGACAACTTTCCAGAGCCCCTGCCTGGTAAATTTTGTGCCGAACCTGTTTAAAAATAAAACATCCGTAACTTTTTTTTGCATCATCTGCCCTCTGGCATTATCCACATAAAGCCTTGTGCAATCGTAGGCAGTCTTGCCAATCGGCACAATTCGTTCCTTGCTGCCCTTCCCCATGACAACTAAAAATCCTACTTGCCAGTTAACACTATTCATCGTCAAGTTAATTAATTCCGAAACACGGATGCCCGTCGCGTATAAAAGCTCCAGCATGGCAGTATCACGTATCGCTGAAACCGTTAAATTACCTGGTTGAATTAAAATAAGATTCATTTCTTCTTTGCTGATTGTATCGGGCAGCCTCATCCACACTTTAGCCAGATCAATATTTGTCAGCGGTGATGAAGTGATTATTTTTTCCCGTATCAAATACTTATATAATCCCCGCAGCGCGGCCAGTGCGCGGTTCATCGAATTTGCCGATAATCCCTCACCCTTGATCTGCACTAAATACTCAATGATGACTTCAGGTTTAACATCCGGCAATTGCGTTATGCCTTTTTGCAGCAAAAACTGAAAATACCGGCGCAAATCACGTCCGTACGCTTCCAGCGTATTTTGAGCCATCCCGCGTTCAATTAAAAGATGATTGAGGTATTTTGTCAATATTTCCTGCATATAAGATTTTATCGCAAATATGATTACTAATCAAAGTTTTTTTATTGACTTACTCATTTTTTACTTGATTTAAAGACTGTTGTATGGCTAAATTTTTTAAAAGAATGTAGAATTTGCTAAGTCGTAGCACTTTATCAGGTAGACAATTTTTCACTTGAAAGGAGGTTATGAAATGTGCAAAAAAATCAGCATTTATTTGCTGGCATTTATTCTACTGGTGATTGTCATCTATCCTCTATCCGCACAGGGACAGTTGCCGGTGGTCTCTAACAAAGGTTCAACTGTGACCGTTCCCAAGGTAATCGGCATGTCACAGAAAGATGCAGAGGTGGCCATCGCAACCGCCGGACTCAAAGTTGCAAACGTTATCGAGCGCGAAACGCCTTTTCCCGCCAGCATGGTGGTACGACAGAAACCTTTGCCGGATGCCAAAGTGGAAAAGGGAAGCGGTGTGGTTTTGGTGGTTTCAGCGGGAAAAGCCAAAAACGCAGATACTAGCGCAGTAGGAGTGCCGCAAACAATCCAAACTGACGCTATTACGATGACAGGTATGCGCATTGCGTCTCAAACCATCAGCACGGGGCCATTAGTCATGACCGGCATGCGTACGGCTTCACAAACCATAGTCACAGCACCTTTACAGATGACCGGTATGCGCGCTGCGTCACAGACGATTACTACGCAGCCTGTGCAAATGACCGGCATGCGAGTAAACTCCATCACAATTAATACCGCCCCATTGAAAATGACGGGCATGCGACCCTGAAGATTTACTATTGCCAGGTAACTCAAATTACCTTGAATAGAATTGTCAAGATGAATTTATAAAATTTTTTGCCTTACAGGAGGATACTATGAAAAAATCAATTTTAATCACTTTCACAATGCTCCTTTTTATCGCAACAAGCCTTTTTGCTCAATCCACGGCGCCTACCATAACGTTTAATGTTCCTTTACAGCTCACTAAACTGCATCAGAATGTTACAGAGGTTTCTGTTCAATGTGTGGGTACGAACCAGGCTAATGCAGCAGTAAGTACGACCGGCCGATCTAATAGTGCAAGGCCTGATGCTAATGGCAATATCAATCAAACTGTAACAGTTACCGTTCAGTCCCTGGCCGGCAAGGACCTTTCTACTGCCACTAAATATTCCTGTGCCTTAGGAATTAAATTTGTCGGGGTAGGAGATTTTGGCAACCCTTCACCTGGGAGCACACATATTGAGTTACAGCCGAAAGCCGGTACGCCGTTTATTACTCAGGCTAACGGGACAATAACCTGGTAAAACGAGTGGGACAGAACAGAGCATCAAATCCTAACAATCCGGGCAGAGGCCGGGGCAAGATTCCGGCCTCTGCGTTTCTGCAATGCGCAACACAGCAGATGAGCGCTTTTTAACAGCCACCAACTTAGTCACTTTCCTTTGACCAGTCAATACCCTTTGATGTCAGTAAATTTTGTGCTTTTTTGTGCCCCATTCTTGCCGCAATTTTCAAATCTTTAATGGCCATCTTTTTATTTCCGAGTTTTGCGAATGCAGCTCCTCGATTAGCGTAAGCAATTACAAATTTGGGGTTTTGTTCGATAGCCTTACTAAATGAAAAAACAGCCCCCTTATAATTACCGGATGCAAACAATGACTTTCCTTTTCTAAAAAAGTCGGCAGCAGTCAACCCCTTGAGGGCCGTCGCATATTCTTTCTTCTTTTGATCGTTGTCCACACCTTTTGATGTTGCCATGCCTTTTTTCAACTCATCAATCTCTTTTAAGAGTTTGTCCACCTTTTCCTTTGTTTCATACATCTCGCTTATTTCCGGCTGGTCTTTCCGTAGTTTATCAATGGAGTTTGCCACTGAAGCGGGGTCAGTTGTTATATTTACTTTGAGGTAGTATGTTTTGCCGTCCCATTTCTCATCTATAATATTTACTTTGGCAATCCCAGCGGTTACGGCAGTAATCTGGTCTTTTGTGAGCTGAAAATCTTTTACCTCCGTTTTGCTTTCGAGGTATGTTCCCAATTCCTCGAAGAGCAGCCTTTTAGCCTGTTCCAAAGCAATTGTTCTGCTGGAAAGTTTGCTGTCTGCTTCGCTCGCCTGATAGGTATATTCCTTTTGAAAGGTGACTTCTTCAGCATAGACAACATAGACAGTAACGCATGAGAAAAGCAAAACAGTGAATAAAATTGTAAATTTTATGGCTAAGCTTTTATTTTTCATATATTATCCCTCCCTGAAAAAAATGTTTAATAAACCGCTTGTTTGATTTTGATAAAGACTTTTATTGGCAGTGAGTATAGTGTAGCCATTCTTGTATGTCAATAAATAATGAACACAAAAAGTCATAGTCAGTGATGGTTGAAGCATTAGCTTACCGGGGAGGCTATCATCACTTTTTTGACATGGGGTACCATAATCATTGGGCATTAACTAATCAAAGCTTTTTTATTGACTTATTTTGCAATCTCGTCAAAAGTATAGATAAGAAGTTCATAATAATACCCAATTGGAGTAAGCCTAATGAAAAAGATTATAATTGCGTCAGATCATGGCGCCGTATCTCTGAAACAAGAGATAATATCCTTTTTAAAATCAAATAATTGCGAAGTAAATGATCTGGGCGTCAATACTGAAGATTCCGTTGACTATCCTGATATAGCTCTTTCGGCCTGTAACGAATTTAAAAAAGGCGGCTATGGTTTCGGCATTTTGCTTTGCGGCACAGGTATTGGAATGTCGATTTGCGCTAATAAAGTAAAAACAATCCGCTGCGCGCAGGTGTACGATTTATTTACCGCCGAAATGGCCAAAGCCCATAACAATGCCAATTTCATTGCTTTCGGTGGGAGAGTAAAATATATTGTGCCTGTTACCGAGATGATTGAAAAATTTATGAAAACAAATTTTTCCGGCGAGAGGCACGAAAGAAGAATCGCCAAAATTATGGATATTGAAAAGATTGATTACTAAGTCTTGAAAATTTGGTAAGAGCTATGGATGAAGTTCTCGATAAAAAAAAGATTCTCCAGGTATTCCGCAATGTGCAGGAACACCGGCACATTGAACAACTCATTCGCCAATTCTCATCTAACAAGAATGACATTCGTGTTACCGCGCTCAATCAAGTCAATCTTACTCCTTGCCAAAATGTTCTGGAACTGGGCTGCGCTTTAGGTTCTTTTACGGAAGCCTTAAAAGACCGGCTTCATCCTCAGGCAAAAATCACCGGCCTCGATATTGTTCCCGAATATGAGCCATTTTTTCTAGATGCTTGCAAGCGTGCCGGGTATAATGGAACCTTCTCTTCAACAAGTGTCAATCCAATAAAGAAATATCCTGCCGGAACTTTTGATCTGGTTATTTGCAGTTTTGCTTTATATTTTTTTATTGAAATCATCCCGGAAATTGCCCGTGTTTTGAAACCCAACGGCCTCTTTATAACCATCACGCACAGCCGCCGTAACATGCAGGAATTAATTGCACTTACCAAAACCATTCTGGCGAAAAATAAACTGATTTCCGGCAATGAATTATTGCCCATAGAAATTATCCTTCGTCAATTTTCCAGCGAAAATGGCGCGACTCTTTTGTATCCACATTTCCGCCGGATTCAGCAAATTGATTTTAACAATTCGCTCATTTTCCATGCGCGGGAAATAGAATTCTTTCTGGAATACTACCAGTTCAAAACGCCTTTTTTCCTGACCGGAACAAAAACCCGCAAAAACGATATTTTCAATCAACTGAGACTGGAGCTGCAAAAAATGACCTTGGACTCGAAAAATATTAAAATGTGTAAAGACGATAGAATTTTTCTTTGTTCTGAACCCATCGCACTAAAGGAAAAACCATGAAAAAGCAACGCCGACATTGCCTTTACTGCGGAGCAGAAATTATAAAGAAAAACGAAGACGGCGTACTCCGCGATTACTGCCCCTGCTGTAATTCATACTTTTACAATAATCCCCTGCCGGTTGTTTCTTCTATTCTCGATTTGGATAGAAAGATACTGCTGGTCAAACGTGACCGCGCTCCGTTTAAGGGCCAATGGTGCCTGCCCACAGGCTTTGCCGAAGCGGGAGAAAACATTGAAGAAGCAGCATTGCGTGAGTTGCACGAAGAAACCGGCATTAAGGGAAGAATATCCAGATTGCTGGATGTTGATTCCTACAAAAGCCGCTTTTATGGTGATCTGCTTTTCTTAACTTTCATTGTGGAACAAACCGGCGGCAAACTAGCAGCAGGCGACGATAGCGCGCAGGCAGTGTTCTGGCCTGTAAGCAAGCTCCCGCCTCTAGCTTTTCGACCTAACACTCGTGCGCTTGATGCTTATATAAAGAGCAAGAAAGATTACTGG
>Ga0247841_10012364_pt1 | contig 11147 bp, 4 predicted proteins | sample LaCruzMarch2015__2_FD_192410 | JGI IMG/M metagenome (GOLD analysis project Ga0247841, IMG submission 192410) | Freshwater microbial communities from meromictic Lake La Cruz, Castile-La Mancha, Spain - LaCruzMarch2015_18m | ecosystem: Environmental > Aquatic > Freshwater > Lake | place: Spain...
TTGCCAACTCAAGCCCGGATATGATCTACCTTGTCGACCATGAAGGTGTTATACAATATATCAATCCCCTGGCTGCCCAGATATTCGGGCATACTCCAGCAGATCTCATCGGCAAACGGACTGACAAGATTTTTCCCCAGGAGATTGCCCGTCATTATATGGAGGAGATCAATCTCGTTGTCACGACAAAAGCACAACGGCAGATCGAGATCCTTGAGCAGTTCCCGGGTGGAGCACGCTGGATCAGTACGCGCCTTGTTCCTATTCTTGATCCGGGTATGGAAGATATCCAGATCCTTGGCATCTCCACCGACATCACCGAACGCAAACAAGCAGAAGAAGTGCTGTTTAAGATCAACCAGAAGCTCAATGTGCTCTCCCAGCTGACACGGAAAGACTTGACAAACCAGATCTTTGTCCTGAACAGCTACCTTGAACTTACAAAAAATCAACTGGTCGGGCAGGATCGAATTATCGAAACCTTACAAAAAGGTGTTCAGGAAGTCCGGTTAATCCAGGAGACCATTGAATTTACTAAAGATTTCCAGGATATGGGGGCAAAACCTCCGAAATGGCAGAACATGAAGATGGCACTCCTGTTCGGGCTTTCCCATATCTCGATTGGAAATATCCAGCACAGCATTGAAACAGAAAATCTTGAAATCTTTGCAGATCCCCTGCTTGAAAAAGCATTCCAGGGCATGCTTGAAAACTCAGTAAAGCACGGGGGCCATGTCAGCCATATCCGGGTCTCGCACACAGTAACTCCGGACTCGGTCACCATCGTCTTTGAAGATGACGGCGTTGGCATTCCAAAGGAGAAGAAGGAGCGGATTTTTTTACGCGGCGAGGGTGCCCGTGCCTCAGTGCGGGGTCTCGTATTTGTCCGGGAAATTCTTGATATCACCAGCATCACCATCGCCGAGACCGGTGAACCGGGCAAGGGAGCACGGTTCGAGATGACGGTGCCGAAGGGGGCTTGGCGTATCGCCGGGAAGAGTGCATGATGACAGCAACGATCCGGGTCCTTTACGTAGATGATGAACCAGATCTTCTTAAGATCAGCAAAATTTACCTTGAGAGAGACGGGATGTTTACTGTAGATACGCTCACATCCGCCGGTGAGGCACTCGCACGTCTGAATACGGAACATTACGATGCGATCATCTCCGATTACCAGATGCCGGATATGGACGGGATCACGTTCTTAAAACTGCTCAAAGCGTCAGGGAATAAAACACCGTTCATCATCTTCACCGGCAGGGGCAGAGAAGAGGTGGCTATTGAAGCACTCAACAGTGGTGCGGACTTTTATCTCCAGAAAGGTGGCGATCCAAAGTCGCAGTTTGCTGAACTCTCGCATAAAATAAAAATCGCAGTTGAACGCAAACGTGGCCGTGACGCATCGAAGCAGGACGAGAGCCGGCTTTTAGCGCTGGTAACTTTTTACCAGATGACCTCTGCGCCGTTAAAAGAACTGATGAGTTTTGCCATAGAAAAGGCAGGGGAGATCACTGCAAGCTCGATTGGGTATCTCGCTTTTGTTTCCGATGATGAGACCCTGCTCACCATGTATGCCTGGTCTGCACAGTCAATGAAGGAATGCAATATCGACAAAAAACCCATACAATATCCCCTTGCCTCAACTGGGTTATGGGGAGAAGCAGTCCGGCAGCGCTGTCCTGTGATCACTAATGATTACGCCGCCCCAAGCCCGCTAAAAAAAGGACACCCAAAAGGGCATGTTCCCATCATCCGGCACATGAACATCCCGGTTTTTGATGGCACCCATATCGTGATGGTTGCCGGAGTAGGAAACAAAACTTCAGACTATAATGAACGGGATGTACAGGAACTCTCGCTCATGATGAGCGGGCTTTGGAATGTAGTAAAACAACGCAGGGCCGAAGAGGGATTGCAACAAATGAATAACCGGATCAATATGCTCAACGACATCACACGGCACAATGTGATCAACACTTTAACGGGCCTTCTTGGAATGATTGCTATGGCACAGGATCCGTCATCCCGCCCGGAGCTGGACAGTCTTCTTCAGAATATGAAAAAACTAACCGAAAACGTTCATGAGCAGATCGAATTTACCCGGGATTTCCAGTCAATCGGAGTTAAGGAACCCCGTTGGCAGTCGGTGGGGGAGATGGTGAGATGTGCAACCGAACCCTTTTCCGGTTCCGGGGTTTCCATTTTCAATGATATTACCGGATTTGAAGTGTATGCGGATCCCCTGCTCGAAAAGGTATTCTATAACTTGATCGAGAACGCGGTCAGAAACGGTGAACACGTAACCACCATCAAGTTCAGTAAAAACTTATCAGACATCGGGTTGTCCATTATCTGTGAGGATAACGGTGCAGGTATTCCGGCCGCTATGAAGGAAAATATTTTTAAACCTGGCATCGGCAAGCATACCGACATCGGATTGTTCCTTGTTCAGGAGATTCTTTCGATTACAGGTATCACCATCAAAGAGACAGGCGAACCAGGCAAAGGAGCCCGGTTTGAGATGGGGGTGCCGAAAGGGGCGTGGCGGATGACCGGGGATGGTGCATGATGGCAGCAAAAAAGGAGACTGTAACAGATGAAAAAGATGCAAGAAGAGTCCGTTCAATACGAAAAGATGCAAAAAAGGAGATCGTACGTTGCCAGAAGCCTTCTACCGACTTAAAAGAACAAACCCCGGAAACAAAAATCCGCAATCTCCAGAACAAGCTCGATACGCAGGCAGAAGAACTCCGGGGAATTCAGCTGGTTCTCGAAGAGTCGCGGGACAAGTACCTTGAGCTGTATGACTTTGCACCGCTTGGCTATATCACACTTAATGACAAGGCGCTGATCACTGAAGTGAATCTTGCCGGTGCAATGCTTCTCGGTGCTGATCGCAATGACATTATCAACCACGGGCTCAATCAGTTCCTTTCTCCTAAAGATCTTAAAAGATGGGACCGGTATTTTGCGAATATGAAGCGGCATGTGAAAAAACCGGTCTGTACCTTCACGTTCACACGGGGGGACAGCTCTTTGTTCCATGCACGGCTGGAAGGGGTCCGGACTACCTGCAACGATGGGGCGTTTGCAGTACATATCGCGATCAGTGACATCACCGATATGAGGAACGCAGAGGAAGCGCTGCGGAAGAGCGAGAATAAGTACCGCAAGTTGGTCGAGACTACCGACACCGGTTTTGTAATTATTGACGAACAGGGCCGGGTACTGGATGCAAACCTGAAATACATCAGTCTGACCAACCATACGAGCCTTGAAGAGATTGCTGGAAGGAACGTAACCGAGTGGACTGCTGCATACGAGAAAGATAAGAATGCAGAGGCAGTCCGCCAGTGCGTAAGGGACGGGTACATGCGGAACCTAGAGATCGATTACGTGAATGCATCCGGCACTATCATCCCAATCGAGATCAATTCAACGGTCGTACGATCCGATGAGGGGGTGCAGATCCTCACTCTTTGCCGCGACATCTCCGATCGCAAGCGGGCGGAGAATGCGATCCGTCAAGCAAACAAGAAGCTGAACCTACTCTCCGGCATCACCCGACACGACATCAACAACCAGCTGACCGTGATTGGGGGATATATGGATATGATAGAATGTAAGGAGCATGACCCAACGATCGATGAGTTTTTCCGAACGGTTTCAACTGCTGCACAACGCATCGCCGCCTTGATCCAGTTCATAGGAGAATATGAGCAAATCGGTGTCACTGCTCCAGTCTGGCTGGACTGCCGCACTCTCGTGGACACTGCGGCAAAGGAAGATCCGCTCGGAAATGTCGTGGTGAAGAACGATCTGCCTGCCGGAACAGAAGTGTTTGCAGACCCACTGGTAGTCAAGGTTTGTTACAACCTGATGGATAACGCGGCGCGATACGGGGGTAAGATCACGACCATCCGGTTTTTTATTGATAAACGCGATGGCGATCATGTCGTGTTATGCGAAGACGATGGTGATGGTGTCGTTGCAGAGGAAAAGGAGAAGATCTTCGAGCGTGGGTTTGGGAAGAACACCGGGCTTGGGTTAGCACTTTCACGGGAAATTCTTTCCATCACCGGCATCACCATCCGCGAAACCGGTGAGCCGGGTAAGGGTGCACGGTTTGAGATGACGGTGCCTAAAGGGGCATGGAGAAATAACCCGAATACTGATCACAGGCAGGGTGAAAAGATATGAAACCCGCGACCAGCAAACCGGTTCCCAGTGTCCTCATCCTTGCAGTGTTAGGCATGCTTTGCGTTTTGCTGGTACTTGGCTGGTGGGCTGGCGAATCCAATGCAGCAAATGCGGATGCACAAATGCGGGGACAACTGCAGCAGCAGGCATCTCATGTTGCCCAGACCATGAATCCCGAGCTGATCAGAAAGCTTTCCTTTGCATCCGCTGACAAAGGGACTCCTTCCTTTGATTATCTCCGTGAGCAGATGACTGTGTACGGCCACTACATCAGCCAGAAAAGTATCTGGAGTCTTGCCATCCGAAACGGTGTACTGGTTTTTGGGCCGGAAAATCTGGACGTAAACGACTCGCAGGCTTCACCACCGGGAACGGTCTATGAAAAACCCCTGCCCGGGATCCTGGAAATTTTCAAAACAGGAAAACCCTATGTCATAGGGCCTTATACTGATGAATACGGAACTTTTGTCAGTGCAGTTGCTCCTGTAACAGACCCGCAGAGCGGGGAAGTCCTGATGGTAGTCGGCATCGATGTGCCGGCGGGCGACTGGCAGACCCGTATTAATGCTGCAAGATGGGGACCGTTCTTCACCATTTTCATTCTGATGCTGGTGCTGCTGGCTGGATTTGGTGCAATTCGCTGGCGTGACCGGTACATGAGACCGGGCACGCTGGACCTGAAATTCTGGATTATCGCACCCGTTGCCTTTGCCATGCTGGCCGGGCTGATCTTGTTTGGGGTATATCAATACCAGCAGGGAGTTGAAGCATCCAACCTCGAGATGCAGCGTGTTACAGAACGTGCCGATGGTGAATGGAACCGTCTCATTGCCTCGGATGTCCAGATGTTAAAGGCACAGATTGACCACATCTCTACAGATCCGGCAATGCTGAAAGCCTGGCAGGAGCATGACCTTATTTCGCTTACTGCGCTTTCGCAGCCGGTGTCAGAAAAGTTAAAGTCAGATTATAAAATTACCCATTTCTACTTCGTTGAGCCCAACAGGAGCGTTTTTTTGCGGGCGTATACTCCTTCAAAGGTAGGGGGAGTTATCGACCGGCATACGATGCTTACCGCGGCAAAGACCGGCGAGGACACCTGGGGGGTTGAACTCGGTTCCCAGGGAACCTTCACGCTCCGTTATATTCGGCCTGTGAAGCTGAACGGTACCGTGGTCGGCTACCTGGAACTGGGTGAGGAGATCAACCGTCTCGCCATTGGGATCTCCAGTGACCTGAATGTAGATACCATAACGGTGATAAGGAAAGAATTCATGACCCGGGAAAATTTTGAGGCTGGCTGCCAGCTCTATGGTTTTACCGGGCAGTGGGACACCTACCCCGATTTCGTGGTGATCCACCAGACAACCACAGGCATTCCCACTGAGATCGACAGCTGGCTTAAAGCCAGCCATGACCCCTTCGATAAGACACCAGAATTTACAGCACAAATGGATGGAAAGAAATATTCTGTTGGCATCATCTACCTCCCGGATGCTGCGGGCAGAAATGTCGGGGACATTATTCTCATGCAGGATGTGACTGCCCAGAGCGCCAAGGCTGATAGTGACCTTCTCTTTAACATGGGCCTTGTCATTATCCTGTTCGGCAGCATCCTCGTGCTGCTCTGGATGGTCACTGACACTACGGAACGACAACTCACGGGTGCATTCGAAACAGTCACCCGGACCCGGCGAAATTTCGAAGTGTTTTTCAACACCATTGATGATTTCCTCTTCGTGCTCGATGAGCAGGGATGCATCCTCCACACGAACGAAACGGTTACCCGGCGACTTGGGTACACAAAAGAAGAGCTTCCCGGTCAATCCGTGCTAATGATGCACCCACCGGACCGCAGGGACGAGGCAGGGCGCACTGTTGCCGGGATGCTGGCAGGTACAATCGATTTCTGTCCGGTTCCATTGATGACAAAAGACGGTCGCCTGATCCCGGTGGAGACCCGGGTGACGCGGGGCGAATGGGATGGGAGCCCTGTGCTGTTCGGTGTGAGTAAGGATATCTCCGATCTCAAAAAATCAGAGGAGAAATTTTCTGCCGCGTTCCATGCAAATCCAGCGCTCATGATCGTATCCACTATTGAAGAGGGCAGAATTCTTGACGTAAATGCGAGTTTCCTTGCAACGCTTGGCTATTCCCGTGAGGAAGTGATGGGCAGAACCGTATCGGAACTGAACATATATTCAGACTCAGCCCAGCAAAACACCCTCATCCGCCAGCTCAAAGAAAACGGACAGGTGCGCAATGTGGAGGTGAAGATTTACCGGAAGGACCGGGAACTGGTGGATGGATTGTTCTCTGCAATTACCATCGACGTTTCTGGTGTCCCCCGGTTGTTCACTGTAGTACTCGACATCACCGAGCGCAAGCAAAATGAGAGTGTAATCGCCAGAAAAACCCAAGAACTCCTTGCAGTCAATGACGAGCTGACCGCAGCCGGAGAAGAACTCAAAGCGCAGTTCGATGCACTCACAACGAGTGAACAGATGGTCCGGGAGAGCGAAGAGAAATTCCGCCTCCTGATCGAAAACAGCCATGATATTATCTATACCATCACCCCGGCAGGGATCATCACGTTCGTCTCCCCCAGCTGGACTGCGCTTCTGGGGCAACCGGTGAACGAGGTAGAAGGCAGATCATTCCAGCAATTCATCCATCCGGATGATCTTCCGGCGTTCCTGACATTCCTGCAAAAAACGATCGAGACTGCGCAACGACAAACGGGCATCGAGTACCGTGTGCGGCACGCGGATGGCACGTGGCGCCTCCATACCACCAACGCAGTTCCCCTCAAGGATGAATCCGGCACGGTCATTGCTTTTGAAGGCAGCGCCAGCGATATCACCGAACGCAAGCGGGCGGAAGATGCACTCATGCAGGCGAGCAGGAAACTCGCTATGCTCAACAGCATCACCCGTCACGATATTCTCAATCAGCTCATGGGACTGCGGACATACCTTGAACTATCCAAAATGGATGTGTCAGATCCGGTTTTTCTTAATTATATTCAAAAAGAAGAACAAGCCGCAGAAGCCATCCAGTGGCAGATTGAGTTTACTAAAAACTATCAGGACATCGGGGGACAGGCACCGAAATGGCAGAACCTGTCAGACACAATCGGCTCTGCAGTCAGTCAACTGAAACCTCTGGGTGTAGAGTTCAATATCGCTGTTGAACGTGCGGAGGTTTTTGCTGATCCCCTTCTGGAGAAGGTCTTTTACAATCTGATGGAAAATTCTCTTCGTCATGGCGAACACGTGACCCGCATGGATTTTTCTGTTAAGGAATCGGAGTCAGGGCTTATCCTGACCTATGCCGATAATGGAGTGGGAGTTACAGCGGACGATAAGAAAAAATTATTTCAGAAAGGATTTGGCAAGCACACCGGTCTTGGTCTGTTCTTATCAAAGGAAATCCTCTCCATCACCGGTATTACTATCCGGGAAACCGGCGAACCAGGCAAGGGAGCACGGTTCGAGATGACAGTGCCTAAAGGAGCATGGCGTATGACCGGGAATGGTGCATGATGACAGACAAAATCAGGGTCCTCTACGTTGATGACGAACCATCCCTCCTCGATATCGGCAAGGTATTCCTGGAGCGTGCCGGGAATTTTGAAGTAACAACAGCAATCAGCGCTCCAGAAGCGATCCGGTTGCTCGAAAAGCAGAGGTTCGATGCGATCATCTCCGATTACCAGATGCCGGAAATGGACGGAATCCAGTTCCTTGTCGAGGTACGAAACCGCTTTGGGCAGATCCCGTTCATCCTGTTCACAGGCCGGGGCAGGGAACAGGTAGTCATCCAGGCGATCAACAGCGGAGCGGACTTCTATCTCCAGAAAGGCGGTGATCCAAAAGCGCAGTTTGCCGAACTCTCGCACAAGATCATGCAGGCGACATCCCGGAAAAAGGCGGAAGTGGCACTCGTTCAGAGCGAAGAGCGCCTCAGGACCATGATAGAGCAATCACCGTTAAGCATCCAGATGTTATCACCCGATGGTCGGACCGTGCAGGTCAATGGTGCCTTTGAAAAACTCTGGGGAATAACCCTTGCGGATTTAAAAGATTACAATATGCTAAAGGACGAACAACTCACCAGCCTTGGAATAATGCACTATATCAAAAGGGGCTTTTCCGGAGAGGCGTGTAAGATTCCCCCTGTGCAATATAATACCCACGAGAGCGTGGGTGTCGGGGAGAAAAGATGGGTACTGAGTCATATCTACCCGGTCAGGGATCCCGCCGGAATTATCCACAATATTGTAGTGATGCACCAGGACATCACCGAACAAAAAAAGGCAGAAGAGGCTTTGCAGGAGAGTGAGGGATTCAACCGTAATCTTATTGAAAACATACCGGATTATCTTCTGATCTATGATCAACAGGGAACTATTCTCTATACCAATCCGTTATTCCCTATAAAATTCGGATTTGCTCCCGAAGAAACTATTGGATCTCCCATTATAGAACACGTAGCTCCCGATCACCGCAACCTGATCCGCACGATGATGACGCGACGCGTCTCAGAAACGATTATTCCCCCATACGAGGTCTCGATTTTAAAAAAGGATGGCTCCGCTGTTACGGTGATTGTCAAAGGCACGTACATAAAGTTCCATAATCGGGATGCTGTGCTCGTACTGATGAATGATATCTCAGAACGGAAGCGAATGGAAGAGACACTCAGCAAGAGCGAAAGACTGTACCAGACGCTTGCCAACTCAAGCCCGGATATGATCTACCTTGTCGACCATGAAGGTGTTATACAATATATCAATCCCCTGGCTGCCCAGATATTCGGGCATACTCCAGCAGATCTCATCGGCAAACGGACTGACAAGATTTTTCCCCAGGAGATTGCCCGTCATTATATGGAGGAGATCAATCTCGTTGTCACGACAAAAGCACAACGGCAGATCGAGATCCTTGAGCAGTTCCCGGGTGGAGCACGCTGGATCAGTACGCGCCTTGTTCCTATTCTTGATCCGGGTATGGAAGATATCCAGATCCTTGGCATCTCCACCGACATCACCGAACGCAAACAAGCAGAAGAAGTGCTGTTTAAGATCAACCAGAAGCTCAATGTGCTCTCCCAGCTGACACGGAAAGACTTGACAAACCAGATCTTTGTCCTGAACAGCTACCTTGAACTTACAAAAAATCAACTGGTCGGGCAGGATCGAATTATCGAAACCTTACAAAAAGGTGTTCAGGAAGTCCGGTTAATCCAGGAGACCATTGAATTTACTAAAGATTTCCAGGATATGGGGGCAAAACCTCCGAAATGGCAGAACATGAAGATGGCACTCCTGTTCGGGCTTTCCCATATCTCGATTGGAAATATCCAGCACAGCATTGAAACAGAAAACCTTGAAATCTTTGCTGACCCCCTGCTCGAAAAGGTGTGCCAGCGTCTCTTTGAGAACTCGGTTAAACACGGGGACCATGTCACCCGAATCCGTATTTGGCACATGGCAACTCCTGACGGGGCCACAATTTTCTTTGAAGACGACGGCATTGGCATCTCTGCGGAGAAGAAGGAGCAGATCTTTTTGCGCAGCGATGGTACCCGCGCTTCGATGCGGAGTCTTATCTTTGTGCGGGAAATTTTGGATATTACCGGTATCACGATCCGGGAGACCGGGGAACCGGGCAAGGGAGCACGGTTTGAGATGACGGTGCTAAAGGGGGCGTATCGGATCGCCGATGTGCAGAAGGAATTATGACATACACCGACGCTCTTATCTTGCTCATCGGGATTATCGTAGCGTGGTGGATTGGGTGGTATATGGGTTTTGCACGCGGACGATCTGAACAGAGGGAGAAGAAGTGATTTAGTCGTATCTCTACAGATCATCAGATCCCACCCACGTAGAACTCAAATATCGGGTAATATACCCAATTTTCTCGCCCCCCGGAAAAAATGACCTTGCTAATGGCCCTTTGTAGGGCAGATCTCTCCTCAAACGGGTAAACCACCGGGTAAAACAAAACGCGCTTTAAGGGGCCTTTTAGAGGCTTCATTTTTTAAGGACAATCCAGCCGTATTTTGGCAAACAGGGCGAGATACAGACACTTATTTTCACATATCAGAACCAGACGGTTTTAGAGGGGGTTTCCGGACGGGAATACGGCAATCGGAGCCCAATTTGGGCTTGTTTTCACTCATGGTACATGCCCCCTATTACAAGCATCTTTCACGACGTTAAAAATAGGAGAAAATTGTCTCTCTCCCCACAATCTACCTTTCTGCAATCCTGCGCCGTAGCATAGAATTTTCTGAGGACTTCACCGTGATCGTAAAAAAACGTCCGGTTCCTTGTCGCACTTCGATTAAGGCAATTGTCTCTTGCTTCTTTTTTATCTGGTCCGCAATTGCTCGTGAGAGAAAATAGAACGGTATGCCTTCAATCCGTTCCGTTTTTATTTCAGGAGATTTCGTATCAACGGGCATCACACCCTCCACGAAGTATAAGCATCGATGAAAATTTCACGCGTGAACCACCGTTTTGCTTTCCCTATTAATCAGGTTTTCACCCGGAGTATGAGGGGGTGATCTTTTTCCATGATTTCCGTTCCCCTGTTCAGGGAAATTTCAAAAATTTGGGACCGAGGGATTAGCCGGAGTCCGGGATCGTTTTTTACTACGGATTCTCTTTCCGCAGACAACATTACAGGTGTTTTCATAAAGGACTCCATGTTACCAAGTTTGACTAGGGTGAACGTCCTTGATTTACAGGAATTTTCGTAAACCCCCTGGACCCGGATTGTTAAAGTAGTTTTTTGGGGATTAAAGGCTTTGGATTTGAGGGTTTTACGGGCTTCAAATCGAAAATGGAGGGCTATACACTTTCACACCACGCTCGCGCAGTATATATCTGGTTGCGATTATTTGTGTGGATTTGGCAGAAAATTTGGTAATGG
>Ga0247841_10012365_pt1 | contig 11147 bp, 14 predicted proteins | sample LaCruzMarch2015__2_FD_192410 | JGI IMG/M metagenome (GOLD analysis project Ga0247841, IMG submission 192410) | Freshwater microbial communities from meromictic Lake La Cruz, Castile-La Mancha, Spain - LaCruzMarch2015_18m | ecosystem: Environmental > Aquatic > Freshwater > Lake | place: Spain...
TCATTCAAAATCAGGAGAACTTGCATTAATTAATAATGAAATAACAAATCCAGGAACTTCTGAATATGCAGAATATCAATTATTAAGGACAAAAGCTAAAGAAGTAGCTACAGAAGTTATGGCATTATAAGGAAAAGATAATAAAAGAGAGAGGAGAAATCCTCTCTCCCAAGAAAGGTATAAATGGCAAGAGATATAGAGGCAATAAAAAATCAATTAAGGAAATTAAAGCAATACAAAAATCTTTCTGAAGAAGAATTAAATCAAAAAGCAGAAGAAAAAAGAAAACAGGAAGAAGTTGTAGATGCTATTTCTTTTTTGACAGATGAAGGTGAGAAAAAATTTGCTGCACATGGCCTGGGATTAATACCCACAAAAGTTATTGTCACCATGTATAATAGTGGAGCATATACTATTGTTGAAGGAACTCATACATCTACAAATTGTGTAATTACAGCGACCACTGGATGCAAATATAAAGTTTTAGCACAATTCTAAATAGAAATTTATTTATATAATATTTTGGAGAATAAAATGGTAGAACAAGCAAACATAGAAATAAAACGTGGTGATACATGGAGTAAAATTCTTTATTTTGAAGATGACCATTGTGTACATATTGATATAACAGGTTGGACAATTTATTTTACAGCAAAATTAGATATCACAGATTCAGATGGTGATGCTGAAATAGAAAAAACTATAAATACATTTGAAAATCCATTAAATGGAGAAGCAGAATTATCATTAACTTCTGAAGATACTGATTTGGCAACGGGAAATTATTTTTATGATATTCAAGTAAAAACAAATCTAGATGAAATATACACAATCGTTGAAGGCGTTCTTACCATCACACAAGATATCACTACAAGAAATGATTAATAGTTTCATAGGATTTATAAATGCCTGGAAAAATAATAGTAAAAATAAATCATGGAAAAATAATTGTAAAGTTTGGTGAACAAGGTTTGAGAGGAACTCAGGGAGAAATAGGACCAATAGGTCCTACAGGTACTCAAGGCCCGACAGGCCCTACTGGAGCAACAGGACCTGCTGGAACTACAGACCATTCACTATTAACTAATTTAGATTATGATAATGCTAATCATACTGGGTTTCAAAAACAATTAAAATATACAGCAGATTTTAAAGCATACGAAGTAGAATAAAAAATATCGAAAAGATATTAGATATTTATATCCTTAAATGGATAAATAGAAATAAAAATTAATGAAGGAGAAATAAAATATGATTAGTCCGTTTCCAAGTTTTTTTAGAAATGTTGTTGAAGCAGATACATTTAAATTTCAAATAGATTCAGAATCTACTTTAAAAACTCAAGGTTCATATGCTCTTAAAGGGATTGCTAGGCCAGATAGTTTAAATAAAACTTTAACTAAAACTATTGTCAGTCCAATAAATTTAACAGGAGTGAAGACATTAAAATTTGATATAAGAGCAAGTAGAACCGGGAGTAATATAAAAATAGGTATTCATGATGTAGGAGGAACAACTACAGAAGTTACACCAAATATAATATCTGCAAATACTTTTCAAAGAGCATATTTGGATTTATCTTCAGTTAGCAATACAAATAAAGATGTTATAGATAAAATAATAATTACAATAATAAACGCAGATGCAGAAAATACATTCTATATAGATAATTTCAAGATTTTGAAATATACAAATGCAATTGTAATAAATTAATTTTAAACGGAAATAATAAATATGGATAGATTAGAATTAATAAAAAAAAGATATAAAAAATTACAACAATATAAAGATTTATCAGAAGAAGAAATTACTAAATTAGCTGAAGAAAAATTAGAAAAAGAAAAGAAAACAGAAAAACTTAATATGTTCAATGACGCTGAAGAAAAAGAATTAGCATCTTCAATTATGGAAAAATATTCGCAATATAATTTAGAAGATGAAGCAGAAAAAGATACATTAAATCAATTGGTATATCTAGAAGTTATTGTTGAAAGAGTAAAAACTTTTATTAATAAAGAATTTTTAGATAAACAATCAATACCAATGGCGATGTTAGAAGAATTAAGAGCATTAAATACTCAGGTATTAGAATTAAAAGAAGCACTTGGAGTAAATAAAGAGAAAGAAAGAGAAGATTGGGTTGATGTTTGGGATGATTTAAAGAAGAAGACGTTAAATTATTATGAAACACATAAAGGACAAAATACAGTAAAATGTCCTTATTGTTATCAAATATTTCATTTATTAATGAAAACAGATAATTTAACAGCCGAGAAATCAACCTGGTTTAAAGGAACATTATTATATAATATTAAAGTTTTTAAACTTTATGATGAAAAGAAAATAACAAAAGAAGATGCAGCAGAAATACTGGGTGCTGCCACGTGGTATGTTGATTTATTATATACCAATTTATATTTAAAGGAAAAAAATGCTAAGGCAAATTGAACCTGAAGAACTTAATATAATGGAAACATTAGCATCTCCAATAGCTTCAGCAGAAATTTTATTTAGTAATATGGATATTCTTTCTGAATTTAAAATGGATAAATTTTCTGAAATTAGAAAATATCAAATACCAATGTTATCATTTGATACTTTATTTTTTTATGATAAAGAAAAATCTAAACGAGAAAATTTTGAGATTCAAAAAGGAATGGCAGAATCATTTAATTTAGGTGGTAGGATGACAGGAAAAAGTTTAGTAAGTATAAAGATAGATGCGTTACTTGCTCTTTTACATAGAACTGTAGTATGGGGTGCAATATCCAGCCTTGATTCTTTACATTTAAGAAGTGTATTAGAACCCATGATTACCGCTTTGGAAAGTCACCCAGTATTTAAATTATTAAAGGCAAAAATAAATAGAAGTCCTTCATATAAAATATCAACAAAGGATTCTCTAATAGAAAGTGTAAATAATAATTTAACTGGAAAGACCCCAGGTAATCAATGGTTTGGAAAACATTGCGAAAAAATATGGGATGAAGAGTTTTCATTTCTCACAGAAGAAGTAGCCAATAAGAGATATATGGCTAAATCAGAACTCGGAGCAATAGCCAGAAGTAGCGGGATGTCAACATTTACTAGAAAGAGTCCTGCTGGAAAAATATTTTTTGATTTAAAGAATAAAAATAAACTAATAAATTTACCATCTTATGTTAATCCTAATTGGTCAAATGAAGATGATGAAAGAGCCATAAACGAATTTGGTGGAAAATCATCAATTGGATATCAAATTCAAATATTAGGTAAAGTAATAGAAGGTTGTGACAATGTTTATGATATTGAAAGAATAAGAGAATCTTATGATGAAGATAGATTGATAAAATGTTTTGAGATAGATAAAGACAATTTTTATAACTATAAAGAATTGGTAATTGTAGATAAACCAGTTAATGTAGATAAAGTTTATATAGCACTAGATGTTGGAGAAGGTTCAGCACCAACTGAAATTATAGTAGTTTTTAAAATAAAAGAACAATATGTATATACCTATAATATAACAACCATGAAGTTGACAGCAGATGAAGAAACAGAACTATTGGATTATTTAATGATAACTTTAAAATGTAATGTAATTGGAATTGATACTACATCGGGCGGTGGCAAGGCTATAGCATCTAAATTAACAAAGAAATATCCAAATAATGTTATTTGGGTATCATTTAATGAGAAAATAGCAATGGATTTTTTATTAGATGAAGAAAATAACCCCAGAACGGATGCATCGGGGAAGAATATTTATAAAGAAGAATACGTTACTGATTGGTCAATACAGAGATTAAAACAATTATTTTATACACAAAAAATGGTTATCCCGAAAGATTTTAAATTTGATAATCAATTTAGTAATATTATAGCCATGAAATCTGGAATGAGAACAGTTTATGGAAGTAAAGTGGCAAATCATTTACATCAGGCATGGCAAGTATTTGCAATAAGTGAATGGCAGACAGAATTTGTAAATATAAACGCAGCATCAGAAGAGAAGAATTCATTAAATTTTTAAACTAAAAGGAGTTTTACATGGATAACATGCAGGAATTATTATATGGCAAACTAATGGATGTATTATTCGCCACTAAAGCCATTAGAATCCCTACAGATTTTGGAGAGCAATGTACTGAGATTCAACTCATGCTAGATAATGATTCCACTGGAGTTATAAATACTATTTTAAAATATGCTGTTGATTCTGCTTCTCAGACAAACTATAGAATAGAATGTCCAAATCAGAATGTGGAAGACTTAATAAACACATATCTTAAAAGAATAAATTTTAATATTAATGGGCAAATACCTTCTGGTTTAAAACAATTATCCAAAGAATATTTTAAAGAAAGATGGAATGGTTCTTCATTATGTCTATTAAGGGCAGTTGGTTGGACAGAACAGGATTTGGGTGGAACTAAAGTAACAATTCCATCGGCACTATATTTTGTAAATGGTTCTTCAATTAAGATTGAATCACCAAAAGGAGAAACATTTAATTTAGGGAGTTATAAATATTATTTAAATAAAATAAATGATAAAAATAAACTACCCGCATTAGAAGATGAAATAATAATTGTAAGAAAACCTTTTAGTAGATGGTTTGATAAATACCCAATACCATATGCAATAAAACAAGGTATACTTAAAAATTATAAAGCAATTGAAATATTGCAGGATAAAGGGGATGAAGTTGTAACAAAAGTTCTTCCTTATTTATTCTTACTTAAAAAAGGAACAGAAAGTCTATATCTAAAAGGAACAAAATATACAGAAGACGATATGGAAACAATGGGTCGTAATTTTAAGAAAAAATTAAAAGAATATAAAGACCATAGAGGAGAAACACCAACAGCAGCAATACCATTTGATACAGAAATGGAACATTTAATACCTGATTTAATAAAAGTATTGAACCAAGAATTATATAATCAAGGTTATAGAGCTTTATTGGCTGGTCTTGGATTTATAGATGTAGTTCAAGGTTTGGCATCTACAAGAAAAGAATCAGTATTAAATCCAGCCCCATTTATAGAAGAAGTTAATGATGGAGTGGATGATTTTAAATCTATTTTATTTGATTTAATTCAGATGATTATATTAAAGAATAAAGAAACACATCCGAAATTATTTGGTGAGAATAACGAATTAAAAGTTGTTAATTCAGAATTAAAAATAAATATAGAAAGAATTCAGGAAATATTAAGAAGTGGGTATGATAGAGGAGTAATATCAATTACTACTTATCAAGAATTATTAGGAGTTGATTCAGATGTGGAAAAAGAACGCAGAGAATATGAAGCTGATAAAGGTTTGGATGAAACATTTTATCCACATATTTTAACTAATAATGAGGATAAAGGAATTGATATACCTAATATAAAACCATCTAAGCCAAAAAATAATAAAAACGATAAAGAAATTACACCAGATAAACAACCAGGTTCACCAGAAGTTTTAAATTATAAAAATTCTTCTGAAGATATTGTCAAATGCAAAAAATGTGGACATGAATTTAATTATCTTTCAGTTCAGGAAGCAGGAATGGGATATGTAAAATGTCCAAAATGCCAAGAATCGGTTACACAGGAAGATATAATTAAATCAGACTTACAAAATAAATTGGAGATTGCTCCATATAAAAATTTAGATGAATTGCCAAATTATATTAAAAAAATGACTCAAAAATGTCAAGAAGTTTTTATGGCTACTTTTAATTCTGTCTATGAAGAAACTGAAGATGAAGGAAAATCTTTTGCAATAGCAAACTCTGCTGCTCGTAGATGTATGAAAAAACAAGGATATACTTATAATAAAGAAACAAAAACTTGGAAGAAATAATGAGCAAAATTATAAAAATTTGTCCAATTTGTAAAAAAGAATTTGAATCTTATAGAATAAAAAATAGAATCTTTTGTTCTAATAAATGTTCTGCAAAATCAATTGGTAGATATGAATCAATTAAAAACTATTATTTACAAAAATATGGAAAAGAATATCAATTTGGTAAAATAGAAATAACTTGTAATGAATGTGGTAAAAAAGTTAAAAAATATAAAGACCATTTAATACCAAAATTTTGTTCTCGTAAATGTTGGATAGAATATTTAAAAAAACATCCAAGATTACCATGTTTATTAGGAGATAAAAGTTATGGTTTTAAAAAAGGAAATACTTATTGGAGAAAAGCAAAAAGTAAATATAAAAAAGGATGGATAAAATTAGGTAATAATAAATATTGGTATGATAGTTCTTTTGAAAAAGAAGCAATGAAAATTATGTATGATAATAAAATTAAATTTATTAGAGATTATAAAGTAGATTTAAATAATTCTATTATGTTTATAGATTTTTATTTACCCAAATATGATAAATTTATTGAAGCAAAAGGATATATGAGAAAAGATTCTGAAAATAAGATTAAATTATTTGAAAAATTATATAATAAGAAAATAGATGTTATTCAGGCACAATATACGAAAGATTTTTGTATTAAATTTATTAACTATATGAATAAAATAAAGGAGAAAAAATAATGAATAATAAAAAATTAATTGCAAATGCTTTATTAACAATAGCAGCTAATTCTACTACAGAAATTATAGATTCTTCTGATAATAAAGAATTGATTACTGCTGCCGAAAAGATAGGACTTGTTATACCATCTCCAGATTTATCTGTTATAAAAACAGTATATGCGGAGATAGATAAAGTAAATTTAAATGGTGTAATTCTTCCAAGAAAAGCTGTAGAAAAAGGTATAAAAACCTTAGTAGGAAAGCAAATAAATTGGGAGCACGATGGTGCAGGAAGAATTTGCGGTTATACAATAGCAGCTACAATAAACGGAGATAAAATAGAAATCATAGGTGTAATATTTAAATCATTATTTCCTGAAGAAATGGAAACATTAGAAGAAAAATTTGCAGCAAAAAAATTAGCAGTTTCATTTGAAATATGGAATAAAAATATGAAAGGAGAATCTGTTGTTTCTCAAGATAAAGATGGAAATTTAATTATCGACCCTATATTATTTCATGGAACAGGATTATTATTATCTTCCAAGCCAGCTTGTCCAGAAGCTAAAGTATTTAAATTTTTAGCAAGCGATAAGTTAATTATAGATGCAGAAAAAATAGCAGAAAAGGTATTTAACGAAAATTTAATATATGCATCATTTGCTATTGAAAAAGAAGAAATTAAAGAAAAATCAAAAAACCAGGATAATAAGGAGGATATGATGGAAGAAGCAGTAAATGGTAAGCCAAAAACAGATGAAGAAAGAGCAAAAAATCATTTTAATATTTCTGATGATGATTGGAATAAATTATCCAAAGAAGAAAAACAGAAATATATTGATAAATTACCCCCTCGTGGCACAGGAAGAGGAACAGCAGAAGAATTGCCTAAAGAAGAAAAGAAAGAAGAAAAAATAGAATCTACCGAAGCTCCTAAGATTGAGGAAAAAGCAAAAGAAGAAACCAAGACAGAAGCAATTGCTCCTGTTGCTGAAACGAATCTTGAGCCAGCCAAGGTTGAAGAGCCTAAAGTAGAAGATAAGAAAGAAGAAGTTAAAGTTGAAGAAATAAAAGAAGAAGCATCAACTATTACAGTTACTCAGGAAAAAGTTATAGTAGACGAAGTAAAGCCTGAAGGAGAGGTTATAACTACTGAAACAAAAACTGAGCAAACTGTTGTAAATGATGCAGGAAACGAAGTTCAAAAAGTAGAAGAAATAACAAAAACAATTGTAACTTATACTTTTGAACAAGTGCAAGAAGAAGTAAGATTAGCAAAAGAAGAAAAGGATAAAGAAATTGCTATTCTTATGAAAGAATTAGAAACATTAAAAACAGAATTTAGTAAGAAGAACCAAGATATTGAAACAGTAAAAGCCAAGAAAGACGAGATAAAAACTCCCCTTGACTTAGAAGTTGGAGAAGTAAAAGTAAAAGGTGAAGATGAATATGTAAAAATCCGAAAAAGCATAGATAAAAAGGCTTTCGGAGAGAAGAAATAAAAGATAGTTTTACAAAATAGATTTGGAGGATTCAAAAATGGAAGAAAGAAAAATAGGTATTGAAATTGCAAAGGCTATAGGAACTCCTATAGACCCTAATTTGCCGATTAATCCTTTGATTATGGCTATTGCTGATACAGAAGCTGTTCCTGCTGGCGAAGATTGTTATACTTTTGTTGCTGATTCAGAAGTTGACACTGTATATACTCTTGACTCAAACGGAGTAATAGATGAAGTTAAAGTTACACCTAATAGCACATCACCTTTAAGTTTTTCTTATTTTGATTCAGGATTGAATTATGTTTTGGCGAAAGACATAATGGAAACTAAAGATTCTACGAAAATGGCAAGAACTAAAGCTCGTTTAACCAGAAGTTTAGATAAGAAAGAAGTTGCTGGTATTATAGCTGCTGGATTGGCTGCTGCAACTGGAGCAAGAGCAATTACACAGGCAACTGGTGAAGATGTGCTTGATGTTATTATAAATATGAAACACGCTATTGAAGATTATGGCGATAATTTTGTGTTACTCGCTGGTTCAAATGTAAAATCTAAAATAGATTCTTATGATAAAGATAGAGCAACATCTGATTATTATAAAGTTGGTATTGCAGAACAGTTAGCTCTTATGGGTATAAAGGTAATAAAAGTTAGCGGTAATATAAAAACTGATTCTTCTAATGTTGCGTTGTTAGCTACAGACAGTGCTTTATTGGTAGCTTTGGATTCCACGCTTCAGGTTGGCAGACCTTTTGTTGCGGTTCGCAGAATTATATCACCTGAATTAGCTGCTGGAATGGGTATAGAAGTAACGGATGCTCAGAGGGGTTTATTTGTTAATAACACTCCTGTAATAGTTGGTGGAGCAAATGTTCTTGGTTATGCGTTGTATGGCTTCGAGAACTTTGTCATCGCATGTGTAAACCCATATGCAGTGGCGAAATGTGTAACGATAAGCTAATATTTATTTAAGATATAAAAGAGGGGTGGCAACACCCCTCCCAAAATTATGATTATCAAACTTAAAGAAAAAAATTTAATAGACATTTTAGAACTAACTAATCGTGTTAAAGACGATTTTTCTGATTTTTTTATTACAAAAAATAGGGAAAGAAAATTCATTAATAATATAGAAACAATAAAATATGTTTTAAAAAAATTCGAATGTTTTGGTATATATGACAAAGATTTATCAGGAATAGCATTTGTATATCACGACAAAGGTTTTCGTTATTATATTAAATTTCTTTCTTTTTATAATAGCACAGCTAATAAATTAATTCAGCATATTTTATGGCACAATGATAAAGAATTATTTATAAAAATTAAAAAAGAAAACAAAATATTAAAATACTTAAATAGTTTTAGTGAAATTGGTTCAAGAGGTAAGGAAATATTATTGAAATCTAATTAATAGGAGATAAAATGACAACAATAATCGAGAAAATAAGAGGTCTTATAAACGATAATTTAGCAAATAGTTCAGATTTCTATACATACGAATCTCGCAAGGTATTTACATTAACAGAATCCAATGTATCTGCATCTACAGTTAAATTATTTAAAAATGGCACAGAAGTTGTATCCACAGGAAATTGGACTTATAGTGCCACTACAAATAAAATTACTTATACTGCTGCATTGGTTGCAGGAGATTTAATAGAAATTACTTATTCTGCTTATAGAAAATATTCTGATAACGAATTAACAGGATATATAAAAGCAGCAATTACTTATTTGTCAGTATATAAATATAAAACCTTTACTGCAAGAGCAGATGTAATAATTCCCACTCCAACAGAAGCACAAGAAAATTTAATAGCATTAATAGCATCTATTATAATAATGCCAGCAATAAAAAGTTATAGAACACCAGAACTTACTATTGTTTTTGCAGAAGGAATAAATAAAGAAGAAAAAATAGACCAATCAATTTCTCAATATGCTAAATGTTTAGGAATGTTAGATTATAATGCAATACAAGATGTGGAGTATTTTAATGAATAAATGTATTGATTGTAAAAAATCATTAAAAATGTATGGAGCAAAAAGATGCAAAAAATGTTGGCATAAATTTATGAAAGGTAAAAATAATCCTAATTTTGGTAATAAATGGTCAAAAAAACAAAAAAAATTACAAGGTATTATTACTAAAAAAGCTATGGACAATATTATAATTAGAAACCGAATGAAAATAAATCATGCAGATGTATCTGGAATTAATAATCCAATGCATGGAGTTCATAGATTTGGTAAAAAAGCTCCATGTTATATTAATGGAGAAGGAAAATTTCCATATCCTTTAGAATTTAATTCTGAATTAAAAAAGAAAATACTTGATAGAGATAACCATATATGCCAAAAATGTGGAAAGAAAGGCACTCATGTTCACCACATAGATTATTGTAAACAAAATTGCAATAAGAGAAATCTTATAACTACTTGTTTTAAATGCAATATAAAAGTTAATTATGATAGAGATTATTGGTATGCATATTTTATTTATATAATGGAGACTTACAAATGAATATTTTAGAAATTTTAAGTAATTGTAATCCTGAATCTATAAAGACAATATATGTCTATCCGAGAATTGCTAAAGAAAACGACCCATACGAACACACAAAAGATGAATCTTTTTTAGAAGCAACTCCTATAAAAAATGCTATTGTAACCGAAATTGGTTTTGGTGGTTTGAAATGGAAGTATTTTGGTGAGATGACAGTTGGAAGCAAACAAATGTTATGTGAAAAGAGATACCTAACTTTATTAAAAGTTGCAGGTAAAATAGAAATAGATAACGAATCATATGGTATTTATGTTGATGCCGATAAAAATTTTCAAATTATTTCAAGACAAGATTATTTACTTGTTTTATTGGAGAGAAAAATATAATGAATCAATTTTGCACAGTAAAAATTACTACATCGGGAAAAAATCCTATAAATTTCTTACATGATATTCCAACACGATTTTATCCTGAAATGCAATCAAGGTTAGTTGAACTTGCAGAAATGACTGTAAATAGAATGAGAGAAATTATATCATCTTCTAAAAAAAGACCATCTATGGGGTCAAATTTGGAAGATACAATAACAAGTGAAATATTAGATTCAGTAGGTGGAGTTAGTAT
>Ga0247841_10012366_pt1 | contig 11146 bp, 6 predicted proteins | sample LaCruzMarch2015__2_FD_192410 | JGI IMG/M metagenome (GOLD analysis project Ga0247841, IMG submission 192410) | Freshwater microbial communities from meromictic Lake La Cruz, Castile-La Mancha, Spain - LaCruzMarch2015_18m | ecosystem: Environmental > Aquatic > Freshwater > Lake | place: Spain...
CTGGTATAATCTCTATCTGAAACAGCAGCAGCAACAATATGAAAATTGCCAAAATTTCTTGTAAATCGTATTTGTGGATGCCTTGAATAAGGATGAAAAGGGGCGCCATTATTCATTGAAACTACGCCGGGTATCATTTCCGGCACATTAAGCGGGTGCCACCATTGTCCCATAAGCAGTTCGGACTTTGCCCAATTCAATTTTATATAAGCATGGCGCAATCGAAATGCATCATTTTCAACTGTTGAAGGACCTGTGAAATCACCTTCTATATATCCCATTGTTTTAGCTCCGAAAGCGCCCGGGCCGGTTATCGTTCCGATAAGCCGTGTTGACATGGCATACTGATCAAGAGAAGGATGAGCATTAATATCTTTGCCATTCTTATCAAGCAGTTGATTGGCGGGATAGAACATCAGCAATGCTTCGCGGCTGCTTATCACCTGCCTTGTATCAAAAGCTGCTTCAGCTCTTACAAAACCTGAAAAAGTAATCCCGAATTTCTCAGTGCTGTCGGGTTTGTTTGTAGTTTGCCCAATGGTAATCGTTTTTGATAAAATCAAAAAACAAATCAAAATGTAGGATTTTCTCATAATAGTTAAAATTTAGCGCCAAAGATAGAAAAAAATTAATCTGATTAATTCATGAATAAATAATTATTCGAATTAAAATTATGGTTGATATTGAAAAAATATTTATATATTTGCACCGAAGTAATACGGCGAATAGAAAAGAGGGGACTGAACGTCCCCTCTTTCATTGCCGAAAAAAATACACATGTGATCCCAAAAGAATACATAAGAACCCTTGCGGAACAGCAAGTTGCGGGTACCGATAAGTTTATTGTGGATGTGAAAGTCGGGCCGGAAAATAAAATCATGGTATTCATGGATGCAGATAGCAATATTACTATTAACGATTGTATGCAATTGAGCAGATTTGTTGAATCACAACTTGACCGCGAAACCGAGGATTTTGAATTGGAAGTTTCTTCTGCAGGCCTTGATTTCCCTTTGCTTTTAGTGAGACAATACAGGAAAAATATTGGAAATGAGGTAAAAGTTATTACTAAAGACGGAATAGTGAAAAAAGGCGTGATAACGGAGGTTTTGGAAAATGGATTTATCATCACAGAAACAGTTATAAATAAAATCAATAAAAAAAAAGAAATAACAAAAGTCCCGTCAACACTGGCATTCGAACGTGTAAAGGAAACCAGGTTAGTTGTAAACATTTAACATTACTATACAATGGAACATATAAATTTAGTTGAATCCTTTTCGGAATTTAAGGAGTTCAAGAACATTGACCGTGCAACAATGATGCGTATCCTGGAAGATGTATTCAGGAATATGCTCCTCAAAAAATTCGGGTCATCCGATAACTTTGATATTATCGTTAATGTGGACAAAGGCGACCTCGAAATTTGGCGTAACCGTACCATTGTGGCAGATGGTGAAGTTGAAGACGACAATCAACAAATTGTATATTCCCAAGCCATCAAGATAGAACCTGATTTTGAGGTAGGCGAAGAAGTATCCGAAGAATTCAAAATGGAAAATTTTGGTCGCAGGGAAATCCTTTCCATCAGACAGAACCTTGCATCCAAAATACTTGATCTGGAAAAGGATAACGTTTACAAGAAGTACAAAGAAAAGATTGGTGAAATTATTACCGGTGAAGTATATCAGGTTTGGAAGAAAGAAATTCTTATACTTGATGATGAAGGTGTTGAATTGATTCTTCCGAAATCAGAACAAATTCCTTCCGATTTTTATAGAAAAGGTGATACATTACGTGCAGTAGTGTCGATCGTAGAGCTGAGAAATAATACTCCGGCGATCATATTGTCGAGAACATCTCCTATGTTTCTTGAAAAATTGTTTGAGTTAGAAGTCCCTGAAGTGTTTGACGGACTTATTACCATTAAGAATATTGTTAGAGTCCCCGGCGAAAGAGCAAAGGTGGCGGTTGAATCTTATGATGACCGAATCGACCCGGTTGGAGCATGTGTGGGCATAAAAGGATCAAGAATTCATGGAATAGTCCGTGAATTGAAAAATGAAAATATTGACGTTATCAATTATACAAGTAACCCGACACTTTACATTCAGCGTACATTAAGCCCTGCAAAAATATCTTCTATTGTCCTTCACGAAGATACAAAACGTGCTGATGTTTACCTGAAACCCGACCAAGTTTCTCTTGCAATCGGAAAAGGTGGTTTCAACATTAAACTTGCCGGAAAGCTGACTGGATATGAAATCGACGTGTATCGTGATACAGATGAAGATATCGAAGATGTGGATCTGATAGAATTCAGCGATGAGATTGATCAGTGGATCATTGACGAACTTAAGAATATTGGATGTGATACTGCAAAGAGCGTGTTGGAACTTAGCATTGACGAGCTAGTTCAGAGAACAGACCTTGAAGAAGAAACTATCAAGGAAGTGGTGAAAATACTGAAATCAGAATTCGAATAATAAAATTAATCTAACAGCATAATTCTTGTACCATATTGATTATTAAGGATATACAAAGATAAAGATTGAGTATGACAGAAGTATCACAAATATTACGACTTAGTAAGGTAGCAAAGGAATTTAACATTGGTTTACAAACGATCGTTGATTTTCTATCCAGAAAAGGTCATCATATTGAGGCAAATCCAAATGCTAAAATAACGTCAGAAATGTATGACCTTCTGGTAAAAGAATTTCAATCGGAAAAAAATGTCAAAGAAGAATCACGGCGTCTTGGACTTTCATTTGCCAAGAAGGAAACAATTACCCTTAACGACCCAAACCCTGTTGTCCATGAAAAGGAAATTGAAAGTGAAGAATTGTTGATAAAAGATCCGAAATCTGTTGTTGCCGGGAAAAAAGAAATAACCGGACTACCGGACAAACAAGCGAAAAGTAAAAAAGTTACCGAAAAAGTAAAATCAAAAAAAACAAAAGAAGAAGAAAAGGATAAAAAACCGGCTAAAAAAGAGAAACAAATTGAAAAAGTTGAAGAACAGCAAAAGGAAACAGTAAAAGAAAAAAAGGCTTCGAAAAAAGAAGCAGCACATGAATCTGATACGGCAGAAACCGGGTCAAAATCCAAAATCAAAGTAGTCGGCAGGATCGACCTTGATTCGATGAATGTTAAGACTAAACCTGCTAAGAAAACGAAGGCAGAAAAAGACGCAGAGCGCAAAGCCAGATTCCCGAAAAAGAAAAAGGAAATAATCACTAAAGAGGAAGATGAATCTGTTGTTATTGAAGAGAAAAAAATTCCTCAGGAAAAGAAAGAATTCCCTGATAATTTTCTCCCCACCGAAATGGTTAAACTCGGAGGCCCGACCATACTGGGCAGGGTGGAACTTCCGGCAATGAAAGAATTGCATAAAAAGCCACTTGCTGATTCTGCAGATGGAAATAAAGGCAAGAAAAAGAAAAGAAAACGGATCAAAAAAGATTTTAAAGTAAATTCAACACAGGAAGTTACTCGAGACAAATCGAAGGTAAAAGAAAAAAGAACTGTTTATAAGAAAGACTATTTTAAACCTGCGGTTTCGGAAGAAGAAATCCAGAAGCAGATAAAGGAAACTCTTGCCCGCCTTAGTGGTTCAGGTAAGTCCAAGGCTTCCAAATATCGCAGACAGAAACGTGAAATGATTAGCCAGCATACTCAGCAGGAAATGGATAGAGTTGAAGGAGAGGCAAAAATTATCAAGGTTACCGAATTTGTTACAGCCAATGAGCTAGCCAGCATGATGAATGTTTCCGTGACCCAGGTTATTTCTACTTGTATGAGCCTTGGATTGTTTGTTTCCATCAATCAGCGCATGGATGCAGAAACACTTAGTATCATTGCTGATGAGTTTGGCTACAAAGTGGAATTTGTGAGTGTGGATGTACAGGAAGCTATAAAAGAAGTTGATGATAATCCTGAAGATATTACTCCGCGACATCCTATCGTTACTGTAATGGGGCATGTTGATCACGGAAAAACCTCATTGCTCGACTATATCAGAAAAACCAATGTCATTGCCGGCGAGGCAGGGGGTATCACACAGCATATCGGTGCGTATGAAGTTTTATTGGAAAATGGTAAAAAGATCACTTTCCTCGACACACCAGGCCACGAAGCATTCACTGCCATGAGGGCGCGCGGTGCAAAAGTTACAGATATCGTAATTGTGGTTATAGCTGCGGAAGACAATGTTATGCCTCAAACCATAGAAGCGATCAATCATGCAGTAGCAGCAGGTGTTCCAATTGTTTTTGCGATTAATAAGATAGATAAACCCAATGCTAATCCCGAAAAAATTAAGGAACAACTTGCCAACATGAATTACCTTGTTGAAGATTGGGGTGGAAAATACCAGTCACAGGAAATTTCAGCTAAAAAAGGTGTTAATGTGGAACAATTGCTGGATAAGGTATTGCTCGAAGCCGAACTTCTTGATCTTAAAGCAAATAAGGAGAAACATGCATCGGGTACAGTTATAGAATCCTCATTAGATAAAGGACGTGGCTATATTTCAAAAGTACTTGTGCAAAATGGCGCCATGCGAATAGGCGATATGGTATTGGCGGGTTGTACGTATGGCAAGGTAAAAGCGATGTTTAACGAACGAAACCTGCCTGTCAAAACAGCGGGACCGTCTACACCGGTATTATTGCTGGGTTTGAACGGCGCTCCTCAGGCCGGGGATAAGTTTAATGTGATGGATGATGAACATGAAGTGAAGAATATTACTATCAAACGACTGCAATTGCAGCGCGAACAGGGTTTGCGCACACAGAAACATATTACCCTTGATGAAATTGGTCGTCGTATTGCCATTGGCGACTTCAAAGAGCTTAATCTTATTATCAAAGGAGATATGGATGGTTCTGTTGAAGCATTGACAGATGCTTTATTGAAACAATCAACTACGCGGGTTCAGGTTAATATAATTCATAAATCAGTGGGGCAGATAACCGAATCAGATGTGCTTCTTGCCTCTGCTTCTAACGCAATTATTATCGGATTCCAGGTTCGTCCTTCCATGAGCGCCCGCAAGCTTGCAGAACAAGAACAGATTGATATACGTTTGTATTCAATTATTTATAACGCCATCAATGAACTTAAATCTGCTATTGAAGGTATGCTTGCTCCCGAGATTGAAGAAAAGATCATTTGCAATCTTGAGATCCGCGATGTATTTAAAATTACAAAGGTTGGAACCGTAGCGGGTTGTATGGTTCTCGACGGAAAGATCACCCGTAATACCATGGTGCGACTGATTCGCGATGGTATTGTCGTATATTCAGGAGAACTAGGTTCCCTCAAACGTTTCAAGGATGATGTAAAAGAAGTGAACACCGGTTACGAGTGCGGTTTAAATATTGCAAATTTCGACGATATCAAAGTAGGTGATATTATTGAAGGGTACGAAACAGTTGAAGTGAAGAGAAAATTGTAATACCTGATTCTACTTAAATCCCTTTTCCTGTTGGTAAGAAATTAATTTTTTCTGAAAATCATTACTGTACCTGTCATTGGATTAAGGTAATCAATAAAGGTAATAACAAAGAAATATACACCATCGCTATTATTCTTTCCGTCCCAATTATTCTGGTAATTCGTACTTTCGTAAACTTTTTTTCCCCAGCGATTGAATATCTGAACCGATGTATTCGGGTAATCTTCTAAACCTTTTATAACAAAGAAATCGTTATAACCATCGCCATTTGGAGTAAATATGTTCGGAACAGTAACTTCGCAAATCTTACCGGTTACAATAACTGTATCTGTTGCAGAAGTACATCCGGTTTTCGTAACAGAAACAATATGTGGTCCCGGAATGCCGTCAGGACTGAACAAAATAGATGAAGTAATGATACTTCCGGGATTCCATATATATGTAAAATCTGAAGTTTCATTTGATTGAGTGGCAGTAAGACTAACAGACCGCTGTATACAAATTGTTGTATCGGGACCCAGATCAACCACAGGAGGAGGAATAACCTTTATGTTGATTGTGTCTTTATCAAAGCATGGGGAACCTATGCCCGACTGGACTTCCACAAAATATATCCCCGTAGATGAAACATTAATGGTTTGCGTGGCTGCGCCGTTCGACCAGTTATAAATGTAACCGGAGCCGCCTGGACCGGCATCAAGCACAATACCTGTTTCAGTACAAGTATCTGGACCAAGATTGACAAGTGGTACCGGAAAGACCCTAACATTTATAGTGTCTGAATCCTCGCATTGCAGCGATGCGCCATCAGTATTTGTGACTTCCGCAATATATGTACCTGTTGTATCTACCTGAATTTGCTGTGAAGTAGCTCCTGTGCTCCACAAATAAGCGTCAGCATTAAGGTTCCCAGCATCAAGTGTCAGGATTGTTCCGTCGCACACAGATGTGTCATTACCAAGATTGACCTCAGGTGTATTAATAACCGTAACGTAAAGCGTAGTATCATAAGAGCAGCCAAAGGCATCATATATGGTAATGGTATATGTAAAAATTCCACCGGAATCAGGATATACGATAATGGAAGAATCTAGCTGCTGTTCTATAAAAGAACCGCTCCATCCAATTGAATCAATTGGAACATCATACCACCATCCGGTAGGAAGAAGACTTGGATCCAGATTGAGATCCCATGAGAAAATGTATCCATTATCAATAGCCCAATTGTCGCAAATCTGAATATTCCACGTCCCATTTAGAGGGCAACCGATCAATTGAGAAAAATTCTGATCGGGAAGATAGTACCCTGTGTTATTAAGTGAATTTGTAGAGTCAAGTTGTATTTGACTGGAATGACTGTTTACAGTACCAATGTTGGGGTAAAATTGAGACCAGCAATAATTCCAGCCGGTTCCATGAGGGTTGTTTTGGGGAAGGCATCCATTATCATACAGTGAGTGATCGCCGCCGCCATATGGTGCTCCCATATAAGCGCCACCAGAATTGATATATTGTTTAAGTAGCGTACTTTGGCCATTTGGACACGTGATAGTAAAGTCAAGGTCGCCAACATACGAATGTTCCATATTAACACAGATAGATAATATATCGGCAGCGCTTGTTATAGTTGCTCCCGGATTAAAAGCGGTAAAGGTAACATTTGTATTATAGCAGAGAACACTGCACATGGGACCGTCAGGTATAAACAATGTACTATCAAAACCTTGGCTGGCTCCCTGGGTGGAAATAACAGGAACTACAGTAATTATAGAAGACGGATTATATCCGACAGTAATAGTTAAAGAATCGGTTTGCGAACAGATGTTTGGCAGTTGATGGATTGCTCCGATAGGATTACGGGATATTCTGACTCTTATTCCAGGAAAATTCGTGTTCACACAGCCGTGGCTATCTGTAACTGTAAGACCGACATCATATCCTTTTACTATTGAATAATAATGTTGTACGGTTTGCCCTGATCCTCCTGTGCCATCGCCAAAATCCCATTGAAAAGTAGAAGTGGAATTACTTTGATTATATATCATATTATTTTGTGGGAATATCCCCGTTCCAACAAAGGTAATTGTGTCACCTAAACAAATATCAATATAATTGCTATCGTTGGGATGAGGTATTGTCAACAAAGAATCAAGATCTGCAAAAACAATCTGACATTGTGGGATGCAGGTAATTTCACCTTTCCATCCTGTTCCAACACCTGATGAATTTGATTGAAATTTAAAAGAAAGTTCTCCTGTAGAATTTGTTATCGATGCCTGAACCGGAAACAGAAACAATGTATTGGTGTTGTTATACGCACCGATTAACGGGGAACTCGTGCTTGGTCCATCATATATATATAGTGTATCTGAAGGATCAATATCAAATTCACTAAAATAAACTTTCGTGTGAGTATTTATAACATTGTCCGATTTAAAAGTAATGGTATAGGTTTCACTATTTCCGTAGTTGCTGCTTGGTCCGCCGCTGTCATAAAAAAAACCGGTACAGGTTGTAATAGTCTGTCCGTTATATGCATCTATTTCGTAATCCGATTGTGAAAAAACGAAAAAAGAAATAAATAAGAAAAAAGAAAGCGAAAATATTTTTTTCATATTATATAGATTAAATTTGAAAATCAATAACCAAAAGATTTCTTGTATATATTATACATTTGAATGAAAACAGATTTTGGATAAAACACAAGTAATTTTCCTGTATTTCCAAGTTTGTAAGTTATATATTTATTAAAGTCAATGGCAAATTCATATTTAAGGGGATTAAACTTTTTTGTATCGAAAGTGGTTAAATTTTCATTAAAAAATTCTGGAATGCCGGAATTTTTATAATTTATTTTTTTTACTTTGAAAATATCTATTGCTTCAATGGTAGGCTTTTCAGGATTATTTTCACTTAAATAATAGGAATTATCGAGATAGAAATTATAATAAATAATAGTTTCCGGATTTCGGTCGAGGGTGCGCTGAACATAAGCGCTGTCAAAACATTCATAAAGTCTGGGCTCGGGACTGATATTGACAGTGTTTTGTGAAATAGCGGTTTCTGTGATAAAAGCTAACGGAAAAATAAAAAGAAAAATAAAAAGTTTTGATTTCATATACGTAATTTTTTGATTTTAAATGTCAAATGTAATAAAAATTATTTTATGAAAATATTGTTCTCTGTACTAATTTAGTAATACCAAAATAAATTATGCAAAACTCAAGTTTTTTGTATTTCATATCATCAGTTTAATTCATGGAAAAAGAAAACAAATTGTGTTTTTTCACCTTTTGACTTATGCCGTAAAACCTATTATTATCAACTTTCCGAAAAGGAAGTGAATACCGTTAAAATTATCCGCTTAACCATTTATATGTCAGCGGAGAGAGAGGGATTCGAACCCCCGGAGGCTTGCACCTCAACGGTTTTCAAGACCGCCGCAATCGACCACTCTGCCATCTCTCCGCTGCAAAAGTACATTTTTTTTGGAAACGCGAAAAATATATTCTCTTTCTTGGCTAATATTATTTAGCAAATTGCGTGATTTGTATAAATTCACTATTTTTGTAATAAAATTTATAACATGAAAAGAATATACTTTTTCCTGATTTTCCTGTTTTTTACATCTTCTCTTCATTCCAAAAACATACAGGCATATTTGTCGTATGCAACCTTCTATTCTCCTGCTGACGGCCCATATATCGAAACATATCTTTCTGTTGTCGGAAAAACCGTTGAATTTGTGAAAAATGCTAATGGCAAATTCCAGGCAACAGTGCAGATATCTATGGTTTTTCGGCAGAATGATATTATTAAAGATTTTAAGAAAATTGATCTTCTTAGCCCTGAAATAGAGGATACCGGCAAGATTGACTTTGCCTTCATCGACCAGCAAAGATTCCCGCTGCCAAATGGTGATTATAGTGTGGAAATCCAGATACTGGATAAGAATAAAAAAGATGGCGTTCCGTATAAGACAATAGAATCATTATTAATAAATTTTCCTGCAGATAAAGTTAGTGTTTCAGGTATTCAACTCGTGGAATCATACAAAAAAGCATCATCTTCCAGTGTCCTTACAAAAAGTGGTTATGAACTAGTTCCATTCACTATAAACTTCTATCCGCAATCTATCAATAACCTGACATTTTATTCTGAAATATACAATACAGACAAGGTATTTACTGCAGACAATAAGTTTATAGTGAATTACTATATTGAATCTTATGAAACAAATAAAGTGCTTACGGATTATTTTAAATTTAAAAAAGAAACTCCAAAAAATGTGATCGTAGTTTTTAATGAGTTTGATATTACAAACCTTCCTTCTGGAAATTACAATCTGGTTGTAGAGATTAAGGATAAGGAAAATCTTAGTGTGGCATTCAACAAAATGTTTTTCCAAAGAAGCAATCCCTCTGCGCAATACAATTTGCAGGATATAGCAGCGCTGGATGTTTCCAATACATTTATTGACAAGATCGCCAGCATGGATACATTGAAAGACTTCATCAAATCTACCTATCCGATTTCTACACAAATGGAAATACTTTTTGCAAATAATATTTTGAAGAATTCTGATCTGAAAATGTTACAGCAGTTTTTCTTAAATTTCTGGATAAACCGCAATAGTACTGATCCTGCAAAGGCGTGGGCTGCATATTATCTCGAAGTCAAAAAGGTAAATAAAGCTTATGGTACTTTGATTAAAAAAGGGTATGAAACAGACAGAGGCAGAGTTTATTTGGAATATGGTCCGCCTAATAACATTACCGAAAGCGTTAGTGATCCCAGCGCTTATCCATATGAAATATGGCAATACTATACTTTGCAAAATCAAAGAAATAAGAAATTTGTGTTCTACCTGCCCGACCTTGTAACAAATGATTATGAGCTTTTACATTCTGATGCGCTTGGCGAAATCAATGATCCGTCATGGGAAATGAAACTGCTGAAGCGAACAACAATAAATGACCCTGATCAGATCAAGAGCAAGGATTATTTTGGAGGAAAGGCTGATGACTATTACAAAAATCCTCATTGATCTGAACTATTCTTAAAATATAAAAAAGATTCTGTCCTGTCGAAATCAGCCTGAGCGGATGACGGGAAGGAAATGTTTGAAATTTTAAATTCCAATGATCGTTTTAAATTATTTGCTTGCCGGATTAATATGGATTATTTCCATAATGCCATTCTTTATCCTTTATAGCATTTCGGATTTTTTATTTTTATTTTTTTATTATGTCATAAGATACAGGAAGAAAGTAGTTTTTACCAACCTTAGAAATTCCTTTCCTGATAAGTCTGAGAAAGAAATAAAAAAGATCGCCCGTAAATTTTATCACAACCTTTGCGATTTAATTGTTGAAGTGATGAAAGGGAAAACAATTTCTTCCAAAAGAATGTTAAGAAGAATTAGATACAAAAACCTTGACATTGTTGACAGATTATATAATGAAGGAAGGAGTGTTCTCGCAGTCTGTGGTCATATTGGCAATTGGGAATGGGTAGGGATGTCAATGAAATATGTATTGAAACATAAATTTTTTGCAGTTATAAAACCATTGACAAGCAAATTTTGGAATAATTACATGACAAAACTGAGATTGCGTTTTGCAGGGGAAGGACTCATCCCGTTCAAACAGACATTCAGGGTACTTGTAAAGAACAGGGAACATC
>Ga0247841_10012367_pt1 | contig 11146 bp, 10 predicted proteins | sample LaCruzMarch2015__2_FD_192410 | JGI IMG/M metagenome (GOLD analysis project Ga0247841, IMG submission 192410) | Freshwater microbial communities from meromictic Lake La Cruz, Castile-La Mancha, Spain - LaCruzMarch2015_18m | ecosystem: Environmental > Aquatic > Freshwater > Lake | place: Spain...
TTCTTTCGCCGGTTTATAATATTTCGAATATGGGTAATGCTAAGAGTTCTACTTTAACGATTGATTATAAGCCAGAAGATTTGCCTTATAGCCAAAATCACCTTTCAATTTTTCGGCTAAATAATCTTGGAGAGTGGGAAGCAATCTCATCACTGGTTGACAACAGCACTCATAAAACGAGTGCCTTTATCATCGATGGCCAGTACGTTCTTTCGTCCTTTATCCCGATCGATCATGATGCCCCAACAATCTTTGTTAATAATTCTGATCGATTGGTGAGCATAAAAGAGAAGACAACGGTTTCTGTAAATACTAATGATGATCAGAGAGTTTCTAGTATTGAGGTTTATCTTGACACAAAACTTATCTACGAAAATCATTATCAGGTTGGTTTGGATGAATTTGAAATAAATACGGATAATTATTTATCCGGGAATCATAACATTGTGATTTATGCGAGTGACAACTCAGGCAACACTTCGAGTTTGACTCTTCCTCTCAACATTGAGGTCACAAGTGCCTCGTTGGGGGTGAACATTATTTCGCCAGATAATTTTTCAGACGAGTATAATCTTGAAGGAAATGTCGACTCAATATTTGGCATTGATTATATCGACGTATATCTCGATGGGGATTTTCTGGGAGAAGCCGAGGTAGACGAGGAGGGCAATTTTGAGTATGTCTTTTCGAATTTAGGAAGCGAAAACCATCAAATTGAGATCCGTGCAAATGATATCTATGGCAATAGTTCTGTCGTCAAAATCCATTTAAGTTACTGCGAAGAAGTTGAAAACAAGCCTCCTGTAACAGGTGAAAAGACTGGCGAGAATAATGATGAGGATGTTAAGCTTGAACACGAGTATAAAAACATTTCTGATAATGTCAACCATATTGAAGAGGACAAGACTAAAAATCAAATAGACTATAAAGAAGTAGAACAGGTAAATCATTCAGCGGAATCTTTGGTATCCACTTCTGCAATTCACCTAGTAGGTACGGATGATTTTAAAGTAGATAATAATTTTCAGGCAATAGTGAAAGCTGAAATCAGTAATAATCCGATCCGAAAACCTAACGATACTGCGCAGAGCGATAAAAAAGCTGATTTTATTTTTCCGAGCGCTAAGAAAGAAGAGGGAATAGTATCAGGGGTGAGTAATAATAAAGAAAAAAGCAGAATGAGCATTCTACTTCTATCCTTGTTGGTTCTCGCTTATCTTGCTATTTATTTCTGGAGGAAATCAATCAAAAATAGCCGTCAAGTTAAATAACAGTAAATATATAACTGATATTAGTATAGAGATTACAGGAATGATAATAATTACTTTTTTAATTCTAGAATAAGATGAAAAAAAGTATGTTGATATAACGAGAGCAATAATGGATATAATATTGAGAGCTTCATAAAAGTCTAAATTTGCACCAAAGAAGCTCACAATAGAAGAGTCGTTTATTGAATAAGAAACTTTCCCAATTATTAACAATATTGGTATCGCCAGAAGCCAAATGATTCCTTTTTTTAAGTCTTTATCCATTGCATGGCCATTAAATAATAAGCGAGCATAATTCCAGCGATCAATAAGCAGGTGACACATAGAAAGTAGTAGATCTTATGTTGCTTAAGTCCAGCGAATAAAAAGGAAATACCGGCAAGAAGCAAGAGCCAAAACATGATAAATGGACCATTGTTAATCCATTTCTCGGCCCAATTGTCGGGATTTGTGACTAACGGAAGTTTGACAAAAGCTACCCCTAGATATGGAAGGGGAATTATTCCAAGAAATAGATACCCGAGCAACAACCAATTAAAGCCTTTTTTATCATCCATAAATTAATTATATCTATCGATAATAAAAAAGAAAAATTACTTCGTTGATTTTTGCCGATCGCTTTTTTTCAACGAAGTAGTATAATATAGTCATGAGCAAAGGGGAAAAGGTGACCTCAAAGCAGAGGATTAAAATAATAGGGCTGACTCTCAAGGAGATAATGCTTTCGTTTTGCGAGGCAGCGACTTTACCTTTTTTTGCATCAAATCCTTACTATAGAAGATCTGTCCGGGAATATCTCGATAGCCGGGAGCTCGATAAAATAGCTTTTTCAAAAAAAATATATGATCTGAAGCGACAGGGACTTGCAGAAACAGAGGATATCGATGGAGAGAAATTCTTTTGGCTGACTGCCAAAGGGGTCAAGAGGGTGATGAGATATTCTGTCGAAGAACTGCAGATACCAAAGCCCGAAAAGTGGGATGGCAAATTTAGGGTTGTTATTTTTGATATTCCGGAGAAGCTTCGTTATCCCAGGGCGCTACTGAGAATCAAGCTCTATAACTTACAATTTGTGCAAATACAAAAAAGTGCCTATGTTCACCCATATCCTTGTGATGAGGAGATCGCTTTAATAACCAAGCAACTTTTGCTCTCTGACTTTGTGACGATTATGACCTCAGAGATTAAACACGGGAGAGAAAAATTGACCCGGGAATTCAAAAAAAGGGGATTGCTGACCGAAAATGACAGATAATTTACTTCGTTGATTTATGCCGATCGCTTTTTTTCAACGAAGTAAAAAAAGCGTAAAAATATGAATTCTTGCTATTAGATCCATGTAGATTGGGTTGCTCATTTTAGTTTTGTTTTTGTGGGCTTGTAGCTTTAAATTGAATAATTTCTCAATCAATCGTGTTCTAACGCTTTTCAAAATAGGGGATCAATGCGCCCCGTTTTTTATATATTTTGCTAATATTTTTGTGCAAAAGTACAGTTTTTTGTGACTTTTGACAAAAGCAGGAAATTTTGACTTAATGGATAGTAGGTTACCAAGGTAACCCACTTTCTCGAGGAGGGTTTCAGGATGAAGCGAGTCACTTGTACCGCCTGTGGCGGAAGTCCCGTGCATTATGACCGAGACGGCATCGGGTTTTGCAGCTCGTGTGAACGTCTGGTGAGCTTACATGCGCTTCACAGCGTCATGTTCCATGCGAGAACCGACGAGGAGAAGAAGCGCGTTCTCGGTGCGTTCTTCGCCACTGATCGGGCCATGCAGTTCCTGGGCAACCAGCGGACTACTGACCGGATCTGTGCGCTGATCGACCAGTACTTTGTGTCGTCTGGCAACGACCGCCAGCTCTGCGCCGATCTGATCCAGACTATGCTGGATACGTCTCACGACGCAAGCGTCCCAAATCAGCTCGATCTCCCCTGCTATTTCGAGAAGGGCGCGATCATCCACTATGGACAGGAGAATCTCGTCGCAGTCGCGATCTTCGGTGCTCTCGGGGCCTACCGGCTCCGGGTTACGCCGATCGCGTCCGGCTGGATCTGCGTGATCTCGGTGACCGAGGTCACCATGGATCATGTTCTCCAGATCAGCAACCGGGAGGCAGGTAGCCTGCTCGGCTGCGCCAGCAGTATCCTGGGCCTGATCCGGGCCGGGACTGTTCCCGTGGTAAAACGGAAGGTTTACCATCTCATTTGAGCCAAAGTCGCCGCAAGGGCAATAGCCGGCGCCCCGATGCATATCGGGGCGCTGTCTGCTTTTATAAATTGATTAAAAAAATAACATATTTATTGCTCTGATTGTTCAATGTGCCAATGAAAGCCGAAAGCTCAACGGCTATTATTGTCTTGCTTAGATCAATCCAAACGTTGTCAAAGCAAAGTTTCTTCAAAGGTTGTGAGAAAAAGCTCCTGCGCCAAGCCATCGCCGGAGCTTTTTTGTTGATATTATTGTTCGACTTTTGTTCGGTTGTGTTATATAATCTGAAACATGTCGATAGCGCAGCAACCAAAGGATTATCAAATATTATTTTTAGATATGAACTCTTTTTTTGCTTCAGTCGAACAGCAGGTTCAGCCTACTCTCCGGGGTATTCCACTTGGAGTAGCGCCTTATACGGGAGATACCGGTTGTATCATTGCAGCATCATACGAGGCAAAAGCGATGGGGATAAAGATTTGCAGGGTAGGGGAGGCTAAGAAAATTTACCCCAGGATCAAAATTTTGGAGGCCAGACCTGCTTTGTATATGATCTATCACAAGGAGATCAAAAAGGTGATCGAAAAATTTACGCCGTTTTATCAGGCTTTGAGTATAGATGAATTTGCGATCAGGCTTTCTCCTAGAGAGCAAAATTACGAAGAATCTGTTGCTTTGGCTTTAAAACTAAAGCAGGCAATCAAAGAAGAAGTAGGGGATTATCTTAAATGTTCGATCGGTATTGGTCCTAGTATTTTTTTGGCCAAAATGGCAGGGGAGAGTCAGAAGCCGGATGGGCTGACGGTATTAACACTTTCAAAGTTAAAAGATTTTTATAACGGTCTTTCGAAATTGCGAGATCTGACTGGAATCAATTTTAAGCTTGAAGAGCGCTTGCAAAAATTTGGGGTTGACTCCCCCGCTTCTCTTTTCAGTTTTTCGCTTTCTGACCTTACGAGCATATTGAAGCATTGGGGTCGACTCTGGTATTTTCGTTTGCGCGGCTATGATGTTGACGATTATGTTATCAAAACTAAAACCATTGGCCATTCTCATGTATTGCCGCCGGAATTCCGGACAAAAGAGGGGGCAATCTCAATCTTGAAAAAGCTTATCCAAAAAACTGGCTTTCGCTTACGTAAAGAAGGTTATTCCGCAGCCGGCATTGCGGTAGGGATCCAATTTATAGATCGAGGAAGCTTTCATCTGAGCCGAAGCATCCCCTCTTTCTCTGGCAACCAAACATTTGTTGATACAGTCGGCGATATGTTGAAAAAATGTCACTGGCAGAGTCGTCCCATCTATGTTTCTATTTCAACATTCAACCTTGTCAAAAACGCCGGCAAGCAGGTCTCTATTTTTGAGGACATTGAAAAATCCAAAAACCTCTCCAAAGTTTTGGACGATCTTAATGATGATTTTGGCGCCGGAACAATCTTTCCGGCATCAGTATTCTTAGCGATGAATTCAGCACCTGATCGGATACCCTTTGGAGCGCCGCGCTATGATATATTGAATGATTAGATTATGTATTTTCAAGCGACCGGAAGGCAAAATTGAACATCAACTAAATAAGCTTTTCTATTTTTTCGCGATAATATATAATGAAAATGTCCTGTCTTTCAGGTTTTTTTCACTATAAAAGAGAGCAATATCATTTATAGTGTTGAAATCGTTCTTTGGACAATTGTTGCGTCTTGTAATAAAAGTGAGGGGAAATGGCAAAAATTACACTTTCTCGGGTGCTTCATCGGCGAAAAAACTTTAAAATCGTTACCTTGGTTGTCGCTGTTTTGACGGCGGCCGTTCTTTTGCAAACATTTGTTTTCAATAATCCCAAAACTCTTCAAGCTGCTGTTCTGATAAGTGGAAACGATGCTATTATCGATGGCGCCAATACAACAACATTTGTAGTCGATCAGCTCGGCAATGTTTATCAACAGCCCAATGTAAGGCTGATTGACGACAATAATAACAATATTGATTTTCGCTATTATTCCTATCTCGCCAACCCGACCAATTGTGACGGTCAGATTTGCAATGTCAAAGGTAAAAATTTGACGGTTCGTAACGGCCAAGTTCTGATGGAGGGAAGTCAGAGTTTTAAAAACCTTTATATAGATAAAAATGGTAGTGTCTCTCAGCCTGTTGCTGACCGTGACGGCCTGATCAACAAGCCGCTCTATACTGGCAGCTACTGGGGCATGAGTTTCACGGGATTCCTGAAGATTCCTGCAAACTCGGTTTATTATCTTTACTCTGATGATGTTAGCGGTGGAGTGGAGATTGATTATTCTGCAAATACTTCGATTTCAAGTGATGACGCACAAAATAAGTGGACGCCTATCTATCTCAATGCTTCAAACGATGTTCAAGATGCATGGCAAAACGGTGTAAAACAAAACTTATCACTCGATGATTACATTAGTAGCGGTCAGTATACTTTTTTGCAAAATGAAAGTAACACAGCCGACAAGTGGGTTCCGATACGTTTTAGCTATGGAAGAGGTTCAAACGCTGGCGTCTTCAACCTGAAATATCAGGTTTTCGAATACTTTTCGAATGGGGCGTATTTTCCGGCAAGCAAGCAACCATTTAGCCAAGGTCTACTGAGTCTTGATCGAGTCTACGGCATATCGGATGGGAATCCGATGAAGGATCAGGGGCAAGGCTTAGTTGATTTCCGGTATTTTGTTTCAACTGATGGCAAGACGATGCCCAATGCCAGCTTCAGCAATTCTTTTAAGACGGTTGAATCAAAGAATATTTCCCCGAAAGCATCTCTCGCAAACTTCGGGTATTTGGGGGGCGCCAACAATGTTTTTCAGTTTGCTTTTGGTTCAAATAGCCAAGCAGCCAGCCCGATTGGTGATTCTATCGCTAATATAAACCGTCTAATGGCATCAAGACATAGCGCCTATGCTTTGAATCCGACGTTATTCCCAGTCTTGGTCTCCGGTTGGCCTGATTCATTCAAGGGTGTTGGTGGTGTTGTGCGTCGTCTTGAGGGGGGATTGACTCTAGCTATCGATAACGAATTGAAAATTGATGATGAGAAAGGGATCAATCTGACCGGAGTTGGCTTTCCTGGTTGGGGCAATGAATTTTATAAAGCAAATGATTATTTGAATATTGCAGCAGTTAAAAACCGTGGCGGAGGTGCCGGCGGAGGTGAGTTTTCAACCGTTCTTGGTGGCGGGGGCTCGCATGCTAGAAAGGGGGGAGATCCCCTGGCAACTAGTTATGGTACCGGCAAAACTTATTACGGTGACGCAACTGAGGCTATAAATAAAAATTCACTCGGTTCTGGAGGCGGTAGTTCAGCATATAACATTGGTGGTTCCGGCGGAGGCGCAATCAAAATTGTCGCCAAGAAAGTTTCCCTGAACTCTAAAAATGCGATTGTCGCAAATGGAAACGGGGGAGTGGTAATCGATACTCCTTATAATATTGCCGGAGGAGCGGGCGGAAAGATTGTCATCAAAGCTGATGATATCAATCTGACCGGAGTTGATTCTGGCACAGTGAAAAACGAAGTGGTCGTAGCCGACGGCTTCGGTGGCTATAAAAGCAGCACGGGCGGCAGCGGAGGTTACATTGTTATCGCTTACAATATTACCAATGATGAGGTAATCAATAGCAAGAGTTATTCTCTGAGATTTCATGTTGGGGGAGGAACAGGGATCGATATTTCAGGTAATAACTCCGCTTTACTCAGCGCTGAAGACGGTGTCTTATCTGTTGTCAAAAAATCCGCCTTGGAAGCAGTTACTATCAAGAAATGGTTGGATCCGCTTGATCGTCCAGTCCCCAATACACCACCGAACACAAATTTCAATCCATATTCAGTCCAGCTAAATGATAAAATTCGGGTTAATATACAAATTTCTCAGGCAACACCAGGTTTCGAAACGACGATCGACGACGAGGTGCTTAAAGTCCCAAATTCGACCGAGAGATGTCGGCCGATAGAGGGGACATTGGCCGCGCCAAACAACTCTACTTTAGTCAGCAACAACTATGATTCTGTCAGCAACAAAGTTTCATGGGTTTTTATTCCAAATACTTCAGAGCCAATTATGGTTTCATATGATTGCCAAATTTCAAATTAATAAAAAATGGTTTATCCCTTTTTGCAGCATCCTCGGCTTTATTCCGATATTATTTTTCAGTCCGGTTTCTGCTTCCGATGAAATTCTTCCGGAGATTATGGTCGGTCAGACAGAGGTATCGCAAACAGTCGGTCAATCTTCAAAAATTTACTACGGCGGATTTACCGGAAACGAAATTATCTTAAATCATACAACTGATACTCTTGCCGGATTTGAGTACAGTAAAACTGCGCATCAGGGTTTGGCGACTTGTATAGATGGAGAGCTTATTAAAATTCCTGCCTGTTTTATTTTACAGGTCAAGCCAACCTCAAACGCAGTAAAACTGCTTCGCGGAAGAACATTCATTAATGGCAAAGAAACAATAGAACTCTCAGCTCTCTTGTACGGCTCTCGTCTTATAAGCGGTGATGCTTATAGTGGAGGGACTGATCTTGCAAATTTCTCCTTTTGGGGTAAGAGCTTAGCACAATCAAGTAAAGATCTTGCCAAATCAGACGCACCTTGGAAGGTGGGAAACTATGAACTCAACAATGATTCACAATCTTCCTGGTTGAATAATTCCGGGGAAGAAACTGAAACGATCCATGAATTTTCCGGTAAATTAGCTGATCTGTACAGCAACTCGACTGAGATCAACGATGAGGCTGTGACTCTGCTCCATCAAGATTCGATGCCAGTCAATCTTTATCTCTGGGCAGACAAAGACCGTATAACAGGAGATGTCTTTCAATTGAATAAAAATAGTTATCCCGATGGAAAAGTTTGGTCTGTCAGCAAAGATTTAGTTGTCGGTGAAAATAAAAAAATAATTTACCGCGGCAATGGGACGATCATAGTAAAAGGAAATCTTGTTGTTGGTAAAGGAACGAGCTTTCAGCCTGCTGACCCAAATGTAGATCACTTAGGAATCATTGTTCTTGATGAATAACCATAAAGCAAAAATTAGTATTATTGTATCTACAGTGATTATTGTCGCTCTGGGTTTACTTTGGTTTAGGTTTGACGAGAGCATCCTTGCTTTAACAAATCAGGAAACACCCAATATGGTCCTTGGCGCTGAGTTTGCAATTTCTCCTGCCGAGGTAATCTATCCAAACGCAGTTGTTTTCAAGACCAGAATAGAAGGTATTAAAGTTGGTGAAACGGTCAATTTTACGTATTGGCTCAACTGTCCGGACGAAAGCATAGATTTCAACCATTTATCAAAGAAAGAAGTTTGTGGTGATCCTGCTCAAGATCCAAGCCTTGGCAAGAGGCTAATCGGTATAAATGGCGTTATCAATATTCCTTCACAAAGCTACTCCCAATCTGGAAAGTACACGGCAAAAATACTGATCGAGGGGAGAGGGGACAAAATTGAACGAAGGAGCACCGTTATGGTAAAGCCAAAAATCGATCTTAAAGTGAACGGAGTATATGATACTTCTGCGAACATCCCAATCGGTAGCGACCTTCTTCTTTCATGGGAAGTGCTGGGGTTGTCAAAAAATGGAAAATGTCTTTCTTCTTGGGGCGGGGAGAAACAGCCGAAGGGAACAGAAACTTTGCGAGGTTTGAATATTTCTAATACAGATTACTCTCTTACCTGTACTGGAAGCGATGGGAGTTCAAACACTGATACCGTCAAAGTTACCTCTGTGCCCAAAGTCTCGATTCGTTACAAAGATGATCTTAATTCAAGTCAAAATTCAGGCGAGGCAAAGGCAGTTTTTGGTTCTGGGTCAGCTTTGATTTGGGAGTCGAGTGGAACCGGCAATGCCCCGACACCATGTCTTGGAAAGGGAACCGACCCTCTTTGGGACGGTAAACAGCTACCTGCGAACGGATCTTTTGAAATCTCTGGTCTCTCTTCTTCTACAAATTATGCGATCGAGTGCGTCGGAGATGGTGGTAAAAATGAAGCGAGTATTCTTGTCAAAGTCAACAAAGGAAATTGTGCTTTTCAGGGTGATAACGAGATAAACGCAGTCTTCTTCTGTCAAAACAAGCTTGCGGTTTTAAGCAATAGTGACAACATCAATTTCACAGGTTCTTATGTTGCCTCAGACTTCAATATTTCTACGATTTCAAAGAACATTCACTTCTACTATCAACCGAATCTTGACCAAAATTGGCCGCCAGGATTCAAATACCTCAGTTTGCCAAGTACCCAAGAAACTAAAAATAAATAGTTGTTGTTTTTTGCGCCGATTTGAGTTAAAATTTATTTAGTAAACCGTTTCACATCTAGGAGGGAAAATGGATCCAAACGATCCAGGACAAGAGCGAAAAAACTTCTCTACGCTTGATAATGTTAAGTCTTCTTTTGGCAAGTCAAATTTTAGCCAATCTGCTGATTTATCATTTGCTATTAGCTGGATTTCAATTGCAGTTGCTGTAATAGGGACGATCTCAATCTGGATGCTTGATGCCAGTATTGTCCAATCAAAGAAGCAAAAATTGAATCAAAAGGACATATTGATTCAAAAGATTACCAGCGCTGAATATTCTGAGTTGGATCAAAAAGTTTCCGGGCTCAAAGCTGCGTACGATGAAGTAAGGGCAGACGCGAGTAATAGTCTCTCGGTTGGCAATTTTTTGACTGACCTGTACAGTCGGGTTAACAAGGATATACAGATCAAAAATATTTCTGTTACGAGCGATGGCAAGCTGAATATCGATGGTTCTGCTGATAACTATCGTTCAGTCGCAGACGAGATGCTAGCACTGAAGAGCTTTAACAGACTCGAGAATATCGAACTACTTTCTACCTCAATGAACGTCACTAGCTCGGGAAAAGTCGATGTTCCATTCGCATTTACGGCCAAGATCATCAGCGAAGAAGCGAATGCGGTTCCATTAATCGAAAATAATATTCAAATAATCGAAGATAGCAGTCTTAACACGAATGCAGATTCATTGGCCGGTGATTCTAATACAAATGGAGGTGAGAATGAAGCGATCGAGTAATTCTTACTACATCGTATTGGCTATGATCGCAGTCATTGGTTGTTTTTATTATAGCTATACCAATCTTATCCCAAAATATCGAAATCATAAGGCTGATTTTGATTTGGTCCAGACAGAGATTAAAGCAATTGATGATAAGATTACCTCTTTGCAAAACTCTAAGCAAACCCTTCTCGATTTGGGCGATATCGTCGATAAGATGCTTATCGCAGTTCCAAATGATAAAGACTCTGCAAACTTGATTACCGAGATCGAAGCCTTGGCGATAAAACACAAGGTTTATATACCCAGCATTCAAATTTCAGATCCTGACTCGACAGATTCAACTGATCAGAGCAATAAAATTGCAGTGGCTTTCTCAGCTAGCGGCAGTTTTTCAGACACGCACCAATTCATCCAATCAATCGAGCACGACCTTCGATTTATGACGATCAAAAATCTCACCATCTCTGCTTCGGGCAATGACGTTAGTCTAAGCGTTCAAATTGAAACCTATAAGCGAACCAATACCTCTTTATCCTCAAACAACCTAGTGCCGACCCTTGATAATGCAGGCACAAATAATAGTGTGGAGGTAACACAATGAATTCAAATAAAATATA
>Ga0247841_10012368_pt1 | contig 11145 bp, 31 predicted proteins | sample LaCruzMarch2015__2_FD_192410 | JGI IMG/M metagenome (GOLD analysis project Ga0247841, IMG submission 192410) | Freshwater microbial communities from meromictic Lake La Cruz, Castile-La Mancha, Spain - LaCruzMarch2015_18m | ecosystem: Environmental > Aquatic > Freshwater > Lake | place: Spain...
CTCTAATCAACCTTTTGTGATAAATCACGTATTTGAGTATTACTACTCAAGCCCCTTAACTTGTTAAGGGGTGGTTGACCGTTCTGACTTCATCTATAAATTTACTTGCTTTAGACATGTCATCCCCCAAATGTTTTCTTAATCATTTCCATTGCCTTGGTTTTAACCATGTTGCTTTTCTGGTACTTTACATCCGTAAATTCTACATTGGTTACAGGGTTAAAAGATCCGGTGCATATCTCATCAGATCCACGGTAGACTATGAAACTTTTATCATGGTCATCAATGGAAACTCTCCATCGGTTATCATCATCCTTAATGACTTCATTGAAAAACTGTATCCATTTACTTGCTTTTGTCATAATGCCTTCATGAATTGCACTAAATCCCAAGAATCGTTTCTACTGAAAACACCAACTACTACACCATCACTGTCACGGATTACCTGATTCAAATCATTAGAAGGGGTGAGCTGAATAGTATAACCTTCTTTGCGGTAATACTCAAAAATCCAATTGTTTCTAACAACACCAGCAGCATTTACAAGATCACCAGGATTCATTACCTGCCATCTTCCTCTCTAAACCCTTAAGTTTAAGAAGTGATTTCAAATTATAGTAACCACCTTCACCAAAAGGTTTATCACCTTTTGTAATTTGATAAATTTGCCTACCATCTTTATCATAATACCAAACAGTATAATCATCTATTTTTGAATGTTCTTTCCATGAAACATCTTCTTTGATTAAATCTAAAAACTCAGTAGATTTATTGATAATAATCATCTTAATCAGTATAGGTCTCACCCATATACTCTAGGGCAACACCATAGATATGTTCTGTAGCATTCTCTTCTTTAGGATCAACCCCATTCTCTTGACACCATTCCTCATATCCCCTTCTTTCAGAATCATCATTCAGAATATATTCAGCCATCTTATCAGCCAATTTCTTTTTGCTTTCTTTTTCAATTATATTCCTGATAAAATCATTTGATCTAGCCATATTCACCTCACTGATAGTCTTTAAGTTCTGGTTCGTTGAATGGAACCAACTGATACTTGTAACACATAATAAAATGATAACCTGTAGTAACTGGTTTATCTGTAATCCGGAAAGAATTCTTCAAATCATCATTAACTATATTTATCTTCCAATTAGGACTAGGAAGGAAATGATTATGTTTTGGAATCCAAAGAAATATATCGTCTACCTTCCACCAGTAATTAACAACATCCCTAGTAGGATGAAGACCAGTAACCAAAAGAAAGCCTCTGAAATATGGAACTGTTTCATAAGTATATGTGAGCTCTACTCTGTTATATATAGAATTATGATCTACAGTACGGAAAACCTCACTATATACTCCATACAAATATTTCAAAGCATCCATCTGACCCTTGACTATCTCGGTCAAACTTCGTTCTATGTCGTGAATGTTAGACATACTCCCTAATCATCTTCTCTTAAAAAATCAGGTATATCCTCTACTTTTTGTTTAGGGTCTGCTTTTACTTCAATATGATCATATACATTTTCATCACTTAAAGCATCCAAAAGGGCTTCTTTAGCATTCTCCACCATTTTTTTATTATTAATATCTACAGTATAAAAAATAGAGAAACTAACTTTGCCCAACTTCATACCCTTTTCTGCTTCTACTATATCTACAAAGATTTTTGCTTTACTCATAATTTTCTCCTCTACCTGTGTGATTTTCAGCAAACCATCGATCCATTAAATGTCGTGAATGTTAGACATTACTCTATTTCAAAACTCCAAATATCACCTTCAACACTAGCATCAACATCAGAATCAAAACCTTTAGACATCAGGTCACCAAAAGCATCTTTAAGAAAATCCTTTCCATAAGCTAATGCTGTCTTTTTATCAGGTGCATTCACTTTAAATTTAATAGTATAGCTAACAGGAAAATCTTTATTTTCTTCATTCAAACTAGTTGTAAACTCTTTTGCTTTAGCCATAATATTCTCCTTAAACTTTCTTTAAAAAAGGTTTCATATCAATAATTTCTATTTCCCCATTCCACTGTTTTACTAATATATCATAATTAAGAATTATCCATTCTTTAACTTTATTAAATATATCTAAATCAAGGTCTCCTGCAAGAATCTCAGGATTCTCAGCAATAGATATAGTTGCTACAAAATTATCCGCTCTTTGCTCCGCTATTTTAAGTCTAGGAGATTGGTGTTTATTCTTTCGATCAACACCCATATCATCTAACCACACAAACACAGGAAGACCAGTAGATACAGGTCTTAAATTAGACATTTCCTGAATATTTATAATACCTAATATTTCTTTTGCTTTAGTCATAATTTATCTATTAACAGGTTCATCAGTAGGTGTAATCTTATATTCCTCAACAGCAAACCATCGATCCATTAAATCCTCAGCATATTTCTTAGCTGCTTCTTCAGTGGCAAATCTTAAAGCATTGCTGGAGTATCTGGTTTCACCTTTTGCAAGGACTTCCACCTTATAGCTGACAACCTTGTCTGTCTCCATAATATCAATCAGTTTTTTAGCTTTGGTCATGTTATTCCTCCACCATTAATCCAAGAGACTGACAAAGATTTTCAAGAGCATCATTAACCTTGTCTCGGTCTATTTTACTCTTTGAAAATTTGTCAAGAAAATCAGCTACTATATGAGTTAACTCATCAAGTTCATTATCGGTCAGCCAAGTACTATTTTTACTACTCTCTAGAAACTCTTTTGCCTTGCTCATATATCTAATCCTCCGGATTGACTTATAATCCAAACATTAGGAGATGCCTTTGATTTGTATAACTTACTAGGACCATGACTAAAAGATTGACCAGTAGGACTATATTCTGCGCCTGTACCATATGCAGAACCTATCAAATCTTTATCCAGTAAATAACCCATAAAATCTTCTTCATTATCCCCACTGTCTATAAAATTTTCAAACTCTTTTACCTTACTTTTAGGTAGAATGAGATACAGGGTAGTTCTCCAACTTTCATTATCACCAGTTGATTTTATTTCCCAGGAAAAGGGGAACTTATCAAAGGTAAATCTTCCACTCGAATTCTCTCTCTTTTTCTGTTTAATCTTATCAGATACCTTCTTCTGCAGTTTTCTCGGATTACGTTCTTTTACTTTCTTCATCAGGGTATCTATATCCACCTTATCTATATCTTTCTGGGACAAAGAAGAGTCATGGAGTAATGTTTTTTTAAGAAACTTCTTTATTGCCGTTGTTGCTTCAGGATCAGAAGCATCTAGTTTATACATATTTAAATTTTTAAGAAATTTAGGATCCGATAAAAGTTTATCGTATACAGACCCTTCTTTTTCTATCAGAGATAAAACATAAGATGCTTTAGACATAATATTCTCCTTTGTTTATTTAGGGTGAAGCTTATTCCACAAATACATACAAGATTGTAAATAAGAAACTTTATTATCCATATCAGGGTCTGTCTCTTTCAACCATTTAACAAAATTAGACAAAATATAATCTTTATATAATCTTCCTTTCTTTTTAAGTTCCAATTCACTAATATTCTTAATCTGTCCAGTAGGGATATATACCTGAGCAACCAATACATTCCCTTTTAAAATATGTACATGGGGAGGTTTATGATCATTAGAATTAACAATAACGGAACAGTCTTCAAACCGTCCCACCTCTCCCATTTCATTGACAGAATTTAAAAAATCTCCTGCCTTAGTCATACTACAAAATGGGTTCTGACATATCTATCTGCTTATCTTTATGTCTCTTCAGGAATTCAACAGCATCCATAAGATCATAAATAGCCCCTTGGACGGTATCCGTTTCAACCATACCTATAACCTTCTTTTCCACTACTTTATCGTTTTCATCGGAAGCTGTAAGGGAAAATCCGTTAATGGTTGACGAGAACCCACCCGGTCCTTCTTCGATAAGAGATAAAAGATCTTTTGAGCGATTCATCATTTCTCCTTAAAATTTCTCAAACCAATCTTGAACTTTAGGGTCATCTTGATATTGTGAGGTCGATTCTATCGAATCAAGGGCTGTCTTATAAATAAGTTCCTGATTCAACGGATCCCCCTGCTCCGCAGCCGTATTTTGCCCATTAATAAAAGCATTCATTAAAGCATTGTCTAGCTTTATATAAAAACCATAATCTAAAGGTCTAACTTCCGAAATTGCTTTTTCTAAAGCTTTGTAAGTATCTTCAGAGGTAAAGGATTCGTTTAAAGCCCTTAACAATTTCTCTGCTTTAGTCATATCATCTTCAATCCTTTTAACATATCTATCGTATAAAGTTTGTTATTCCAGTAATCCAATAAGACTTTTTTATTCAAAATAACCCATTTTTTAACTAAATTAAAAATTTCTGGGTCTAATTTTTCTCCGGCTACCACTTCTGGATTATCTGACACTGAAATAGAAACTGTCTCTGCCAGATTCATTTTACCAGGATGAGTCATAACCTTAACTCTTGGACCATGTTTAGATTTTCCTTTTTCAAATACCCAAACAACAACAGGAAGATTAGTATCTCTTGGAGAAATATTAGACATTTCAAAAAGACTATCTTCAAAAATAACCCCTAACAATTTCTCTGCTTTAGTCATATTGTTTCAATCCACACCCCAAAGGGGCGACTTTTACCTTATTCAAAATTTCTCCTACTGTAGATTATTTGCAAACAACCTGTTCTTATATACAAAAGCACCATTATCCTTAACTGTCTTAGCCACACCTATCTTCTTAGGCTCATCACTCATCAGGATAAGATCCTTGGCATCAGCAGAATACCCTTCAAGAATAATAAAGCAGACATTATGATAACGGGTTATAAAATTCTGGATATCATCAATATTAGCTTTAGCTTTTGATGTAACCATTATAGATTCAACACCTGAGGTATCATACTCACCTGGATCAAATTTACGAATGGTGTTAAGCAGGTCATCAAGCTGACGGTACTCAAAGTCAGCTTCAAGTAAAGAAATAAATGTGGAGGATTTATTAATCATTATTCAGTCTTAATTCTATTTTCTTACCTGTACGTTTAGCCTGATTAGCATAGTGCTTAGAAGCCCATTCATAATTGGTTTCCACCACACCAGAATCCTTCCCATTGATAAAAACCTTCCATGAGCCTTTAAACTCATTTAAGTCATTAATAAATTTTTTAGCTTTAGTCATATCAAATTCCTCCATGACTTTAACATCATTCCCGCTTATTGTAACTCCTACTTTCTTACCATCTAAAGTCTTGGCATAAACTTCTTTAGGAGAACCATTATTATATTTGCTTTTAACACTTGTCACTTCAAGAACCATATCATCCTTAAAACGATGAAAACTCTCTCCCCAAGAATAAGAGTTCAAATTCCAATAACCATAACCTTTTATAACTGAAATCTTCATTTTACCTTCCATGTAGACGATCCCATCTCTTCATATCAAAATCATCATTTTGCTTAGAAGCATCTTCTGCTTTAACCAACCTATACTTCTTACCAGTACGTAAAGCCTGACCTTCCCAATATGTAGATGCCCATTGATAATCAGTTTCTACTATACCAGAATCTTTTCCATTAATAAAAACTTTCCAAGAACCTTCTACTTTATTTGCTTCATTAATAAATTTTTGTACTTTATTCATATCAATCCCTATAGTAACTTTTTAATCTGGTTACATGCAAATTCTATAGCTTTCTCTTTAGCTTCCCCTTTGGTTAAACCACTGGATAAAGTAAAAGTTTTCGAATTAGCAAAATGATATGCACCCTTTAAATAAACCTCTACATCATAACCCGGTTCTTCTTTATCTTCTAACCAGTTTGCTATACGAATAACCAAATCTTTTTTACGGGTTTCTATAGAGGATGTTTTGCGTACCTTCCAATCATCTTTTTCAATTATATTAAGTAATACTTTAGATTTACTCATATCAACTCCTTAAGGAAAGTATGCATTTAATTTTCCACTATGATGAAGCATGATATCCCGAACCAATTCACGGTCAGTTGAATCACCTACAAATTCATGTTTCTTATTAGACAACAGAGTTTTTACTGCTTTATTTACTTGAGATATTTTAAGTTTTCCATCAAAAAAATTTCTATGTATGCCATCAGGACCATAGAAATCCCAAACATACTTTATGAATTCCTGAACCTTTTTATCGTCCAGTTTATTAGCTTCAGCAATAAACTCTCTGGCTTTAGACATTATCAATTCTCCTTAGATATTATGAACACTGTCCCATAAAAACTTAGCTATCTGCCAATTCTTACCTTTGACACCACCCTTTACAGATACTTGATTTAACCATTTAACAAGGGATGTTATTAGATAATCTTTATATGCAATCCCATAATCAACAATAACTAAATTCTTTACATCATTACTAGGTATTTCTATTTTAGCTATTAGCTTACCATCTTTTAAAAAATGCATGTGAGGAGACCCATGATCTTCTGAATTAACAAATACTACACCATCAGAAAACTCTCCTACTTTTGCCATCTCATTAAGAGATAATAGCTTTTCTAAAACTGTTTGAGACTTATTCATAGAAGGTATACGAATCCTACACCGATAACTCTAACATTTACTGGACTAACTCACAACTCTAACATTTACTGGACTAACTCACAACTCTAACATTTACTGGACTAACTCACATCATGAATGCCCAATATGGGGCATTGTCCTGCAATTCTGTTAATGTCTTCTCAAGTAACTCTTTACCATCTGCTATTCTAAGATCACCATCATTTTCATAAGGAAGGTCTGTATGCCTGACCGCTCTTCTTCTCTGACCTGAAGCTATAAGATAATGAGCTAATACCAGATCCACGAAATCCTCATTCTCATCCAGATTTACTTCTTCCAGTACACGATTATAACCAGCCCTGACCATAAATACACCGACACTGTTAATAGTCAAAGTACCAATAGATTGTTTATATTCATATAATTTATCCGCAGACCAGATCAATTTCTCTGTAATACTATCTGCAGAAGATATAGTACACCATCTGGGATATGGGGTAGAGAACTGATAAGTCTGTGTAGAGAAGTATATCCTGAATTCGTCTATTCTTGGATTCCAACGATTAAAGATAGAGAGTGATTTACGAACTAGGAATTCGAAGTTATCAACCATATCATCCCAAGCCTCACCATGTGCCTGTTGGATATACGCTTTGAGTTCTGATATATCGGACATCTCTATTACCCTCTCTTATCACTCTCTATCTTTTATCCCTGGATTACTTCTTTTTTGACTTACCGGAAGGTTGCACCAATGGTTTCTGTTTAGCTTTCTTTTTATCTTTTTTCTTACTCTTACTTTGTGCCATTTTATTAATCTCCTTTCTTTTCTAATTATTTTCAAAAATTACTGAAGTTAGCTGGGCAAGTGCCAACTTCAGCCATTACAATTATCCTAGAAAGGTTGATTTTAATATGAGATATAACTGCCTAGAACATCCTTTAATGAAAATATCTTCCAGCTTAGCTTCTTTATCTGACTCTATGGCATCTTTATTGAGATATATCTTGGTCAGCTGTCCCTCTTTATCAAAACCAGCTTTAATCTTATCATTACTTATTTGTATTTCTCCTGCTATAATTTTCACATCAGCATCTTCAATATAGTAATCCTTGTTCAATCTGGCCTTGATATACATCCAAGGATCAATACAATGCCTCATGGTAGAAAAATCATCCACCTTCTGGGTTACAATATTGAAATCTCTTTCATGAGATATTATAGCACTAAGATTAAAATGGTAATCATTCTTGGGCATCTCCGGATCCTGGCTTAAGATCTGATCCAGAGAAGTTTCCTCATATAAATGAATAAAGGCAGTGGCTTTAGTCATTACTTATGTTTCCTGCCCAGTCATCATTATTATCAGGGTCTAAACCCAATTTCTTCAATCCAACTCTCTGGTAGATTTTAATGCTTTTAACTTTAGGATGGTCTTCCATCTCTTTGAAATCATCCTGAGCATCTTCTTTATATTCCCATCCTGTAAATATCTTACCATTGACTACTACCCAAAACTTGTAGTCTTTATTGTTAATCTTATAAATTTCTAGAAAGTCTTTAGCTTTTGACATAACAACCTACCAATTATATTTTGCTCGGTTATCTTTATAATAAGAAGATATCACCCTATTACCAAATTTCTTGGCAGCATTTATAACATTTTCGAATCCTGTTCCTGCACTGTCAAAGAACTTATCAATTGATTTAATATCTTCATCAGACAATGCCTTAATGCCTTCATTATTTCCGGTAATATCTTGAAGCTTTTGAGCAAGTTCTTTAGCTTTCGACATTTTCAACTCCTACAGACTATATTTTTTCAAATCCCTTTTCTAAACCCTTAGCGACCAATCCATAGAATGGACCTGTAAAAGTCTTTAAAATACCCTTTGCAGTGTCAGTCTTAGCAACAGACCCTACTGCTTTTTTAACTTTTTTCTTATCTATATTCTTACCTAAAAGCTTCAGTAAATCCTCAGCTTTCGATTTGACACTTTCATTAGTAACCGTTGATATAAATTCCTTAGCTTTCGACATAAATATCTCCTAATGATTATCCAGTAGTCTTTGCCATCTATGAAGTATAACACCAGAATCTTGAAACTTCTTTACAGACTCTTTGTCCTTCCAATCAGTAGGTAAAACCCCCTCCTTTCTGGCTAAGGAAATACCTGCTTCAATCTGATCAATATATTGTTGTTTATCTACATACCAATTACGGCTTTTCTTTTTCAGTTTTTCCAAGTCTTCTAGGGAAAGTAGACTCTCCATTATTATATTAATAAATTCTTTAGCTTTCGACACTTACTACCTCCCCATAGACCCCAAGGATGTTTGCATCCCAGTATACTTCGTAAATATATCCTGCAGCTGATCATTATAAATGTTATTATAAGTCTTCAGCGTTTTCATCTCATTATTGCGAAACTGCATAAAGGATACATCATATGTATCCATTCCATTCAACACTATCTTTACCCAATTGGCTTTAGAGGAATTCCTGCCTATCTTAAATCTCAAGGATCTTTCATTATCATCCCTGATCATATTCTTTGCACCCGTCATAGCAATAAACTTATTACCACCAAGTTGACGGAGAATTTCCATAGCTACATTAGTATCTTCTTCAACTATTGATAAGAATTCTTTGGCTTTAGTCATTATCAACCCCTTCTCAAACCTTAAATAACCTAGCTACTACACCTTTCATCCATAACAAAACAGGCTTCTTTTCTTCCTTTGGAGGGAAGAAAAATTTCCGTACTAAGAGATACTCCTCGTATGTCTTTTTATCCATCATTACCTGTTCACCACAACCATCCATATTTACTACCATATTATCCTTTTTCGCTGTATTCTATAGCGTCTTCTTTACTATCAAATTCTGCTATTCTAGCCCCTATATTAGGGTGAGATACTTGCCATTTCTTCCATAAAGGATTCCACATAACAGAATATCCATTAACAGTAATATCCTTACCATAACCAGCAGAAATCTCTAGAATCTTATTAATCAATTCAGATGCTTTGCTCATTTATTTATTCCTATTTTTTAAGTGGGGAGCCCCGTTACTGCGAACTCCCCACACTCAGAAGGGAGAGAACTAGGACTATGTTAGAACTATCTTGGTTGTGAATGCAGGAACAACCATTTCGATTGCCGCTGCATGGGCAGCACCCATCGCTTGCTGGAACGCAGACCCTATCTGAACCGTGCCAGTAATGAACAGCGGAAGATAAGGAGCGTACACAACACCAGATTCAAACCAGTTAGCACCTCTGTATCCTGCAATACCTTCATCAGCAGGAACAAGGTTATCGGAAACCGCACGGATGATGGTAATATCATCCAACTGACCTGCCACGTGAGGACCAATCTCAGAACCAGTTTCAAAGAACTTGAAACCAGGCTGTGATGCTATGATTGTGAACAGGTTTCCACCGGCTATGATATAGCTTACACGGCCTTTTCCAACATTCGCTATAATCTGGTTGGTTGAGTTGTTAAGGCAGTCACGGAACATCATACGATGTTCGTAAGCGGAAGTACCAGAAACCGGATTCTTGGAGTAGTCAACATGACCTACAACATTGGCGTAAATAGTGGAAATAGCTGCTGAGGCCACTTCTGCATTCAATTCAGCACGGAGATCATTGGCAACTTCAACATCCATTGCCCTTCCGAACCTTTTCTGCAAAGTGTACTCAGTGATTAATCCCCACTGACCTTCGAGCATGTATATCCTGGCTCTGACTGTTCTGTCCGTAAAGCGGAAGGTAGACTTCGGGATATTGGTGATATTGGCTTCGAAATCGAAGTTATAGGTACAAAGAACCCTGTCACCAACCTGAGCACCAACCACTTCCTCATGAAGCAGTTCGACTGTTACCAGACCTGTATCAGGATTGTAGGAACCAGTTAGACCATTCGGGCCATAAACATTGCCATCACTGTCAGATACACCAGTAACAAGCAGTGTAGTACCATGCATGATTTTGACAATCAGGGAACCTTTACGGCAACCATGCTTGGTAAGAGTCCCAGTGCAGTCCAGATAAATAGAACCTGAACCAGCAGCCAGAGTACCAAGAAGCTCATCCTGAACAAAATCAGAAGCAAACTGGTCTGAACCCCAGTTCCTTTTACCGAATGGATCAAACGACTGATTAGCATCTACGTAGTTGGTCTTATAGAAGATAACCCCTACGAGTTCGTCCATCGGCTGTACCGAAGAAATTGCTGGCATAATGGATGTAACATAGCTCGATGCTATGATATCCATTGCTGTGGGAAGAACCCTGCCCAGATAGTTCTGAGAAACGGTTTCTGGGATCATCCTGATATAGGAATTATAGTTCTCCAGCATTTTGCCAAGGGCATACACATCGAACTGATTCATGCTACGACCCTGACGAGAAGAGAATACCCTTGCCACGTTATCTATGGCACCTCTGTACTTTTCATACAGTCGATCCGTTTTTTGCTGATACTTCTCCAGCAAAAGTTTTTCATTCATTTCCATTTTATCCATTTGGAATACCTCCATTATTTTTTGGTTATTAGCTACCCCATGAAGTGCATGGA
>Ga0247841_10012373_pt1 | contig 11142 bp, 3 predicted proteins | sample LaCruzMarch2015__2_FD_192410 | JGI IMG/M metagenome (GOLD analysis project Ga0247841, IMG submission 192410) | Freshwater microbial communities from meromictic Lake La Cruz, Castile-La Mancha, Spain - LaCruzMarch2015_18m | ecosystem: Environmental > Aquatic > Freshwater > Lake | place: Spain...
CGTCCTGCATACTGTGGCGAAATTCGCCTGCACGCTGCACAGCGAGTTGTTAAGCACCTGGGCCTGGGTGCTTGCGCTTGTGGCATTGCCAAGAGTGCAGTTGCCGGATATTACGGTCCAATTCGCAAAGTAATAGTTTGCGCCGGCAGTGGCGCTTATTGTCAGGTTCGCGGGAGCCGTGAAATTGGAAGCGCTGCCGGTGCATGTTCCGCCCGTGCCGCATGTGAGGGTCAGGTTCCCAGTTTCGTGTATGTCTGCAAAATATCCGCTCCCAGCAGGAAGGCTGAAAGAAACAGATCCGGATGCGTTGGACGTTGCAGATGCGTTGTGGGACGAGTTGATCGAAAGGCCATAGGCCGCGCCTGGCAACAGCCCGGATTTGTTGATTTGCGTGGGCTTGTCCATCCGTTCCACATAGAAATCCGTGCGGATGTTGGAAAGGTTCTTCAATACAAACCAGTTCATGCTCATGTTGGCAAGGCAGTTTTGCGTTGGCGAGACAAGCGTGTAGTTGTCAATCGATATGGATTGGTTGCAATAATGGTAGATGTTGAAATTCTGATGGGACATCGTATAATCTGACTTGTTGACGATTGCCTTCACAATTTCGTTCGCATAAAGCGCGACTCCGAGCGCATTGAGATGGACCGTGTCATTCAGGTAGGATGTGTTGCCCCCCACGAGGTATTGCATCTCAATGTAGGGGATTTGGTTGTCCACCACTATCTGCCGGATCCCCACGTCATATTGGGATTGCACTGCCTTGTAGTTGGAGTATGTCGTGAACGGCGTCGAGGTCACGAACAGGGTGGAATTTGTGGCCCCGGAGTTTATTCCCTCGAAGACAATTCTTGCCGCCGCGACATAGTCGCCGCTGCTTACATCGTCCCACACATCATTTATATTCGGCATGATAAGTGCAATTCTGGGATTTTGTGCGACTACATCGCTGGCATAGCGGTTGACCATGCAGCTGGCAGGGTATCCATAGCAAGACGGACTAGTATTGGCCATGCATGTGGCGCCTATGCCCTTATTTACCGCAACAAGCCCGCCGTATGAGTAGTTGGCAGCTAGATCCGCCACCACGGGGTCTATCGGGCTTCCCACCGGATAGCCATACATCAGGCTGTCCCCTATGCCCACCAGGGTGTTGTTCCATGTCCGCTCTATTGTCGCAAAGAACGTCTTGGATGCGGAGGAGTAATTTTCATTGCCGCTCGAGTTTGCGGTAAAGTTATAGGTGCCCTGCAGAAGCGATGCCAGGTAGGGGTTGGAGATTTCCGTGCCGTTCATGTAAAGAAGATGGGTGCCGGATGCGGAGCTGGCATTGACTGCAAACGTTAGCGATGGGGAGTAGCGTGCTGTGAAGTTGGCTTCAGTGCCGTTGAGCAGGAGGGTGATGGAATCCTGCAGTTTTTGCACCGTGACATTGGCGCTGGTGTTTGTGGCGGATATGTTTGCCGAGTTGTTGGCCCATGCAGAGCAGCTCCAGTTGTCGCCGGGGCGGGTAAATGAGGAGCCAAGCGTAAGGTTGGAGAGGAATGCGGAGTTGGCCAGGATTGAATGGCTCGATGAGGAATAGTTCGACCCGTTTTTTTGCCAAGTGACATTGAGCGTGATGCTTTCATGAGTTGGGTCGGTGGCGGTGACATTGCAGGCAAGAGTGGAGGATGTGTTTGGAGAGAGAGGGGATAGCGAGATGGCTGTGATGCTTGGAGGCAGGTAGGGGCTGGCTGCCCGCGTGAGGGGCGAGTAATCCGCCACGTCCCCGGACAGCCTGCCCTGCGCGTTTGCGCCGTCGTAGGGATATCCTCCGCCCTCAGAACCGACATATAGCGACGGGAACCCGGAGGATGGCGTTGCGCCCGAAATATTTACGCTGCCGTTCATCACGTTCGCCCAGATGTTGCCTTCCAAGTTGCATAATGAGGAGTTGTAGAAATTGCTCCCGTTGGAGTCGTTCACGTAAAGGCTGCTTGCGTTGGTGAAGTTGTTCCAGCAGAAGGTGTTGTTGGATGCGTTCCCATCAAGATAGACCAGGCTGGTTGCGTTGAGAAATGTATTGTTGGCAAAGCGGTTGCCAGTGACTGCGGTTGTCGATGCCATGTAGATGGCATACGCGCCGACACCTCCATTTATGGTGGAGTTTGCAAAAGTATTCGAAGTAGAGCCTGCAAGCAGCCGCAACGCGCCATTGATGCTTTTGCCGCTTATCCAGGAATTTGAGAATGTGTTGTTCGACCCCCCGGACAGATAGACGCCTTGCTGGGTGCTCGAGATTCCACCGCAGCTGGCGAACTGGTTGCTTGAACTTGATGAAAGATAGATGCCGCTGCTTGAGCTTGAGGTCCAGTTGGAGCCTGTGAACATGTTATTGTTCGAGCTGGAAACCACGTAGAGCCCATTGCCGGAGAGGGACACGCCGGACGAGTTGATGAATGCATTGAAGTATGAATTCAGATTCAAGTCTATCGCCTTGCCAATGGTTGCATTTGCCTGGACGCCAGATATTGAGTTGTAATTCGAGCCGTTGTAGAGGTATATCCCGATTCCGCTAGGGGCTGAGAATGCCTGGGTGGTGCTGACATTTGTGTTATTTATTGATCCATTGTCCGCAGTGTCGAAATAAATGCCGGTTGCAAAATTGTTTATGTTGCAATTCTTGATGACAGTGCCGAATTTGCTGGTGTAGACTCCATATGTGCCGCTTGAATTGTTGCCAAGCAAAGTGTAGCCGTTGCAGTTCAGCGTCACATTCTCAGATATTACAGTGAGGCATGTTGAGCCGTTTATGGACAGGTTGTCGGACATCATGTAAGTGGCGCCCACGATTGAAAGGTTGCCGCACTGGACGGCGGTTGACAGCTGGCCGGTGAGCGGCGCATTGTCGGCTATGCTCCCGGACAGCTTGCTTTGCGAGTTTGTGCTGTTGTAGGGATATCCGCCTCCGCCGGAACCGACGTAGAGCGAGGGGAAGCCTGAGGACGGGAGTATGCCCGAGATGTTTACGCTGCCGTTCATCACGTTCGCCCAGATGTTGCCTTCATTCGATGCACCCGGGGCGGTGGCATTGTAGAAGTTGGTGCCGTTCAGGTCCTGCGCATAGTAGCCGGAGGCGTTGGTGAAGTTGTTCCAGTAAAATGTGTTGCTGCCTGCGCCCGCATCAAGGTAGGCGAGGTTGGTGGCGTTGAAAATGGTGTTGTTGATGAAGAAGTTGCCGGTATTTGAGCCTGTCTGAAGCGTTAATGCATAGGTGCCTGCAAGCCCGTTCACCGTGCTGTTTGCGACCGTGTTGTTATTTGAAGCGGATGTGAACATGGCTGCGCCGTTGGTGTTCTGCTTGCCGGAGATTGTGCAGCGGGAAAACGTGTTGTTGGAAGATGCGCTGGAATACATGCCCGAGTTGGTGGCGGATGCCCCTATTGTATTGATGAATGTGTTGAAGCTGGAAGTTTCACGGAAGTATATGCCATAGCTTGAGTTGGAGGTTCCGTTGGAATTGAGGATGGAATTGTAATTTGCGTTTGAATATAGGTGGATGCCATACCCTGCTACGGAAATCCCTGTGAAGTTGGTGAGCGTGTTGTTGTTGGAGGCGGAGTAGATCAGGATGCCGGCGCTGCCGCTGGAGTTTGCGATTCCCGTGGAGTTTGCGATCGTGTTGTTGGAGCTGGAATCAAGGCGGATGCCCTGGAAGGCGATCGTGGCCCCTACCGAGCCTTCAATCGTGTTTAAGTTCGAGCCTGATTTGAGGTAGATGCCGATATACGAGTTGGCAGTCCCGTTGGAACCCGAAATTACATTGCTGGTGCTTGCAACGATATAGATGCCGGTGCCTGTGCTTGAGTTTGAGAGCCCGGTGCTGTTTGAAATTGTGTTGCTTGAGACCGAAACGAGATAGATGCCGCCTCCATTGGCCGAGCTGGAGCTTACGCTTCCAGTGGAATTTGCGATGAGATTGTAGTTTGCATTGGTGTTGAGGTATATCCCATACCCGGATTGCGAATATGCGGTGTTGTTCCGAAGGGTGTTGTAGTTTGCCCCGTTGTAAAGGGCGATGGCAGAGGCATAGGTTGGCCAGGAGAGGGTGCCCTGGGTTGAGGAAACTATGTTGTTTTCCAGCGTGCCATTGCTCGCCCCGTTGAGGTAGATGCCGGACGAGAAGTTTGCTATGTTGCAGTTCCTTGCGGTCGTGTTGAGCTGCGTGGTGTAGACGCCATAGGTTGCGCTTGAGTTGTTTCCAGATATTGAGAAGCCATTGCAGTCGATGGAAATGTTCGCGGCTGACACGGTAAAGCAGGTGGAGCCGCTCGAAACGTTGTTTAAAAGCGAGACGTTGGAATTGGCGGAGGAAATTGCGCCGCAAAGGGAAATATCCGCATAGCCGTATGAGCTTTGGGAGAGATTGTCAAACGCCTGGACACGAAGCGCATAGTTGCCCCCGGACAGCGATGGGACGGTCCAGTTCGCCCACAGGTTGCTGGTATTGGCGTTTATTGTCCGGTTGATCGAACCGTCGGAATTGAGCAGGGAAACATTGTAGTAGCTTATGGAATATCCGTTTGGCGAAACTGCCGCGTCCCATGTGATGTTCAGGGAAGGCTGAACGCCGGAGACCGACACTGTGGGGGAGCTGGGAGGGATGCCTCCGAGTGCCAGCGGCTCTTCCCGGACTGGCGTTGAACATGATTCTGCGCCGCCCGTGTCATTTGCGCAGGCATAATACCAGAAGCTCGTTGAATCGCGGAATTGATGCAGGTGCGCATCGGCAGTGTAGGTCTGGTTTGTCCAGGGCGGATCGCCCTTGTTCAGGTTTGTTTTGGTGGTCGTAGCCCGAGTGGTGTTTGATACCTTGAACACGTTGGTGATTCCGCTAGCTGCCCCCATCACCATGAAGTAGGATTGGGAGGTGATTGCCACCGTGCCGATTTTGCCGGAGGTTGTGTTCACAGGGAATGAAAAGAGCTTGTGGGCGGAGTTTGCGCTGTGCACGTGGTTCCAGGCTGCGTTTGAAGCCTGGGAGCCGAACTTGTAGCAGTTTGGCGAGGTTGTGACCTTGGCGTTGAAGGCGTAGGACGAGTTGCAGTAATAGACGCTGAAGGCCTGCCCGCCTGTGCCGTTTGCCATCACCTCGAACCAGCCATATTGCGTGCTGTTGCTCACATTGAATAGCTCGGTTGAGATGATTGAAGACACGCTGGTTAGTGAAAATGCGGTGTGGGATGTATTCTCGAAAATGAGCTCGGGGAACGTGTAGACGGCGGGATAAATCTCGTTGTCGTCAAGCTGCCATTTGTAGGTGCTGCCTGTTTTTGAGCCATATGGGTCTGAGGCAAAGCCAGCGGAACAAGACCCGTTGGCAAAATAGACGCAGCTTGCAGACGTATCATTCACAGTATAGTAAAGCCTGATGGTGCTCTCATCCAGGCCCACGCCAGTTATATTATAAGTGAAATTTGCAGGCGAGGCGATTGCATTCAATGAAGTTATATCTGCCGGGCGCTGGGCGTCGAAAATCACGGTTGGGGCATCGGCATGAGGAAGCGAAAGAAGAAGAAAAATAGCGAAGGCAAAGCGAAATGCTTTTGGCAAGTAAGGAATAATCGTATGCAGCACCGTCTCCACGTATGAGAAAGCGAGAATAAAGTATATAAATGAAACGCCGGGCCTGCTCGCGCTGATTAGGAGTGAAAAAGAAAAGAAAAAGGAAGAAACTGGGCGCAAAACTTATGCGTCCAGGAAATCGTTCGGCGTTGGCGGGTCCGGCTTGTCGCCCTTCCTTGTGCGGATCTGCTTGACAATCTTGAGAAGCATGTCCCTGGGAAGAGGCTCGTAGCCCGCGTACTCCTGGTAGGGTATTCCCCTGCCCTGCGTTGCGGAGCGCAGGTCGTTCCCGAAGCCGAACATTTCCGCCACAGGCAGCTTCACGATAATGGTGGACTGCTCGCCTTCCTGCTCCATGCCGATGAGCTGGCCTCGCCTGCCCTGGATGAGGGTGATCACGTTGCCCATGTAGCTCTGCGGGCACAATATGGTGACCTTTTGCTTGGGCTCCTGCAGCGTCACGCCGGCATATATCATTGCCGCGTAAATCGGCCTCTTGGTCGCAGGTATGATTTGCGCAGGCCCTCTGTGCACCGGGTCCTCGTGGATGGTGGCGTCGGTTATCCTCACCTTCACGCCAACCACTTTCTCCTTTGCAAGAGGGCCCATGTCCATTGCCTCCTCGAAGCCCTGGAGCATAAGCTCGGTTATCTCGTTCAGGTACTGTATGCCGCGCGTGTCGTTGACGAAGATGTTCCTGTTGTGGATGTGAAGCACGCTCTTTGCCTCGTCGCGGTCCATTCCGCACTCCACCAGCGTCTCCACAAGCGACTTGCCCTTGGGGCGGCCGTTCGGGATCTTGCCTTCCACCATGGCGTCGAACACCGATTTCTCGATGGGCTCCACGATGAACTTGAGCTTGGTGTGCTTGTTCGGCGACTTTCCTTCGATGGGGCCCGCTTTTCCGGAAATCATTTCGCGGTACACCACTATCGGAGGCGAGGTCACGATTGCGATTCCGCGCTCCTTTGTTATCTTGTACTCGATGATTTCAAGGTGCAGCTCTCCCATGCCGGATATCAGGTGCTCGCCCGTCTCGTGGTTGATCTCCACCTTGAGGGTGGGGTCTTCCTTGCCTATCTGGCGGAGCGCCATGATGAGCTTTGCCAGGTCCTTGCTGTCCTTTGCCTCGATGCTCTTTGTCACCACAGGCTCGGAGTAGTGCTTGATCTGCTCGAATGCCTGGATTTGGTCCGTGGAGACTGTTTCGCCCACGTAAACATCGCGCAGGCCAACCAGCCCCACGATGTTTCCTGCAAGCACGTTGTCCACCATGACGCGGTCAGGGCCCATGTAGATTGCTGCCTGCTGCACCTTTTCGCTGGTCAAGCGGGATGCGAGGAAAAGCATGTCGCTTTTCTTGATGGTGCCCGAGAACATGCGCACCATCGCCACTTCGCCTGCATGCGGGTCGTTCACCACGCCGAAGCACACGCCGATGGTCTTTCCCGCAGGGTCGCATTTTAGCATTGCCTTGCCCTCTGGCGACTCGATGTCGCCTTTCCAGATGACAGGGATACGGTACTGCTGGGCGTATTTGGGGTTGGGAAGATGGTCAATCACCATCTCCAGGAGCACCTCGTCAAGCGGGGATTTCTCCACAAGCTCCTTGTGCTCGCCCTTCCGGCAGTGGTTGTAGATATCCGTGAACTTGATGTTGAATTTTGTCATGGACTTTACGGATACCGCCCATTTGTGGAACGCCGAGCCGAATGCCACGTTGCCCTTTGCAACGCCGATTTGCCATTCCTCCTTCTTGTCCACAGGGGCGTACTGCTCGATGATTTTGTTCAGGCCGTTGATGATCTTGATGAGGCGCGCCTGCATTGCCTTGTCGTCGAGCTGGAGCTCGTTTATCAGCCTGTCTATCTTGTTGATGAATACCGATGGCTTTGCCTTTTCCTTCAATGCCTGGCGAAGCACAGTCTCGGTCTGGGGCATGATGCCCTCCACTGAGTCGACCACCAGGACAATGCCGTCCACCGCGCGCATGGCGCGCGTCACGTGCCCTCCGAAGTCCACGTGCCCGGGGGTGTCGATGAGGTTGATTAAGTAGTCCTGATCGTTGTAATGGAATGCGAGCGAGATGTTCGCGGACTTGATGGTGATGCCGCGCGCCTGCTCCTGCTCGTCGAAGTCCATCATGCGCTGCTCGCCCGCAAGCTCCTTGCTGATAAGCCCTGCGCGCGCCACCAACGAGTCGGTCATGGTGGTTTTGCCGTGGTCCACGTGCGCAACGATGGCGATGTTGCGGATGTTTTCCACCTTGTTCATCATGCCTACGACTTCTTCGACGACGAATTCTTTCCTCACCATAGTACAACCTCTGGGTAAATCTGATATCCTATATAGCAGACGCCATAATGAGCATCAGACTGTTAAAGCGTGGCACTATTTCGCCCCGTAGTATTTAAAAGTGTTTCCGCAGGCGTTTGCGACGAACCAAACCGTGCCAGAATATAAAGCCCGGCGCGCAAATCCTTGCGGTGAGAGAATGAAGCTTGCATCAGTCATTATCGCCGTCACATTTGCAGCCGCGCTTTTGCTTGCAGGGTGCGCGTCAGCGCCAGGAACGAAAGCCTGCTCGTCAGAGGCAAAAGTCTGCCCTGACGGCTCTATCGTAGGAATAATGGGACCTAACTGCGAGTTTGCGCCATGCCCGGCGAATGGAACTGCAGAAACAGTGGTGGTAAGCAGCGGCAGGGGGGATTTGGTCGACCCTGGGCCCGTGGAGAATGAGTGCGCAAGATTGGCTGAGAGCTACCCCACATACAATAAGAGATATTACTCGTGCACGCTTGTCAGCAGCGCGGTCGGGAGAAGCGACTCAGAGTGCAGAAATAACCAATTTACGCCCATGGGCTGCTCGATATGCACCTTAAGTTGCACGCTGGCATCTTCGCAAACCAAGACGCAAGATATGACCCAGAAGCTTTGCGAATCCGCGCGCGGCATTTGGAACGAGTGCGCGTCGGCGTGCAGGGGCGCGCCAGAGGGGACATCGTGCACGCTCCAGTGCGTGCAGCAGTGCGAGTGCGGAGGGATTGGAGGCGTTGGATGCCCGGCAGGCTATGAGTGCGCTGATTACCTGCCAGAAGGCGCAGAGGATGCAATGGGCGTGTGCAGGAAGATTTAGCACTTTTCCTTCCTTGAGTTGGGCTCACGCCGCTCGCCCAACTGCTGGAAAAAAGCAAGCAGTTTTTTTCCACAAACGCAGCTATCTTCCCGATTGCCATGTGTATCAACGAGTGGCGAGACAGGGGTGCAAACAAGAGTGAGCACCCCTAGCCCGAACCAAAACCGCGCGGTTATTAAGCCCGGCGCGCAAATCCTTGCGGTGAGAGAATGAAGCTTGCATCAGTCATTATCGCCGTCACATTTGCAGCCGCGCTTCTGCTTGCAGGGTGCGCGTCAGCGCCAGGGACGGGAAAAGAGACGGGCTATTGCAGCCAAGACGAGGATTGCCATTACTATTGGTATGCAGGCGGATGCTACACGCAGGAGTACATGGAGGCGGAGCTTGCCAAAAACGCGCAAAGCGGGCTTTCCCCATCAGAGGCGCCTAAAATCCCGGGCGCAAGCTGCACTTGCGAGAGGAATGCTTGCGTGATGCATGCGCTGCCTTCCAACGGCACCTCACCCAATCCTGCGTGCACGGCGGATGCGAAGCTCTGCCCTGACGGATCTTATGTTGTGAGGACTGGCCCGGACTGCTGGTTTGCGCCATGCCCGGCGCCATCAGGCAACAGCACGCCGCCTTCTCCGCCTGCTGAAAAGATGACGCGCGAACTTTGCGAGTCCGCGCGCGGGCACTGGGATGAGTGCGCGTCGGCGTGCTGGGACAAGCCAGAAGCGGAAATTTGCACGCTGCAATGCGTGCAACTATGCGAGTGCGGAGGGGAGACCGGCTGGAACTGCCCCAATGGATACAGATGCTATGCTCCAACTATCCCGGGCATTCTTGATAACACGGGCGGATGCATACCGAATGCCCCCAGCCTGCCGGAGCTGGCTGTCAACCAGGAGAAATACCTGAACAGGACAGTCACAGTGGAGGGAGTGCTGCGGGTGGAGGGGAACATGTTTAGGAGTGGAAAATTTTTCCTTGATGATGAAGGTGCCAGCGTGGAGGTTTCGCCTTGGGCGCCGCTGTCCGTCTCGACCTGCCCGCCCGAGATTACTGACTGCAAGATGCCATATGCGATGCCGAGCTTCCTTGGCAAAAAGTTGAGGGCGACGGGAAAATTGATAATGTATGAATATGGAAATCTGAGCGGTTCCATGATTGATGTGGAAAACGCGGAGATTTTGAATGGAGCTGCTGTGCCGATGACCCGCGATCTTTGCGAAACAGGAAACGGAGTGTTCATGCAGGGCTTGAGCGGCAAGGAAAGCCACTGTGTGTGCAAATCGTATGGCGCAACCGGCTGCCCCGCAGGGTACGAATGCGTTGACGAAGTCTGGGACGATGTTGCGCTGGGCGTATGCAGGAAGATTTAGAGGCAAACCAGGATTAGCACTTCTCTTTTATTGGAGTTGGGCTCACGCCGCTCGCCCAACTGCTGGAAAAAAACTAGCAGCTTTTTTCCACAAATTTCGCTATCTTCCCGATCGCCTCGTGCAGCTCGTCCGGGGGCGCGAGGAAGACGAGGCGGAAGTGCTTGCCGTCAAGAACTGGCGAGAAGCCCATGCCCGGCACCACGAGCACGCCTGTTTCCTCAAGCATGGCATAGACGAATGCCCGGTCGTCCTTGAAGCGCGAAGTCACTATTTTCGGGAACGAGTAGAATGCCGCTGTGGGCTTGGCGCAGGTTATTCCGGGTATTTCGTTCAGCTCCTTGTACACAATGTCGCGGCGGATGCGGAGCTGGCGCTTGAATTCGGAAAGGTGCGAGGGCGGCAATGTGAATGCTGCAAGCGCGCCGCGCTGCATTTCCCAGTTCACGGACAGCCGCTGGTTGCAAAGCTTTGCGATTGCGTCGTGCAATCCTTCCATGCCTGGCCCGTGAAGCGCAAGATACCCCACGCGCGCGCCAGGGTAGATGAAATTCTTGGAAATGCCGTTGCCAGATATCAGCTGCTGGTCTGGGGAAACGACATCGCGCATGTTTGTGGAGTGCTCCTCGTCAAGCGTGGTCTTGTCGTATATCTCGTCCGCGATGATTGGAAGCTTGTGCTCTGCCGCCACATCTGCGATTTTTTTGAGAAGCTGCCGGGAGTAGGTTGCGCCTGTGGGGTTGTTGGGGTTGATTATCACGATTGCCTTTGTCTTGGCATTGATTTGCTTTCTCATCGTTTCCGGGTCTGGAAGGAAGCTTTCATCGGTTGGATAGTAGTTGTTTGTGCCCGAGCAGACTGCAAGCTTGGTGTTGTAGAGAGGATAGCTGGGAGAGGGGAGAAGGATGTTGTCTCCGGGGTCCACGAGCGCCTGGAAAAGGAAATCTATGCCTTCTGAAAGGCCAGAGTGGATGGAAACGCTGGCAGATGGCACGCCCTCGATTTTCGCAATCGCCTCGCGAAGCTCCGGGTCGCCCT
>Ga0247841_10012374_pt1 | contig 11142 bp, 7 predicted proteins | sample LaCruzMarch2015__2_FD_192410 | JGI IMG/M metagenome (GOLD analysis project Ga0247841, IMG submission 192410) | Freshwater microbial communities from meromictic Lake La Cruz, Castile-La Mancha, Spain - LaCruzMarch2015_18m | ecosystem: Environmental > Aquatic > Freshwater > Lake | place: Spain...
GAGCTTTTCACTAAATTCGGTGAAATTCTTCCTCATGCTTTGATTTCTCTTCAAACACTTCTTACCGGATTTATTATTGGAGTTACAGTCGGAATAATACTGGGAGGGATTTTATCAAATTTCCCAATTGTAGATAAGTCAATTTCTCCTTTTGTAATATTTCTTGTCTGTACACCATTAATGACACTGGTGCCTTTAATGATGATTTGGCTTGGATTTGGACTGCTTCCAAAAGTTATTGCGGTTGTGCTCCAGACTTTTCCAATAGTCATGATGAATACAGCAACCGGATTTGCAAATGTTGATATTGAAAGAAAAGAACTAATGATGTCAATGAAAGCAAGCAGAATAGCAACTTTTTTCAGAGTACTGGTGCCCTCTGCACTTCCAAATATCTTTACAGGAATCAAGCTAGGCTGTATTTTTGCAACAACTACAACAATTGCTGTTGAATTTGTCGGCGGAAATTCCGGTCTTGGAAGCCAGATTATCAAACACACACAGTATATGAGGACAGGACTGGCATTTGCATGTATTTTTACTGTTGCAATTCTCAGTATAGCATTTTATGGGGCTGTTTCGCTGGCCGAAAAATATGCTGTCAGATGGAAAGAATAACCGGTACATTCTAGTCGTACTGTTTATGAAGGAGTTAATTCTTTTAGCGTAAATGTGTTAAAAGAATTTCTTCTTCAATAGTAATGGAAATACAAAAAGACGGGTAAACAAGCCAGGGAAATACCCAAAAATATTTTTAATAAGAAGGAGGTGCTTAATTTCAGGAAGTGAGTTTTTATTTTGCCTGGTATAAGTATTAAAAAAAAAGATAATAAGATAAAAAAAGAAAGGTATTAAAAATGAGTAAAATGAAACTTGCACTAGTAGTTCTGGTTTGTGCTTGTGTTGTAATAGGCTTTTCATTAGCCGGATGCACAACTACTGCAACAGCAACTACAGCGGCAGCAGCAGCTGAAACAACAGCAGCAGCAGCTGAAACTACAGCTGCAGCAGCAGCTGAAACAACAGCAGCAGCAGCTGAAACAACAGCAGCAGGTCCAAAAACACTTCGTAGAGTCGTGCTTGTTCTGCCAAGATCTCTTGAGGTTCTTGACGATGCAGGTATCTGGTCTGGTGTGACAATGGGATATTTTGCTGAACAAGGTTTGGAATTAATTGTTCAACAGTCTTATGGTACAACCGACATGAAAATGCTGGCTGCAGGACAGGCTGAATTTGCACTTCCTTCTCCAGGTTTTCAAATGGTTGGTCAGGACAATGCATTACCACTGAAATCAATCTTCCAGCAGGACACAAGACAGATATTTGGTTTCTGTGTAAAAGCTGGCAGCCCTATCAAGAAAATAGAAGATCTTAAAGGCAAAACTATATCTTTGGGTGATGCAGCATGGGATACAATTGCAAATCAGTTCATTGTTGCAGCAGGATTACAAATTGCTGATGTCAAGTATGTTGTCGGAGGCGAAAGCAGAGCTCAGATGGTTGATCAGGGAAAAGCAGACGCAGTTCTTACATGGCAAAAAGAATTTCAGCTTTGGGACGGACAAGGCCTTAAATTTGATTATATTGACGGCGAACCTTACATTCCAGGATGCGCAAACAGCGTAGTTGTTACTGAAAAATTGCTTAAGGAAGATCCAGAACTAATCAAGGCTTTCGGACGAGCTTATGCACAGTCTTTCTATTTTGTAAAACTTAATCCTGAAGCAGCTACTCAGATAGTTCTGGCTAAGTTCCCTGCTATTAAACTAACATTTGAGCAGGCATTACCAGCAATTAAAGCCTTTGTCTATATCACAAATGATAAAGACACAGAATCTATAGGATATGGATATCATAGTATTGATGAGTGGAACGTAAACAAAAAATATATGGAAATGACAGGACAATTAAAAAATCCTGTTGATGTTACCAAACTATGGACCAATGACTTTGTTGAGTATTACAATGACTTTGATCACGCAAAAGTTGAAGCTGATGCTAAAAACTTCGTTTTAGCAAAATAATTGATTTTCAAAGCATAATTTATACAAAGTAGTTATAAAGGGGGAGTTTTAGACTCCCCCTTTTTTTTAAAAAAAGGAGACTCCATATATGTCAGCAAAAAAAATGGTTTTTGATTATATTGATGCAAACAGAGACAAAATGGTTGATTTTTTAATAGAACTGGTTTCAAAACCCTCAGTGAACCATGGTGATGGTGGTGATTTAAAACCCGTTCAGGATCTGCTGGCAGGCAGATTAAATGATTTTGGTTTTGACAAGGTTGATGAATTTTCTATAGATCCAGAAGGTGCACATCCTAATGTCTGTGCAATCAACAAGGGTTCCGGTGGAGGAAAGAGCTTATTATTTAATGGACACATGGATGTCGTTCCTGTAACTGATCCGTCGTTGTGGTGTTGTGATCCCTTTAAGCCCATTGTTAAAGACGGTAAAGTATTTGGCCGCGGCACCAGTGACGACAAGGGAGGTTTAACCAGTGCAATATGGGCAATGAAAGCCATTAAAGACCTCAAAATAGACATAAAAGGTGACGTAATACTGCAGGCTGCCGCTGGTGAAGAATCTCAGAGCGCTGAAGATCTTGGAACATCGCAGTGCGTCAAGAGGGGATATTCCGCTGATTTTGGGATTGTCTGCGAATCTTCAGACCTAGAGGTTCAAATCCTTTCGTCCTCACTGGTTTTTATTGAGCTTATTATTAGCGGGAAGCCAGCCCATACTTCAAGCAGAAATCAGGTAATATTTCCCCAGCCTTACGGCACTCCGAGCGGAAGCGAAGTAGGCGTGGATGCTTTTAAAAAATCTTTAAAATTTGCACAGTATTTTTATGATCTTGAGGAGCAGTTTAACCATCGATTCAGAGATCCTGTTCTTGGCTCAGGCGGAAATCCTGTTCACGACAAGCAGGGCATAGGCGTTTTTACAATTAACCCTTCTTTCGTAGAGGTTGGAGAATATCTCGGAACAGTACCAGCGCATGCAAAATATACTTACTGTATATGGTATCCTGAATTTCTTATTTCAAAAGAAGAATTATTTGAGGAAATAAGGCAGGGTGTCAATGCTATTGCCTCAACCGATGACTGGCTGAGAAAAAATCCACCAAAGCTAAACATGCCTGTTATTCAGGACTGGCCGGGCTTTAGAATATCAATTGATCACCCAGGAGTTGTCTGCGCAAGAAATTCTATTATGGATGCGATCGGAAAACCGGCAGTAATTTCCGGATTAAAAGCTGTATGTGATGCAACTTATTTAAACAAGCATGGTGTACCATCTGTCATGTGCGGACCCGGTTCAATTAGCTGGGGCGTCCATGGAAATGATGAGTATGTAACAATAGACAGCCTTATTGATGCTGCAAAAATATATGCGAGCATGATAATTGACTGGTGTAATTAGTTTTAGGTGAATAACTTAAGTTTTTAGCGACTTATTTGTTTAAATAAAGCCTGAATTTTTCCAGAAGAGACTATTACGCCTAAATGTTTACCAGAAACTTATTAATTACTGGTGATTAAATCATTTTTTAGCGAATTATTTATTTAAATTAAGCTTAAAATATTCTCAATTAGAGCATTTTGGATAGTTATTCACCAGTAACTAATTAATAACAGCTGATATCCGGATACATTAAATTAGCTGTAATTAAAATAATACCAGCAAAGAGGAGGGCAGATTATGTATAAGATAGGCATAATGGGAGCAGGGTTAGTTTCTCACAGCCATGCAAATGCCATAAAAGAAGTAAAAAATGCAAAACTTATTGCTGTTTCAGAAATTGTGGAGAGCAGGGCAATAAAGTTTGCAAAAGAATATGGCTGTGATTACTATCTGGATTCAGAAGAAATGCTAAAGAACGCTGATATAGATATGGTAATAATTTGTCTGCCCTCTCATATTCATGAAGAATATGCCATTCTTGCTGCAAAATACAAAAAAAATATTTTATGTGAAAAACCTGTTGAGCGAACAGCTGCTGCAACGGAAAGAATTTTAGAAGCTGTTAAAAATTCCGGTAAAATTTTTATGGTGGGCCAGGTATTACGTTTTTGGACTGGATATTCAGAGATAAAGAAAATGTATGATGCAGGAGGTTTTGGAGAAATTCATATGGTTTTTGCCAGCCGAAGATCAGCATTTCCAAATTGGACAGATGGCTGGATAATTGATCCTGCCAGGGGGCTCGGAGCTATTCAGGATATGCACATACATGATATTGATTTTTTATTTTATTTATTTGGACCGGCTGATTATGTATTTTGCCACGCAAGTAAAGATTATACCGGATGCTGGAACCATGTAATGACTTCAATAGCATATAAAAGCGGCCAAAAGGCTGTAGCTGAAGCTTCCTTTAATATGGTGAGCTCATATCCTTTTACAATGTATTTTAAGATAGCCGGCACTAAAGCTGACCTGGAGTTTTCATACAAAGCCGGTTTTAATATTGGCGACAGAGATCAGTTTAATTCAAAAGTCAGCTTATTTTATGAAGACAGGGAATCGGTTCATAAAGTAGCGGAGAATTATGACGCCTTTGTTAGGCAGCTTAAGTATTATTTAAGTTGTCTGGATAAAGGAGTGCAGCCTTCTATGATTCCTCACCTGGAAAATTTGGAAGTAATTAAAACCATGGAAGCAATCCGTCTCTCTGCAGATACAAATCAAATAGTAAAACTGTAGGGCGGCCTTTCTAATTATTTTTAAAATATTAAAATCTTTATAATTGTGAAGAAAATCTTTAACAGCCACATCAGATATATTAAGCACTTTTGATTGAAATTATTAGGCGGAAAGTCTAAAATTTATCTGTGTACACCGTAAAGTCTGATTTATTTTTTTATTCTAATTTTTATTTTACTGTGCTTGTTTTTTATTAATAATGGATTACAAAAACTTACTAGAAAGGATTTTAATCTTATGTCAACGAAGAAAATGGTATTTGATTATATCGATGCAAACAGAGACAAAATGGTTGATTTCTTAAAAGAAATAGTTTCAAAACCATCTATAAACAGTGGTGACGGCGGCGATTTAAAACCGGCGCAGGATCTGCTGGCAGGCAAATTAAATGACTTTGGTTTTGACAAGGTTGATGAATTTTCCATAGATCCAGAAGGTGCGCACCCGAATGTCTGCGCTATAAACAAGGGTTCAGGCAGCGGAAAGAGTATATTATTTAATGGGCATATGGATGTTGTTCCTGTAACTGATCCATCTTTGTGGTGTTGTGATCCTTTTAAACCCATCGTAAAAGACGGTAAGGTATTTGGCCGGGGTACCAGTGACTGCAAGGGAGGCTTAACCAGCGCAATCTGGGCAATGAAGGCTATTAAAGATTGTAAAATCGACGTAAAAGGCGATGTGATATTACAGGCTGTTGCAGGTGAAGAATCACAAATGGCCGAAGAAATTGGAACAGTTCCATGCATAAAGAGGGGATATAAGGCTGATTTTGCAATTGTCTGTGAACCTACAGACATGGAGATGCATATCATGTCATCAGCACTTGTTTTTATTGAACTCATTATTGAAGGCAAGCCTTCACATACGTCCAGCAGAAATCAGGCTATTTTCCCACAGCCATACGGTACTCCAAGCGGTAGTGAAGTAGGTGTGGATGCTTTCAAGAAATCTTTAAAATTTGCACAGTATTTCTATGATCTTGAAGAACAGTTTAATCAGCGATACAGAGATCCGGTACTTGGTGCTGGAGGAAACCCAGGTCACGACAAACAGGGAGTTGGAATTTTTACAATAAATCCGTCTTTTATTGAGGTTGGAGAATATCTTGGAACAATACCAGCGCATGCAAAATATACATACTGCATATGGTATCCTGACAATATAGTTTCAAAAGAAGAAGTGTTTGAGGAAATCAGGCAGGCCGTCAAAGCACTTGCGTCAACCGATGACTGGCTGAGAAAAAATCCACCAAAACTTAATATGCCAGTCATACAGGACTGGCCAGGATTTTCAACTCCAATTGACCATCCCGGTGTTGTTTCAGCAAAAAATTCTATTATGGATGCTGTCGGAAAACCTGCAATAATATCAGGATTTAAGGCTGTCTGCGACGGAACTTATCTGAACAAATATGGTGTATCATCTGTAGTATTTGGCCCGGGTTCAGTCAGTCAGTCTGTGCACGGAAATGATGAATACATAACAGTGGACAGCCTTATTGCTGCTGCCAAAGTATATGCAAGCATGATAATGGACTGGTGCAACTAATTAGTTTTTTTAAACGGGAAAGATTTGTTTAATTCATGTTTGGGTAATGCATTATTGACAAATTAACAAATAGATAATATATTTGTAACTTAAACGATTGCGCTAATTATTTATTATTTTCCAAAGCAAGGGGAGACTATGACAAAAGAAAAAAAATATCAGGTTTCAGATCTAAGAGACTGGAACTACAAACAGAGACAGAAAAATATAACAACCCAGGAGAAGCTTTTTAAAAGAATTGATGACTCACATTTTGGACCAAAAGCAAAGCAGCTGGCAAAACAGGCTACTGTAAATGAATCTTTTGGTTCAGTAGGCTGGGCACTTTTTAATGCAACTCCGATCATAGAAAGAGCTGAGGGCTCCATGCTCTATGATGCTGACGGCAAAGAATATATTGATCTTCTATCAGGTTTTTCTGTAAGTCAGTTCGGCAACTGCCAAAAAGAACTTACAAAAATTATCCAGGATCAGGCTGCAAAGCTTACTCATTATTTTGATTTTCCACATCCTGAAAGAATAAAACTTGGTGAAAAACTAAACAAAAATTCCAAAATGTCAGGGAAAACAAAGGTAGTTTTTGGCGTAACCGGTTCGGACTGTATTGAACTTGCAGTACGTGCTGCCCGTTACTATACAGGAAACCCTTATATTCTTACTGCATACGGCGATTATCATGGAGTAACTTATGGAACCATGGGTTTAACGTCCAAGGGCGGAATGCAGCCTTATTTTTATCCTGTTACTCCTGATCAGCATGTAGGATATTTCCATTTTCCTCATGAATACAGGAAACCAACCGATGATTTCCCGGGATGGGGTCTTGAAGCTTTAAAAATTTTTGAAAGAGCTCTTGATGGTAAAGAAACTCCTTATACAGACGGATGTTTTGGAACAAATAATGTTGCTGCAATTTTGGTTGAACCATTCCAAAGCTCTGCAGGTTACTATATTCCTCCAAAAGAATATCTTCAGGAAGTAAGAAGGATCTGCGACAAGTTTGGTATGCTTATGATTGTTGATGAAATACAGGCTGGTCTTGGACGTTCAGGGATGCTTTGGGCATTTGAACATTCAGGTATTGAGCCCGACATGATTTGCACCTCAAAGGCACTTGGAGGAGGACTTCCTATTGCTGCAGTTATCGCACGTGAAGAAATTTTAAGCGAATGGGGTCCAGCAGCACACGTTTCAACACAGGCCGGAAATGTTATTGCCTGCGCCGCAGGAAACTATGTTATGGATGTTGTAAGTTCACCTGAATTTCTTAAAAAAGTAAATGAAGTAGGCTCATATTTTGCCAATGGACTTAGGGACCTGCAGAAGAAGCATCCTATTATCGGATACATTGATAACATGGGTATTTATACAGGAATAGAGCTTGTAAAAGATTTAAAAACAAAAGAGCCTGCAATTGCAGAAACAGTATTTGTAAGAGATCAGGCAGTTGAAAGTGGCCTTTTGTTTGAAAAGGGTGGTTATTACCATAACAGATTACAGTGTATCCCAGCATTAAATATCAGCAAATCCATGCTGGATGAAATTATAGTAAAGTTTGACAAAATTTTTGGTGATACTGAGAAAAAGTTTGGAATAAAGTAAATTCAGACTTATTTGGACAAGAATTTTTGTTAATAATTTAGACCAGACAGCCTTATCTGTTTACTGTGTAATGTAGTTATTACAGGCACAAGAAGCAGATAAGGCTGTCTGTATTAAAAAGTAAAATTATTAATTAAGGGGACTGCTTCACTCGACACCAGAGCGGTGGTTTTTCAATCACAGCAATTAGATTATATTTAATAAAAGATCGCCGGTTACAAATGAAATAATTAGCAGTTGACAGCAAAAATAGTATAATTAAAAATATTTTATGTTGAATTTGATTAAATAACCTGATTAAAACCGGGTTATTTATCAGGCACTGGTTAATATGTCATACTGATAATTAATCAGATAAGTTTAGCTAATCTGTTGTTAGAGTCAGAATCTTATTAATTTATATTGTGTTTCATAAAGAACATTATTTAAGGAGATTATGCCATGAAAAAATTTATAAATACCTACGACGACATGATAGAAGAAATGCTGACGGGCTTTACGGCCGCCAATTGTGACAAAGTTGAAAAAATAGCAGACAGAGTCATTGCAAGAAAAGGTGCACCTTTTAAAGACAAAGTTGGCGTTATTACCGGGGGCGGCTCAGGACATAAGCCTGCTTTTATAGGATATATTGGTGAAGGAATGCTGGATGCAGTGGCTGTAGGTAATATTTTTGCAGCACCTGGAGTAAAGATATGTTATGACGCTATAAAAGCTGCTGACAGCGGCAAAGGTGTTTTAGTCTGTATAGGCAACTACTCAGGAGATTTGATGAATTTTGGAATGGCTATAGATATACTTCGCGAAGAGGGTGCAAAAGTAGAGATGGTGATTGCCAATGACGACGTGGCATCTTCACCTAAAGAAAGAATTGGAAATCGAAGAGGAGTTGCCGGAGAGATAATTCTCTGGAAAGTTGCAGGAGCACTTGCTGCAATGGGTACAGACTTGCAAACCATGAAAAAAGCCGGAGAAGAAATTATTTATAATACCAGAAGCCTAGGTGCAGCCCATTCCCCATGCATTATGCCATCATCAGGCAAGCCTAGTTTTGAAATTGGTGAAGATGAGATGGAAATAGGAGTTGGTCATCACGGTGAACCCGGCATTAAAAAAGTAAAGATGATGTCAGCCGACGAAATAACCGATCTTATAATGGAAAAAATACTTGAGGATCTGCCGTTTATGGAAAATGATGATGTCGCAGTTATGCTAAACGGATTAGGTTCCACCTCACTGCTTGAAGAATACATTATATACAAGAGAATAGATGAGATACTAAGGGCTAAGGGGATAAATGTTCATAAAGCCTGGGTTGGAGAATACTTCACTTCAATGGAAATGGGAGGATTTTCCATAACTCTTACCAAATTAAACGCAGAAACCAAAAAGTGCATTGATTATCCGGCTAATGCAGTACATTTTGTTACAAAATAACAAAGGAGGGGAAAACATAAAATGAAAAACATAATTATTTTTGATGAGATAAAAGATTCAGTTATTGCAGCAGTAGATGAACTTGAGAATAATAGACAATACTTCAATGATCTTGATTCACCCATAGGTGATTCTGATCATGGAGACAGCGTATGCAGCTCTTTTAAAAAAGTCAAAGAAGCTGTGCTCGGTTATGATGACGGACAGTCTAAAGATATTGGCGCACTATTAAAGGCGGCAGGTCAGGCACTTATTTTCTCAGGAGGTGCCGCAATGGGCCCGCTTTATGGATCAGCATTTACAGAAGCAGGGAAGACAGTGTCAGGTAAAAGTGAGATTACCTATGATGATTTTGTTAAAATGTGGTCAGCCTTTGCAGGTGGGATTGGCAAACGCGGAGAAAAAGTCGGAGAAAAGACCATGTATGATACAATTCGTCCCGCAGTGGATGCCCTGGAAGCAGCATATGCTGAAGGCAAAACTCTAAAGGAAGCCTGTGTTTTGGTTGATATTGCAGCAAAAAACGGAATGAATGCAACCAAAGATATGCTGGCCCTGAGAGGGCGTTCAAGCCGCCTGGGAGACAGAAGTATCGGCCATATTGACCCCGGTGCTGCATCAATGTACACATTTATATCAACTTTTTTCAAATCTGTGTCCGCCACACAGTAAATGAACATAAAATTGTTGAAAGTACTTAAAGCGAATTCCTGGTAATTACCAGGAATTTAGTGAATAATTTGTTTAAATTAAGCTTAATTTTATACTTTAATATAATGAGATCCTGGTAAATAGCTCTGTTTTTAATGAATTATTTGCTTAAACCAAGTAAAATTTTACTTAATTTATCTTTTTTATATAACCAAAAATTTGATAATATGTAGAAGTATTTCTGTTTCTAAAAGGTAATTTAATATTATATCTTATTAATGATTTCGCGGAGGTTTTATGATGGATAGTGGAATAAAAAAGGGTATAAATATATGGTCATTTCCAAACGGAATGAACATAACTGACTGTATGAAGCTTGCCAAAAAAGCAGGATTCGAAGGTATAGAATTAGCTCTTTCAAAAAATGGAGAGTTAAATCTGGATATCAGTGACAAAAAAGTACTCGAATATAAGTCAGCAGCCGAAGAAATAGGAATAGTCATAAACAGTATTGCATCAGGTCTTTACTGGGAGTACTCAGTAACAAGTGACAGAGAAGACATTAGAGAAAAAGCAAAAAATTTAATCAGAAAACAACTGGATATAGCAAATTTACTGGGCGCAGACACAATACTTGCTTGCCCTGGTGCTGTTGGTGTCGATTTTAAGCCAGATGAAGTTGTGCCGGATGCACAAAACATTGATTTTTTTGTCGGGTCGGAAATTATTGATTATGATGTAGCCTATGAAAGGGCAATGAAAGCTTTTAAGGAACTGGCTCCTTATGCTGAAAGTAAAAAAGTATACATCGGTATTGAAAATATATGGAATAAGTTTTTATTGTCTCCGCTTGAAATGAGGAATTTTATTGATGAAGTAGGATCTCCATGGGTAGGGGCATTCCTGGATGTAGCCAATATGGTATTGTTTGGCTATCCCGAACACTGGATTAAAATTCTTGGCAGCAGAATAAAAAAAGTTCACTTCAAAGATTTTCGAAGAACTGCACCAACCATAAACGGCTTTGTGGATCTTTTAGCGGGTGATGTGGATTTTGTTAAAGTAATAGACGCTTTTATTAAAATCGGATACAAGGGTTGGGTAAACGCCGAAATGTGCCCCATTTACAAACTGTACTCAGATCAGATAGTTTTTAACACATCGGCAACCATGGACAGGATGCTGAGAAGA
>Ga0247841_10012377_pt1 | contig 11139 bp, 6 predicted proteins | sample LaCruzMarch2015__2_FD_192410 | JGI IMG/M metagenome (GOLD analysis project Ga0247841, IMG submission 192410) | Freshwater microbial communities from meromictic Lake La Cruz, Castile-La Mancha, Spain - LaCruzMarch2015_18m | ecosystem: Environmental > Aquatic > Freshwater > Lake | place: Spain...
GCAAGTGATCATCTCGCACATGGGTTGCGGGTGGGATGGCGATTTGACGCACCAGGTCCGGGCCATCAAGCAAAGCCGGCATGGCAATTTATATACCGATACCTCCAGCGCCATGTCGATCACGGCAAATCTGCTGGAGTGGGCGGTTGAAGAAATCGGCGCGGAACATATTCTGTACGGCACAGATTCACCCTTGTATTTCGCGCCGATGCAGAGATCGCGCGTGTTGAATGCCGATATCAGCGCTAAAGCCAAGCGCTTGATTCTGCGTGATAACGCATTAAAGTTGTTCGGCAAAAATAAAGCGGCACTATGGCTGCAAGGTTCCGCTTGATTACGAACATATTTTGACGAAACAAAAGGTCCTTCCGGATGTAAACCCGCTGGGGTTAAAAAGGAACCACCATTAGACAAAGGGGGAACGAATGCAATTTCTTGCTCAACGCGCGGCGCGATTCGAGAAGTTTCTTGATGATCACGGACGTGACGCCGACGGCATCATCTACTCCGCACTCAAGGCCGACGAGTTGCGGCCCTGGCAGAACAGGGACTTTGCAGGGAAGGGTTACGAGCTGTGGGACCATTGGGCTGGTGACTTTGCCGGGGCCATGAATTATGAAGATTCGATCATGGCCACGGGCCGCTATGTCGACGCGAAAATCCTCAAACACCTGGTCGTTGGCGGCGATAAAATCGCGCTGGCCGACGCGGCGCAGGCCGTAAAAGCGCTATTGGCCGTTGCGCGCGAAGGCGACAAGACCGAACCGGGGTATTTGCCCAAACCGTACGGTGGACTGCGGCATGCGTCAAAAAGCCGCAACATTTCCACGGACCAGTACGAACACGCGCTTTTTGCTTTTTGGCGCTTCCGCCAGGCTTGTCCCGATTCGCCTCTCGTTCCGGACATAGAATCAGCCGTTATCCGATGGGCCGACTATTTCATTCGCCACGATTTCGCGTTTGACTACTATGGCCATGTCCGCATCGCGGTCAAGCAGGCCATACACGTCCTTGGATTCTATCTTCCTCTTATGGCGATGGCACATCGCATCACCGGCAACCCGGAATACAGACACGTTCTAACGAGCCGGTTGGCCCCCCTGATCAGTAAGCTTTTCATCATCGAAGACGACAGCCCCGCCCGGATAGCTCATCCCAATATTGTAAACTTGAATGTAATCGGGCTCCTGTACTGCTGGCAGAATGACATCTGCAAGGAAGAGTGCCGGCGGGCCATCGGCGCATGGACGCGCCTGGGCCTCAAGTGGCTGAGTGCGGACGGATTGGCCTATTGTTATGCCGAGGGCTCAGACTCGAGTCCTGTCGCGCCGCATTATATTGAAGGCACAAACCAGCTCAACTTTAAGTTCTTGCAGTGGCGCTCCAACGTGAAAGGGGCCGCGTCCTGCGCGATCGCGCATACGCTCCTGCTGGCCCATCAAGTCTTTCCGGAAGTTGGCTGGCATGCCCGGGCGCTTGATATCCTGGGGCGTTTTGGGGAAGTGCTGGATTTCCACTTCTATAATGATCCGGCCGGAGACCGGATACCTTCTGAGTTTGCCTATATGCGCCACATGTTGTCGCCACAACACATGGGCGCCTGGCTCCAGAGCTACGCGCTGGCCGCAGGCTTTTAAAAGAAAGCATGAACAACAAGACCGAAAGAAGGCCCAGCGCCCTCACCGGGCACAGGCTGGCTGAAAATGACTCCAATTCTGACAAAAAAAAGATTGATCGAATGGGGCTAAATGTGTAAAAATAAGCATGTAAGGCACAATGCATAAAGGTGGCGCCTGGTAAGCAATGCCATCTTTTGCCAGTAAAAAGAATCATATTATGAGAATTCGGCTCATTTCGACGGTTTTTGCCGCTGGTTTATTCCTGGCCCTCGATGGTGTCGGCGGCACGCCGCGGTATGTCGTGCCGCCCGGGACGCCCGGCGTAACACCCGGGGGCGGCTACACCAGTTGGACAACGGCAGGCACCACGATCCAGGATGTCGTGTCGGCCTCCGTGGACACGGACGTCATTTCGGTCTCCAATGGAACCTACGCCTTGTGGCGGGGGGCCCAAGTCGATGTGGGCATCGGGGTCACCCTCCAAGGCTTTGGCGGCACGGTCGTCGTCAATGGCAATTATCCTTTGTCCACCAACCGGTGCATGTATATCCATCACGCAAACGCTTTTGTTTCCGGCCTTACGTTCAGCAACGGGTATTCGACCGGCTATGGCGGCGGCGTGTATATGACGAATGGGATTGTTTCCAACTGCGATTTCGTGACCAATTATGCGATCACCGGGGGCGGCGGATTAGCCATGATGGTTTATGCCAGCACCGCCATCAATTGCCGCGTGTTTTACAACCGCTGTACGAACACCATGAACGTTAACGGCGGAGGATTATATATGTCGGGCAGCGGTTGCCTGGCATCGAACATGACGGTTTTCGGCAATGCGGCCCTGACAACCAACAGTGCCACTACCCAAGGCGGGGGCGGCGTGTATATCACATCGGGAACGCTGATATCGAGCCGCGTTTCAAATAATTGGGCCATTGCTACTAATAATGGAGCTTGGAAGACCATTAATGGTGGAGGTATCTATGCCAGTGGCCCTTCCTGTTTGATCGCCGATTGCACGATTGCCAGCAACCAGGTGTATGGCACAAGTGGTCAAACCGGTGGAGGTATATATTTGACCGGGAGTGGCGCGGTGGTCAGCAATTGCGTGATCTCAAACAATTATGGCCAGGCCGAAGGCGGCGGCATCAGGATGGCGGCGGGAACGCTCGTGATAAACAGCACGATTTGCCACAACCGAGGCGGCAACGAAGGCGCAGGCATAGCGCTCTACGGCGGCATCGTCCGCGATTCGACCATCGGTCCGACCAACTGGGGCGCCAGTAGAGGTGGGGGAATACTTTTTGGCGCTTGGAGTTCAATGGTCAGTAATTGCCTGATCGTGGGCAACCAAGGCGGAGGTGGTGGGTGTTATTTTCAGGACGGTAATGGCCTGCTATGCGACTCAAGGGTGATCAGCAATACGTCGAGCGAGGGCGGGGGTCTCAATTTATCCTGTATAGGGATTCGTGCGTACTATGGCGGGCGCGTTCGAAACTGCCTGGTTGCTTATAATACGTCCTTGGGCAATGGTGGAGGAATGAACATCTGGGCCATCGGACTGCATGGAGGCTATGTCGAATCCTGCACGATCGTGTCCAACACCGCCAGTACCGGCGGTGGGGTCTACATCGCCGACCAGACCAACTCCATGACCAACTGCATTATTTACTTTAACACCTCGAGCGGCGCGGACAAGACCGATGTTAAATTTCAATACGCCGCGGAGACGAATGCAATGGACCACTGCCTTTTCACGGCGGCCCTTTCACCCGATCCCACTAAAGGCAACCTCACGAACTCCAACCCCCAGTTTGCGAGCCCGGAGACGGGTAATTTCAGGCTTAAAAACACTTCGCCCTGCCTGGAAACGGGCATTAATCAGCCCTGGATGTACGGCGGCCGCGACCTGGATGGCCACACGCGCATTATCAAGGGAACGGTGGACATGGGCGCCTATGAATATGTCTACCAGGGAACCATTTTCTCGATCCGATAGCGCCTCTTTCAAAATGACGCATCAAGGCGAATGCGACAAACGCACTATTCCAGAGCCCCCACGCCCAGTTTTTTCCAGTCAATTACCCTGTGCTTCAGGGGTAGGAATGGCGTTCTCGTCTTCACCCGGAAAATCCGGACGTCATTCGCCGGCACCCCGCATCTCAGCGTTCCATTCTTGATATCGGCTTCTCCGAATGCCAGCCATTCCTCCACGTCAACAATCTCCTGGCCCTTGACGCGAATGGAACCCTCCCAGGGCAAGGCCTGCGAGTTGTTACACAACGTGACCAGCAATTCATCCGGCTGATCGGTCACATTCACCAAGTGATAGAGGACGCGCCCCTCGATCTCGATTAAATCATAATGTTCGAGGGTTTGCTTAAGCGCATGGGTCACGGCTTCGAACACGCCACCCCCGGCCCGATCGGCCCCCCACCCCGGCTCCATCACCCGCAGAAGGCTTCCCTTCCCCAAGGACAGGGTTTGGACCGTTGCTTTCGATTTCCCCCTGGATGCTGCCGCTTTCGCCAGTTCCCTGGGCAAGGCCTTCCACTGGCTGACATCCGCGATCACCCGTCCGCCGGCTTTGATAAACCGCTCCAGCCGCTCCGCCAATCCTTTTTCCGCGGACACGTCCCATGAACCAAGCAGAATAATGGCCTGGTACTTGGCCAAGCACGCGTCTTCCGCATTCGAGAGGATCACATCGAACGCATCGCCGAACGGGGTGTTGACAATTTTACCGCGTTCATCGCGCTCCGCATACAGGGCCGCGTGCTCATCCGCAATGTCACGCCCATGGGATGTATCGGAAGCCCTTTGATATCCCGGATAGACCCACTGAAAGAACAGGTCCGTCTGCGTATCGCCCCGATTATGCGGAATATTTCCCCATACGCATTGATTGAGTTCGGGGCTGACGTACCCGTTAGGCGTGGGATACCATCCGTGGTCATGATGCAGCATCACGGCAAACGGAATATACGGCACGCCCCGGACGGGATGCTTCCGCGCGGTTTTCCGGGCTTCCCAAAACAGCCATCCCAAGGGGGTGAAATGAGCCAGGACCTTGGCCAGGGTGACCGGTTCCGTAACCGGCAGGGAATCATGCGTGCTCATAAAATTATCCGGCTGATAATCGGTCGGAAAATAGCCGAACTGGATGCCAATCAGATTCGCCCCGCTCATATAGGAACACCACCACTGCCGTTTCAAAAGCCCAAGCGTAGTGCCATGTTCGGGTCCGGCCAGATAGCCGCCGGCAACGATGGACTGGGGCTGGTCTTGGCGGGGATAGGTCTTGATCCCGCGCACGCTGAACACGGCCGGGAATGTCTGCATGAGCAGGTCGAACTGCTTGCAGGCGCCCCGGCAAAAGACCAGCATCAGCGTATCCGAAGGAAGACTTTCGCCCAATTCAAGGCCCAGCATACGCGCACCCAGTTCAGCCGAATAATGCATGCCATACAGCAGGGAATTGGTCGTCGCCATGCGGTTGTGATGGCGTTCATAGGTTGCCTTCAACCATTCCATGTAATGCCGGCACGCCTCCCGCCGTGATCGGGTGGGCGCCAGGTCCAGTGTGTGACCCGCAATCTGGGCCACATAGGCGCCATCCCATTCGCCTTCGTCATGGCCGATAAAACGGGGCCCCAAGAGCTTGACCATGCGGTCATGATGTGATTTCGAAATTTCACTGACGGCCCATGAATTAAACATCACAAACAACCCCTGTTTGGCATAGGAGGATGCTGTTTCCTCCCAGTCCGGGGCCGGTTCTCCCTTGTGCTCGGGATGGCCTAAAGCCTTGAGATCCTCGACATTGTCATACCATTGGGTCCAGGTGGCGCTGGCCAGACGCACATTGCAAAACATTTGATGCGCCACATCGCTTCGCATCCGGCTGAAATACAGGGCATTCCGGAAATCGGCGCCCCAATCCGATCGGGTAACCGGAGGCGTCGAGCCCGGCCGGCGCAACGGCGATTCCTCCGGCACCACGGGATAATTATGGATCGGCATTAACCGGGCCAGGCCCCGAGCAGCGGATGGCTTTTTTTTCAAGTGTTGCCCTCCTGAGTTATTAGTCAGTCCATAATAGTCCATACATGGTAGAGCCGGTTTTATACCGGCTATAGCCGACATGAAGTCGGCTCTACCTGTTTTCAGTGGATGGACTATTATGGACTACCTTGTAATTGCAGAATTCCCGGTCGCGCGTGGCCAAAGACCGCCCATGCGGAAAAAATTATTGCACGCAATATGTTTATTTGTTAACGATACGATAAAAACGATACTGCGAACCAGCGCTGAATGTCAAGCGAACGTCTTTGTTTTGTTACATTATTTCTTGCGCTGGCGGATGACATAACAAGACGATAGCAAGGAATATAAAATAAAAATGCGTATCATTGAATGGCAATTCCCGCTACCACGAACGCATGCCGGTATAGCCATGGGCAACGGATTGCTGGGCGCACTGATCTGGGGCACGGACCGGATTCATATTACGGTTAATCGGTCCGATTTCTGGGATCACCGTGGCGCCTATCGGCCCACGGAAGGGGTGACGACGTATGAACACATCCAAAAGGCGTACACCCCAACGGATCCCGCCTGGGTGCAGGAGGTCTTTCCCTCTGCTCCTCCCACGCCGGGGGTCGGGAATCCCAGCCGGCTTCCGTTTGGCCGGTTTGAGCTGGACTTGAAACCGGGTTGTTATCCATTCAAAGGCGAGCTGGACGTGGAGACCGGAACCGTGACCCTCTGGGTGGCCACCCGGGGGAAAAAGACCCGCCACGCGGTTGTGTTCGACCTGGGTGTCAGCCTGAGCGTGCTCTGGATTCAGGATCCCCATGGCGTGATCCGCGGCGTCAAGGTTCGCACGGCGTGGGATTGGGTTCGTGAACGGCTGACGTCACTGCGTTTTCCGGAACCGGTGTTCGTGACGACCAATCAAACCTGGGGATGGGCCCAGGCCTGCCCGGCCGATCCGGCGCTGGCCGCCCTGTGTCGGAAGGCCGGCAAAGGATATGTCATCGCCCTGGAACGGGGCGCGGACGCCGGGGAGGCAATTGCGGCGGCCGATCGGCTGGCCGCGCAAACAACGGCTCGCGGGGTCAAGCCCCTCCAGCGGGCCAACACGGCGTGGTGGCGGGCATACTGGAAACGCGCGCCGCGTATCGCCGTGCCTGACGATGCCTTGAACACGTTGACCCAGTATGCGCTTTACAAATTCGGGGCGGCCACAAATCCCCATTGCCCGTGGCCAGCCGGCTTGCAGGGGCCCTGGGTGGAGGAGTATCAGTGGCCGCCCTGGAACGCGGATTACCATTTTAATGTGAATGTCCAGCAGGTGTATACCCTGGCCCTGGCCGCCAACCAGCCGGACCATCTTTTGCCCTTGTTCGATCGGTTGGAGTCCTGGCACGACGTGTTGCGCCGCAACGCCCGGGTGGTCTGCGGCATCGAGGACGGCCTGATCCTCGGCATGTGCGTGGATGACCGTGGTGAAATGTTGGGTGGCGGGCCGGGTGTGCTCATTGACCAGGCGTGCTCCGGTTGGACGGCCCAGCTCTTCTGGCTCTACTATCTGTATACGGGCGACGGCACCTTTCTCCGGAAGAGGGCGTACCCTTTCATGCACGGGGTAATGCGCGTTTACGAGGAAATGCTGGTGAAAAAAGACGGCTGTCTTTCGCTGCCGGTATGCATTTCCGCCGAATTTGGAAATGATATCACGCCGCGCTGGATGGGGCCTGACCCCTCCAGCCAACTGGCCTGCATCCACATGCTGGCAGATGCCTTGCAGGAAGCCGCGCGTATCCTGAAAACGCCGCCGCGCCCCATATGGCAGACGATTAAAGAAAAACTGCCGCTTTATACGCTGATCGGCAAGCCCGGTGACGAACATATTGCCGTTTGGGAAGGACAAGACCTGGATTTTTGCCATCGGCATCATTCCCATCTATCCTGCATTTATCCGTTTGATTCGCTGGGCGCGCTCACACCCGAGAAACAACGCATCGTGGACAATTCCATCGATCATTGGATCTCCAAGGGCATGGGCAAGTGGAGCGAATGGTGTCTACCCTGGGCCGCGATCATTCAGGCCCGGATGGGCTTTAAAGACGCGCCTGCGCTGCTCCTGCAACTCTGGAAAAAAATGTTTGTCAACGAAGGCCTGGCCACCGTCTATCTTCCGCAATTCCGCGGTCTGACGGTCCATCGCAAAGTAGATCAAAAGAAGCCCCGCGAGACCAACGAGATCATGCAACTGGACGGCACGATGGCCGGTGTCACCGCGCTTTGCGAAATGCTCGTTCATACCCGGGGCGGATTAACTCATCTCTTTCCAGGAATCCCGGATAATTGGAGCGATGTGTCCTTCTCGAATATCCGCCTGCCCGGCGCTTTCCTGATCGGCGCGGAACGAAAGAAATCGGCCCTGAGATTCATCCGGATCAAAAGCCTGATGGGCGGCAAGTTGACCCTTCACGTTGAGGGCCGCCCCACCCTGCATCTTGAAACGCAACAACACAAGCGCCGTTCGATCCAATGGCCGTTGCGCTTGACATTTCAGCCGAACGAAACGATAACGCTATACGGCGATGGCCCCGTGTAACTCTCTGGCCATGCGCCGCGGCAAGCTGGCGGGCACGACGGCATTGGGCAATTTGCCGCATTCAATCTTGGTCCTATTCCAAGGTTATTTCCGCCAGCCGGTTCAGTTCAAGGAATCCTTTGTCAAAGGTGGGACTCCAGCACATGTGTTCGCCCGGGGCCGGAGTAGCCCTGAACACGTTCAAGTAAAACGGCTGCCCGGTTTTTACGCCATCCGGAACTACTTCCGCCAGGGGCATGGAAAACAAAACCTGCCAGCGACCTCCGTTCGTATCTGATTTAATGATTGTCTTATTGGTCAATACCGCCGATACCTGCCTGGCCCATTCGTAATCAATATGCTTGCCGTCGGGGTTAATCGCGGTCTGGCGATAGGGCGCGTTGCCCCGCTGGGCGGCAAAAAACAATTCCCACTCGTCGCCTGACCAGATATCCGCCGCGCTCGCTAATTTGGCCGATCCCAGAATTTCTTCCAGGGAAAGGTATAAATATTTACCGTCGTGCGCCAGGGCGCCTTTAATATCGCGCGCCGGTATCCCTTCGCTCCCGTTCAATGTGCGCCACGGAGCGATTGGCGCCGCCTTGGCCCAATCCACCTTGGCCGGGTCGCCCGCGGCCGCCGCATCCGCCAGTTTGGGAACCCGCAATGCCGGCGGTTTCTCCGCCTTGCGTTTATTAAGCAACAGCATCTCGCGAAATTTGCGGATTTCTTTGAGCAGGACATCCTTGCCGGCTTGGCGCCTATCCTTGGAATATCGCGCCTCTATCTGCGCCAGCCGGATGGTTTCATACCGCTTGATAATCTGCTCCCGGTCCCACGGCATGGCTTGCCCGGCCGGCAAATTTTTTTCCAGTTGCTCCCACATGTTGTAGAGCGCGGCATCCACCGGGAGGCGTTCTGTCTGCACGTTCAAAAGCGCCGCTGTATTTGTGCCGCATTGCGCTTCGGCCTCATCCAGGAGCCGCTGGCTTACCTGGTAAAAAGCCAAATCAAGATAAGGCCGATCCTGTATTTTCATGACGCACATTTTCCCGGTTTTTTCCTGCGGCACGGCGGCAATCCGGTCTTCCAGGTAATCCAAGTATTCCGTCATTTTGCCCGCCGCCGGGCCGTAATAACCCGCCATGAAAGTTGCAATCAGGGGCTTCGCGGCCTGGTCGGGATTTTGCATCAGCTTCAAGCCCACCCAGCGTTTGAGGGCAAAGAAGCTGGTGGGCGTATGCCCCTCGCATTCCGCAAATATCATCTCTACCCCACAGTCGTGGAAGAGCTTTAAGTCCGGCTGCAGACAGCGCATGTTTACGTAAGGCGAAGGAAAGCTGTCGGCCGAAAATTTGCGCCAGTAATCCCAATAGGCCATGTGTTTGGCAAGTTTCGACCAATTGACCAGCAATTCACATGCCTCCCGGTTGACGGCATTGGTCATCGGGAGAAACAAATCGGGGTAAGCGTCCGGCAAACCATACTTTTTGCCCCTGACATCCGACGCATACTCGGCGTTTAGTTGCGCCATCCGAATCATGACGTTATCCCGGGTACGGATGGTTTTGGGAGGTTTCAAGACATTGGAATAAGAAAAAGTTTCCACGAGCACGTCGGGATATTCGTCTTTAATTCCGTCGGCCAATGAATTGACCAGGTCGATCAACGGCCCGCTTTCCGCTTCCTCGCGCTCGGTGAGCGCCGCGCATGCCGGGCATTGGCAAATCCAATGCGCGTCATTCTGCTCAATGGCATAGATCCGTGGCGGCTTTAATCCGGCTTTGGCGGCTTTTTCGCGGTCTTTGGCGATAAATCCTTTCAACTGCTGCAGCATCAGTTTGCGCACTTCCGGGTGAGTAAGGCAAATCTGGCCGGGCCCGCCCGAATCCTTGGAGACCACCCGCTCGCCCTTGGCGTTCATGGCCAGGTATTCCGGATGGTTCGTGGGCCATTCCTTCAAATAGTAATACACGGTATGACAGTTGCCCGGCGAGCCATAGCTTGGCGTCGTCCCATATTTGGCCGCGGAGGTTGAAGAATCTTTGTTACGGGCATTAAAATCCTGTATTTTGGTATAATCGCTGAGGATGTAGCCCCACATAGCCGTATAAATCTGCCGATCCCAGAACGCCGGCTGACCACGAATATCCGGTTTCTTCAGCGTCAGGGAAGGTTGCGCCGGGATGGTTTCCGTGAATTCGTCAAACCAGTGACAGCCCGCCTGCTGTTCCAGGAACTCGTACACGGCATATAGCGTGCCGCGCGGCCGACCGCCGGTCAAAACCAGATTCTGCCCTATGCTTTTAATGATCCATTCCTCATCGCCCAATGTTTTTCCTTCAATCCCATGCTTACGGGCAAATTCCGTCCAGCCGACATAGATGGCATTCAATGGCAAGACGGCATTGGTTTCGGAGATAACCTCAAAACGGCCGCCTATGACCTTGGCAAGGTGATTGCTTAATTCCTGCACGGCAAATATCTCGGACGGGGTTGGCTGGGCGCCTTGAACGATCGCATATTGCGGCTGGCCATTGCGCGCCAATTCCAGCTTGGCGACGCAGCCCATCAAACAACTCACGGCCAAAACCGCTCCAATCGCAACTGGTTTATACATGGTATCCTCCTGTTTGTTTTATTCCCAATCAGCAGAATTAATTGCAGGTAACTGCTCAGGCAGGCACCGCCCGATGCCATCTAATTTACCAATAGACAATAGCTGGCCGTCCCTCGAACTCAAGCGCAAAAAACGGGAATTGACAAACTCCCGGCTTGTCAAAATCCTGTTCATCCTGTTCAATGTCACAGGCAGACCCGCCTTCCATGAGAAGGCTTGTCAAGAAGCGACCGACGTGGCGGGCGCTGGTTTTTAATCCTGAGGCATGTCATGCTTCCATTCGCACTCTATAATGG
>Ga0247841_10012378_pt1 | contig 11138 bp, 10 predicted proteins | sample LaCruzMarch2015__2_FD_192410 | JGI IMG/M metagenome (GOLD analysis project Ga0247841, IMG submission 192410) | Freshwater microbial communities from meromictic Lake La Cruz, Castile-La Mancha, Spain - LaCruzMarch2015_18m | ecosystem: Environmental > Aquatic > Freshwater > Lake | place: Spain...
CGGTTGTAACCGATTTTCATATATCGCTGGACAAGGGATATAGATGCCTGCCCCAGTTCACCAACCAAAGCGATGGCTTCATCATATTTTTCGTCATCCCCGTCTTGGTCATGCTGCGCCTGCGCTGATTCATGCTCATACTTTTCAATGGATGAATCATAGGCCGGTTGCGCCTGCATCTTGATGTAATCAACAATGCGGGAAATTTCTTTATCCGAGACGTAAGCTCCGTGAATGCGCGTGAGCCTGGAAGTGCCCGGCGGAATAAACAACATATCACCGGCGCCTAGGAGTTGTTCCGCCCCCTGCTGATCAATAATCGTGCGGGAATCAATTTTCGAAGAGACCTGAAACGATATACGCGTGGGAAAGTTGGCTTTAATTAAGCCGGTAATGACATCCACCGATGGCCGCTGCGTGGCGATAATCAGATGGATTCCGGCTGCCCGCGCCATTTGCGCCAGACGTGTCAGGGATTCCTCCACATCGCGTGAGGCCACCATCATCAAATCGGCTAGTTCATCGATCACCACTATAATATAAGGGAGCTTGACGTGTTTTATCTGTGAATCGTTTTTGATTGCGGCCATTGCCGGGATGCCTTCTTCCTCGCCTGGCTGTATTTCGGCAGGCTTTTGTTTGATCACTGCTGCCGGACTATCTTTTATGCCTTTAAGGAGCGCTTCATTATAGGCATCAATACTTTTGACGCCCAGATCGCTAATGGTCTTATAGCGTCTTTCCATTTCTTCCACCGTCCAGCGAAGGACCTGCGAAGCTTTTTTGGGGTCAACAACCACCGGATGCATCAAGTGCGGAATGCCTTCGTAAGAAGTGAGTTCCAGCCTCTTGGGATCAACCATGAGAAATTTAATATCGTCCGGTTGCGCTTTAAAAAGAATGCTGCAAATCATGGCATTGAGAGCGACGCTTTTGCCGGAGCCGGTTGTGCCCGCGATAAGCAAATGAGGCATTTTCGTCAAATCGGCGATAACCGGCGAGCCGACAAAATCAACTCCCAGAGCAATCGGCAGCCGCAGGGATGATTTCAGAAAGGCATCATTATCCAGCACATCCTTGAGAAAAACAGGATCCCTTTTCAGGTTGGGTATTTCAATACCGATTACGGATTTACCGGGGATCGGGGCCAAAATGCGAATGCTCGGAGCCATGAGCGCCAAAGCCAGATCATCAGCGAGATTGGTTATCTTGTTGATCTTGACGCCTGCTGCCGGTTCCAGCTCATACATGGTGATTACGGGACCGGGCATTACTTCCACAACGCGGCCTTCAACGCCGAAATCAGAGAGCTTCTTTTCCAGAATGCGTGAATTGGTGATCAAATAATCGCGCTTTATCCGGGTGTCCTTTTGAGGTGATACTTCCAGCAGGTTGAACGGTGGCAGCTGAAATTTGCCATCAGATTTGCTTTTGGTGAAATCGAAGTGGGTCTGTTCAACTTTCTTGGGTTTTGTCTTTTTAGCGTCGCTTAAATTCTCTTCGATCAAGGGTTGCGGACTTCTGTCTATTTTTATACCATGGAAAACAAGATTGATAAGAGCGGTGAAGCGGTTTTTGCCGGCATTAGCCAAAGCCGTGGCAAACTCATAGAGGCGTTGAGTCACGCTAACCAATGAAAACTCAATTGTGAAAAGCAGCGAGATGATAAAAACTATAAATAAAATAAGATAAGTTCCTGCGGTATTAAAATAGTTAAGAAGAAGGCGGATTACCAAGTAGCCGGCAAGGCCGCCCGCCCGAAGCTGTTCTTCATAAACGGTAAAACCATCTCGAACAAAAAGAGACATAAGCCCGGAAAACGAAAGGGCAAAAAAGAAAAACCCGAAAAATCTACTGGCGGCAACGGTAAGTTCCGGCCGCAAAAAATATATAAACGAATAAAGCAGTAAAGCCAATGGTAGCAAAAAAGAACTTACCCCTAAAAGGCGGATTAAGGAATCGGCAATGTAGGAGCCGATAATTCCTATGAAATTATGCGTCGCCTGAACATCGGCAACAAAGCGGGTAAATGAAGGATCTTGAGGATGATACGAGAAAAGACACAAAAGCAGAAACACAGCCAGACCAAGGCATACCAGGCCTTTAATTTCCCGGATTCTTTTATTATCAGTTTGTTGCTCTTCCATGTCCCCGCCATAAAAATATTATTTTAAGAATGCATAACATATTAATGCTTGATGTCTTTTTCCAAATCCCTAATGCCCTTATCGCCTTCCGCCCGAAAGCTGTCATAATTTTTAATGATAGTATTTCGGACAAGCGTAATCAGCTCCTGTCGGTTTTCCAGCGTGAAATTTGTCACATCAATCGGTTTGCCAATGATTAGCTTAATTCTGCCGGATTTTATTTTCAGAGATCCTTTCGGCATAATTTCTCCGCTGCCGACAATCGATATCGGCACAATGGGGATGCCGGAATTAATCGCCAGATAAAATGCGCCCTGCTTGAACGATTTGATTTCACCTTGGCGGCTTCTCGTGCCTTCCGGAAAAGCCATTATTGATTTTCCTTCTCGAAGGCGCAATGCAGCCTGATTAAGACTTTGCATTGCTTTTTCTTTATCATTTATATCAATTTCAATATATTCGGCACTTTTCATTGCCGCGCCGAATATGGGGATTTTAAATAACTCTTTTTTTACAAGCCACCGGAATTGACCGGGGATGTTTGCCAAGACTATTAAAATGTCAAAATCGCTCTGGTTGTTGGCCATGAAGATTTGGGGTTTGCCGCGTAAAACATTTTCCCTGCCGATAATTTGCACTTTTATATCGCAGATAAACAGCAGGATTTTAGCCCAGAGATTGGCTGTTTTGTGAATATTGTTTGCCGCGTTGGAGAAAAAAGAAAAAATTACACATTCAAATGATAGAAACGCCGTTATAGCTGTGCCTAAGGTTACTAACAGTACTGAACGGATCATATTCGCTTTTGCCTTTAGACCGATTTTATACTTGTTTTTTTACTTGATTATGTTACTGAAGTCAATGAGGAATTGTATAAATAATCAGATAAAAGGAGGAGAATTATGGAAGGCGTAAAATTCGATTTGAAAGGTAAAGTAGCTATCGTAACCGGAGGCGGAAAGGGCATCGGGCGGGCAATCGCCCTGGGGCTTGCGGAATCCGGCGCAGCCGTTGCATTAGCTGCCCGCAATCAGCAGGAGATCGAGGCGGTGGCCGGAGAGATCATCAAAATGGGAGGCAAAGCCATAGCCGTTGTTACCGATCTGACCATCCATGAACAACTGGAAAATCTGGTACAGAAAACTCTGACTACTTTCGGGCGTATAGATATTCTGGTCAACAATGCCGCTCGGAGCTTCCTGCGCGGCCTTCTGGATCTTCGCGAAGATGGGTGGGACAAGGTGTTTGATACCAATGTAAAGGCCGTCTGGCTTTTAAGCAGGATTGTGGCCCGCCAGATGATCGAACAAAAAAGCGGACAGATCATCAATATTACCACCGTGGGCGCCGAAAAGGCGGAAGCGGGTATGGCCGCGTACGGTTGCAGCAAAGCGGCGCTGAAGATGCTGACGCGCTGCATGGCGCGTGAATGGGCTGCCTACGGCATCCGGGTTAATGCTGTAGGCCCGACTTTGACACGCACGGAATTCAGCAAACCTATCTGGTCCAATCCGGAGATTGCCAAGCTGATAACTTCAGGCATTCCGATGGGACGTTTGGCCGAACCGGAAGAGATTGTCGGCTCCGTTCTTTTTCTTGTCTCGAGTGCCGCAAATTTTATCACCGGCCAATCAATATACGTGGATGGGGGCACCCTGACTTTTTAAGTATAAATCTAAATATGGAGGAGCAAAACAGAAATCTGACCAATGCAGCGGTTACAAAAGCGGGGGAGAGTTGGATGTTCCGCATGTATTCTGTTTGGCACTGGCAAAATAGTTGATGGTTCGGGTGAAATATGAAGAAAACAAAGTGGAGGTAGTATGATGGCTAAGTTGAAAACAGGATATATACCGCCGTTTACGATAACACCTGAAATTGTTCGCTTAATTTCGGAGATAAGTGAATCGATTGGTGGATTTTCAGTTACTAATCCGTCCGAAATTGCGCCGCTGCTTAGGCGTGGTAATCGTTTGCGCAGCATTCAGGCATCACTCGCCATTGAAAATAATACCCTCACTCTTGAACAGGTAACGGCCATCATCAGCGGCAAGAAAATACTTGGTCATCCACGGGAAATACAGGAAGTTAAAAATGCTTTTGCCACCTACGAAATGATAGAAAAATTAAATCCGTTATCCATAAATGATTTATTAAAGGCACACAAAATTATGATGGACACTCTTGCTGATGAATCAGGACGCTTTCGTTCAGGTGGGGTCGGCATAATGAAGGGTAAAAAAGTTGTTCATATTGCGCCACCGCCGGCGCGAGTTTCCGCACTGATGAATGGCCTGTTCACATGGATCAAAGAAACGGATGTTCATCCTCTTATTGCAAGCTCAGTATTCCACTACGAATTTGAGTTCATCCACCCTTTTTCTGACGGCAATGGAAGAATGGGGCGTTTATGGCAAACACTCATCTTGAGGCGATGGAAACCAATACTGGCGTATCTTCCGGTGGAAACAGTTATCCGCAACCGGCAGGAAGAATATTATCACGTTTTGGGAAGATCGGATCAACAGGCTGATTCCACGGCATTTGTCGAGTTTATGCTGAAGGCTATACTGGAATCTTTGCGTGAAACTATTAAGAGCGACCAAGATAGCGACCAAGATAGCGATCAAGTAAAAAAACTGTTGAAAATTTTTGACAGGAATACTCTTTCAGCATCTGACCTTATGCGAAAGATTAACTTGTCACATCGTCCAACTTTTAGAAAAAACTACCTGCATCCGGCTATCAGTAAAGGATTTATAGAAATGACTATTCCCGATAAGCCGAATAGTCGTCTGCAGAAATACAGAATCACACCGAAAGGCATTGCGTTTGTTAAGGCGAATCAATCACGGGCATGAACCCCAAAGTTTTTTTGTGGTTCATACCTGTGATTACTCCCGGCGCTAATTCACTGCGCAGCGCTGGAGAAGATGTTCCTTGTGAGTACTCTTTGCTGTGTGAGGGATTATAGCCTCGGACAAAATTATTGACTTCACCTGTTCAAAGTGATAGGTGACTTCCGCTTTATGATTTTCTGCACAGGACAAGGTTGAAGGTAAAAAATGCTGGATATTAAATATTTAAGACAAAACATCGAGATTGTCCGCAAAAAGATGGACGAAAGAGGTCAGTCTATAGATTTTGGTCGCTTCCTAGAAATGGATGCGAAAAGGCGGGATATTCTGCAATCGGTAGAAACTCTCCGCAATGAACGCAATGATGCTTCCAAGGCGATAGGTGAACTCAAGAAAAAGAAGCAGGACGCATCTGAGTTAATTGAGAAGATGAGCCAGGTATCGGTAAAGATAAAGGAATACGATGAAACTCTGAATGTCACTGAAGAAGAGCTCAATGCCTTTGTGTTGACGGTTCCCAATATTCAGCATGAATCAGTTCCTGTAGGCAAAAGTTCTGAAGATAATCCGGTGGTGCGAACCTGGGGTGAAAAACCGGGTTTCGATTTTGAGCCGAAACAACATTTTGAACTCGGTGAAAGTTTAAATATTCTGGATTTTGCCCGCGGGGCAAAAATTACGGGCGCGCGCTTTACGCTTTACCGGGGAGCGGGAGCGGCTCTGGAGCGGGCACTTATCAACTTTATGCTCGATCTGCATACGTCAGAGCATGGCTATACGGAAGTATTAACGCCGTTTATGGTGAACAAAGAAAGCATGACCGGAACAGGTCAATTGCCGAAGTTTGCCGAGGATCTTTTTAAAATTGAAGGGATGGATTACTACCTGATTCCTACGGCGGAAGTGCCTGTGACCAATATTTATCGCGATGAAATTTTGGAAGAAGATAAGCTGCCTGTTTATCATGTGGCTTATTCGCCATGTTTTAGGTCTGAGGCCGGTTCTTACGGCAAGGACACGCGGGGATTGATTCGGCAACACCAGTTCAACAAAGTGGAAATGGTTAAATTTTCCCAACCGGAAACTTCTGCTGATGAGCTGGAAAAATTGACATTAAATGCTGAAGAAATACTTAAAAGATTAGGAATTCCTTATCGTACGGTTTGTCTTTGCACTGCTGATTTGGGTTTTTCTTCGGCTAAAACTTATGATATTGAAGCTTGGATGCCGGGACAGAGCGTCTATCGAGAAATTTCTTCCTGCAGCAATTTCGATGATTTTCAGGCGCGCAGGGCCTCCATTCGTTTCCGCAGAAAGGATAGCGGTAAGGTAGAGTTTGTCCACACCTTGAATGGTTCGGGACTTGCGGTTGGCAGAACAGTCGCGGTTATTTTAGAAAACTACCAACAAGCGGACGGGTCAGTTTTGATACCGGAAGTTTTGCAACCTTACATGAGAGGGCTTAAGCGGATTACGCTCTAAAAAGGCAGTGTAGTTAATGTCTTTGCGAGTTCACGATAATGACAGTCTTTAAAGTGGTTACAGAAGGAAAGATATTAAGAAGAGAATCATCGAAAGCATGATTAAATAGACTTGGAGGGATGGCCGAGTGGTCGATGGCGGCGGTCTTGAAAACCGTTGATCGAAAGATTCGCGGGTTCGAATCCTGCTCCCTCCGCCAGTAAATTATGACTTGCACTAATAATTATGTGTGCAAGTTATTCAATAAAGATCAAAATGGAGAGATGGCTGAGTGGCCGAAAGCGATCGCCTGCTAAGCGATTGTACGCCCCTTAAAGGTGTACCGCGGGTTCAAATCCCGCTCTCTCCGCCAGTAAAAGGACGGAGATTTTCGATTAGGAAGTATCTCATGTTTTGCGCCCATGGCTCAGCTGGATAGAGCGCCAGACTACGAATCTGGATGTCGCAAGTTCGAATCTTGCTGGGCGCACCAGTAAAACCAGGGGGTTAGAGAGTTTTCTCTGACCCCTTCTTATTTGATTGTGAAAGATTTGTGAAAAGAAATTTGACCTTTCATCATCATATTTCTCAATTATTTCCATATTATAAATCATCTTCACCTGTAAGAAGACACACATCGTCATTTTTGACACTATTTTCATATGTCCAAATTACCTCTTTTTCAGGAAAATCAATGAATACAATGGTTATTTAGGAATTTGTCTCCATTATCTACTTTTCTACCATATCTACCTGAAGTAGATATGGCTTGCTTTTCTTAAAATCTTATGGTATTATTTTTTTAAAATTTAATCAGAAAGGAGAAAAACAATGATAACGAATAAACTTACTTCAAAGTCACTTGACCAAATATTGGAGGTGATAAGAAAGACAAAATCACAATATCTGAGTGGTTCTCCACTTCATACATCAATACAAAGTGGAATTGAGTATGTAAGTAAATCGTATAATGTAACATACCAGACGATAGAAGATGGTTGTAGAAGACGACTTGGTCTAAAAACAATTGATGATTTTAGACGAGTTTTATCAGAATATTTCCATGGTAATCCTAATAATATTATATCAATACTACGAGAACATACAGATAGTAATTTACATAATAAAATAAACGAATATTTTAAAGGAAGTGTTACAAGTATTATAAAGTCTAGTGACAAAATCCAAGATATACCTTTACAAGAAAGGACAACAGAGGTGTTTTCCTTCCGTTTGGATGAGGAAACATCGAAAAAACTCAGAATACTAGTAGGGTTTTTAGAAATACCTCCATCTGAGTGGATTTCAATAATTATTAAGAAGAAGGTCAATGAAGATGTACAGGAATTGTTAGAATCATTAGTGGAAAAAAAGTCATATTAAATATAGAATAAAATAAGGTATAATTTTAATCTTATTCATCATTATATCTTGAAAGAAGAGACAAAATGATATTCAATTTTTTTAGGAATAGAAAAAAGACCTCTCGGTTTTCAGAACCAGATCGTAAAGTATGGGAGTATTCTTCGGATTATTGGTATTATAATAAAACAAATATTACTAAATCATCTAACATAATAAAAGTCTCAATTTATAATGTTGGAACAGACGATGAAAGAAAACAATGGACTGAGTTTTTCAGAGATTCTGATATAGAGAAATCCAAAAAATATAGACACTATGACCACCGTATTATGTTGGGGAAAATTGATTGTAAGAAGAGACTAATAAAGATTGAAGAAGTCACAGATTATGATGATAATGGAGAAATCTTACAATATAAAAAAATACCAGATATTATTGGATGGGAAGATATTGAACCTAACAGTATAATGGGACTATTATATAATAATATTTGTTTAACTCCAATAAAACGTTGAATAAAAAGTAATTAAGAGTTTATTTCTCAATATTGGAAATACTTTAAAAGGTTATAGATATGAAAAAGATTAATTTGGTGGTTTCTCTGTCCTTTCTTATTGTCCTTCTATTTGTAACTCCAGTAATTGGTTTATCAGATTGGGTAAAATATGAAACGGATGATATGGGAAATGTTCTTTCGTATAATCGAAATAGGATAAAACACAGAACAAAGAATATAATTCAAGTATGGACTGATATTGTTTTTTCAGATGAAGGAAGACAAAAATATGTTCAAATATGGAAAAATAATGGTAAGTCAACTGAAGGATATAATAAACTATTTAAGGGTGTCTATTTACACGAAATAGACTGTAAAAATGACAAATATCAGTCACTATCTGTTAATTATTACGATACGGATGGAACTATACTATTAAATATATATACTAATGAACCAAAATGGTCGGGAGTGTAAATCTAACTGTGTAAATGGTTTTAATTTAAGATAAGAATTAAAACTAAATAAGCAGGAGGATTTTCTATGAAGTTATCATTTGATGTTCAAGAAGAGTTGGGCAAGTGTAAAACCCTGGAGGATATTTCCGGCAAAAATGGTTTATTGAAGCGCATGCTGAAGGATATGACGGAACAAATCCTTGAAGCAGAGATGACCGACCATTTGGGTTATGAGAAACATTCAATAGATGGGAACAATAGCGGTAACAACCGCAATGGAAAAACAGCTAAAACGGTTCGATCAGATTTTGGCGAAGTCAAAATAGAAACTCCCCGTGATCGGAACGGCACTTTTGAGCCAGCCATCGTTAAGAAACGCCAAAACGACATCAGTGAATTCGACGAGAAAATCATATCGATGTACGCCAAAGGCATGACCGTCCGCGACATTCAGGAACACATCAAAGATATTTATGGTGTCGAAGTTTCACCGACAACGATTTCCAATATAACCGATAAAGTCATGTCCCTGGCGGCAGAATGGCAGGCAAGGCCATTGTCACCGGTTTATGCAATTGTTTTCTTTGACGCCATTCACTATCATGTTCGCAATGAAGGGAAAGTGGTTAATAAAGCAGCCTATACCTGCCTTGGGGTTGATTTAAAGGGACGCAAGGATGTATTAGGCCTCTGGGTTGGCGAAAATGAAGGCGCCCATTACTGGCTGGGCATTATGAACGAATTAAAGAACCGGGGCGTCGATGATATTTTGATTGCCTGTGTTGATGGCCTGAAAGGATTTCCGGAAGCCATTAACAGCGCTTTCCCCCAGGCAGAGATTCAACTATGCATCGTGCATATGATCCGTAACTCACTCAAATATGTGGGATCAAAATATCAGAAAGAGTTTATTGCTGATCTGAAAACGGTTTATAAAGCACCCAGTGAAGACAAGGCTTCATTTGAGTTGGATAAACTGATTGCTAAATGGGGGCAGAAATATCCTCTGGCGGTTAATCCGTGGAAAAATCACTGGAACCATGTATCAACGTTTTTCAAATATCCGGAGCATATCCGAAAACTTATTTATACGACTAATGCCTTGGAAGGTTTGCACCGGCAATTACGCAAGGTAACAAAAAATCGATCAGTTTTTCCCAATGATGATGCGTTAACAAAAATATTATATTTAGCGATTCAGGATATTATGAAAAAATGGACTATGCCCTTGGCAAACTGGGCTTTGACAATTTCTCAGTTGGCTGTTATGTATCAAGGCAGATTTGATTTGGAAACAATATGAAATTCCCATTTACACAGATTAGTTTACAGTCTCAAGGCGACCAGCCAAAGAGAATGTTTTTAATCATATTGACATTCATTTAGCACCTATTTTGCCTGCTTGCGCTCTGATATTGAAGATTACCATTTGCAATTATGACCCTTCAAGTTGATAACCTTTTCCCCTAAATAATCTCAAACATGCATCCACGACGGCTTTGTCGTAAAAGGTTCCTCTGTTCTTCTCGATTTCTTCCAGTGATGCATCAATTCCCAAGCTAGGACGATAAGGCCTGTGGGAGGCCATAGCTTCCACCACGTCGGCCACGGCAAGGATGCGGGCTTCTATAAGAATGTCATTGCCTTGGATATTTCTTGGGTAACCGGAACCATCCATTCGTTCATGGTGCTGGTAAACAATCTCCGCAAGCGGCCAGGGCGATTCAACATCCTTCAGAATCTCATATCCCTTTTGTGCGTGTTCTGTAATCAGAGCAAACTCGAGGTCAGAAAGCTTTGCCGGTTTGGACAATATCTCCGCCGGTATGGAGAGCTTCCCGATGTCGTGGATGGAACTGGCCATGTAGATACCCTCAATCATATTCTGTGAAAGGCTCATCTCGGTCGCTATCGCCCGGGCAAGACCCGCAGACCGGATTTGATGACCTGCCGTATATGGGTCTCTGGATTCAACAGCCGATGCCATGGCATGAATGGTCGTGCCCACCGCCTTGCGGAGACTTTTGAGGGTATCTTGAAGTTGCTTCTCAGTAACCTTTATGTTGTCGATGTCGGTGCACGTGCCGAACCACTTGATGATTTCCCCGGATTCGTCTAGTAACGGTACACCGCGGATCAACCACCAATAGTAAACGCCGTCTGCACGTCGCAACCGGCATTCGATTGAATAGACGTCATTGTTTTTCGTCGCATTCTGCCAGGCATCCCAGGCTCTCTGTTTATCGTCCGGATGAAAGGGCGTGTTCCAGCCATTGCCATAGCTCTCCTCCAGCGTCAGTCCTGTGTAGTCTACCCATTGTTGATTGAAATAAGTGTTCCAACCGTCTTTCCG
>Ga0247841_10012379_pt1 | contig 11138 bp, 7 predicted proteins | sample LaCruzMarch2015__2_FD_192410 | JGI IMG/M metagenome (GOLD analysis project Ga0247841, IMG submission 192410) | Freshwater microbial communities from meromictic Lake La Cruz, Castile-La Mancha, Spain - LaCruzMarch2015_18m | ecosystem: Environmental > Aquatic > Freshwater > Lake | place: Spain...
CGGTTGGGCGCAGGGGGAGGCGGATTCTGGCAGGCGCTTTATTTCATCATCAAGGGGCAATACCAGCTTATTGCCAAGAGTCTGCCGCAGGTTGGCTGGCTGCTGGTGATCGTCGCCGGAATTGTCCCCTGGCTGGCTGTCCTGTTGGTGGGGCGACGCGGCCTGAATGAGGAGAAAGACACGGGGTTATACATCCTTCACCTGATGCTGACGGTCGTGGTGGTCGCGGTGTTGTTCAATGTATCCTTCGCCCCATGGAGTATTCTCGGGCCCTGGCGGCTGCTGGTGACGCCCTATGCCCTTCTTGCCTTCAGCTTCGGGTACCTGGTTGCCTATTGGTCCCTTTTTTCACGCCTATGGTTCCTGAATGCCGATGAGGATGAGCCCGTCAAATTATGGATCCGGGAATATGGAGGACTGTTCCCGGCGGTCCTGTTGATTGCGGCAGTGGTCACGGCCGGGATGCTGAACTTCAAGGATGCGGATGCACGGTCAGCGGGTGCGGTGAATGCATATGCCCGGTCGGTGGTCAGGATTGCCGCCGGTCATGAATGGCTTGTAACGGACGGGATGATGGATGCCAGCCTGCAGCTGGCCGCGAAGGAGCAGGGGCTTCCGCTCCGGCTGATCGACCTCCAGCAGGGCAATAATGCGCTCTACATGAAGCGCCTGGCCAATTCCTTTCAGGATGTCCGGATGAAGAGCCTGGCTGAGGTGGATGTGATGGTGTTCCTGCGGCAGTGGATGGACACGGATCCCAAGTTCGGGACCACCGTGGCTTTTCTGGGCTTCCCTGATCTCTGCCTGGCGGCATCCTTGAAGCCCGTGCCGGACAGAATACTTTTTTCCGGCGTCAAGGATGTCTCTGAACTGGATCCCGAGACCTTGTGGAAGCGACATGAGGAGTACTGGAAGGAGCCGTTCGTGCAAGACCTGATCCAGCTCCGTAAGGGGTCATCGCCCCTGGCCATGACCGCGGGCCGCGTGATCAGGCACATGAGCATGGTGGCGAACAACCTGGGGGTGATCCTGGAGGATGTCGGCTGGCGCCAGCAAGCCTACGAGGCGTATGCCAAGGCCCGTGAATTTGAGACGAACAACATTAGCGCGATGCTGAACCAGTTAACCATGGTGCGCAACGGCTATGCCGCTCCCGATGCGGAGAAGATCAAGGCCGACTTCGAGCAGTTTTCAAAGACACTGAAGCAGAAGTTTGAGATCTGGTCGCTGTCCCGGGTGTTCGGGTATGTGAGGATGCCGGAGGCCTATGCCAACCTGGGCATGACCTGGGCCTTTTCCGGCCAGCCTGCGCTTGCCGTGGAGGGCTACAAGCGCGCCATCGAGCTGGCGCCGGATCGCAAGGATCAGCTGAGTCATGGCCTGGCGATGGCCTATCTGGCCCAGGATCAGACGGCGGCAGGCGAGGAGATCCTGAAGCAGCTTCTGGAGAAGGAGCCGAAAAATGCGAGACTGATGCTGTCATTGTCCCGGCTGGCGGCGCAGAAAAGCCGGTTTGACGAGGCGGGCGAGCTGCTGGAGCGGGCGCAGAAGGCCGGGGTTCCCAAGGATCGCATTGCGATTGAATATGCGGTCATGCACCTTGCGGCGGGTGAGCCGGGGAAAGCCCGGGTCATCCTCCAGGAACTGGTGGACATCAATCCCGATCTGGCGCCTGCCTGGACGTTGCTGGCGGCGGTGCTGTTGCAGCAGAATGACACCAAGGCTTTGGGGCAGTGCGAGCGCAAGCTGGCCCGGATGAAGGGGCAGGATTTCCTGACCACGGTGGTGCTGGGCCAGATTGCCTTGAGCCGGACCCAGTACATCGAGGCGCGCACCTACATTGATCAGGCCCTGGGGATGCGGCCCAATACGCCGGTACTCCTGGATTTACTGCTTCGCCTGGATGTGCAGGAGGGGCGCAGGGATCTCGCCGCCGGACATGTCCGGACCCTGTTGTTGCAGGATCCGGGGCATCCCTTTGCGAACCAGGTTCTGGCCTCCATGCAGCTCGAGCGAAAGGAATACAGTCAGGCCGAGAATTCCCTCCGCAAGAGCCTGGAACGGAGGAAGGATCCGTTGGTGATGAACGATCTCGCCTGGACGCTTCAGGAGAAGGGCGAACTCGATGAGGCTGAATCCATCACCCGGTCCGTGCTGAAGGAAAACGGGAAAATCGGGACCGCCTGGGATACACTGGGTATGATTCTCCTGAAGCGCGGGACTATTCCTGAGGCGGGTGAAATGTTCCAGAAGGCGCTGTCGCTGAGCCCTGATAATCTGTCGGTTCAGGTTCATTTGGTGATGTTGTACGAGAAGGCCGGGAATCTGAAAAAGGCGCTCGAATTAGCTGAAGGGTTGCTGTCGCAGCCTGCCCGCTTGAGCCAGGCCGAACAGGCGACCCTGCGGCGGATCAGCCGCAAGGGGAGCAAATAGGAAGTCAGGAGATGGAATTCAGGATTCTGTCTTCTGACTAGTGTTTTCATAGGGGGGGATAATGAATTATCAGGAAGCAAAAAAAGTTTTAGACCAACACGGGCAAGGGCATGTGCTCAAATTCTGGGAGTCCCTGGAGGGAGCACAGCAGACGGCGCTCCTGGCCCAGATCGAGGCGCTGGATTTCAAGACGGTCAACCAGGTTCGGGACCTCCTCAAGGCGGGTGGTGAAATCGCCGGCACCTACAAGGCGATGGAGCCGGCCCCCGTGATATCGCTGACGCCCGGTGAGATGCGGATTCCTCGCGGGATCGGGGAGGGCGCCCTTAAAGCCAATCAGGTCGGCGTGATCCTGGTGGCCGGCGGACAGGGGACGCGATTGGGCTATGATGGCCCCAAAGGGACCTATCCCCTGGCTCCCCTGTCGCAGGCTTCACTTTTCGAGATTCATTCCCGGAAAATCCTCGCGCTGGAACGCCAGTACGGGGCGCAGATTCCCTTCTACATCATGACCAGCGAGGGGAACGACGCCGACACCCGTAAATTTTTCGAGGACAATAAGTTTTTCGGCCTGACGCCGGCCCGCGTGAAATTCTTTATCCAGGGCACTCTGCCGGCATTCCTGCCGGATGGGCGCATCATTCTGGAGACGACCGGGCGGCTGTTTGCGGCTCCCGACGGGCATGGGGGAATCCTTGCGGCGCTGGATCGACGCGGAATGCTGGCGGACATGAAACAGCGCGGGCTGACCTCCCTCTATTATTTCCAGGTGGACAACCCGCTGGTGGACATCGCCGATCCCGTCTTTGTGGGCATGCATCTGCAGCGACGGGCGGACATGTCGGTGAAAGTGTGTGCCAAACGCGATCCCGACGAGGGGCTGGGGGTGACGGTGGTCCGGGATGGCCGCACCACGGTGGTGGAATACAGCGAGTTGACCCAGGAGCAGAAGCAAGCGCGGCTTCCTGGCGGCGAACTCCTGTTCAAGTTTGGCAGTGTGGCCATTCATATTTTCTCCCTGGGATTCCTGTTTCGCGAGGTGTCCGCCGGTCTGCCGCTCCATCAGGCGCACAAGAAAGTCCCCGTGTGCGGCGACAATGGCGCCCTGGTAAAACCGGACAAGCCGAACGCCTACAAGTTTGAAAAATTCATTTTCGATGCCCTGCCTGATGCGAAGGAGACGCTGATCCTTGAGTTCGCGCGAGAGGATGAGTTCGCCCCCGTGAAGAATGCGGAGGGCAACGATTCGCCAGATACGGCCCGTGCCGCGATGATGGAGAAGTTTGCCCGGTGGCTGGCGGTGTGCCGGGTGAATGTCCCCCGCGATGCGGGCGGCAGGCTGGCTGTAAAGATTGAGATCGATCCGGTCTATGCCCATGATGCGACGGCCCTGGCGGCGCGGTTGCCGCGCGGGTTCAAGGTCACAGGGGATCTCTTGCTCAAAGAATGATATTGCCGGTCATAACCATCGTCATGATCATGCTGCTGCTTGGCGGCGTGATGTGGGTCTGTCAGGCCTACCGGATGCTCCGGATGGCCCGCTTCCATTTAATGGATTCCTGGACGGAGCTGAAGGCCGCGCTAAACGACCGGCGGGAGATGATTCCCTACATCGTCGCGGCGATGCCTGTGAATATTTCCCCGATTCTGGATGTCCTGGGAAATGCCTGTGATCTGGCGGCCAATGTGGAGGGAGTGCAGGAGTGTTCACGGGCGGAGGCACGGTTATCGGCCGCGATGAGCAAACTTTTCACGCAACTGGATACGGAGGCCCCGATTGAGACCCTCGAGATCTTGTCGCCCCTGAGGGACCGGCTCAAGGAACAGGAGATGAGAGTGACTTTACTCAAGGAAGCCTACAACCGGCAGGCGGATCTGTTCAATGCCCTTCAGTTGGGCGGGGCGGCCCGGATGTTGGTCTCACTGGGCCTGGTTTTACCGGCGGAGAAATTCTGACATGGGTGAGTGGAGCTATGCCGATGGGGTGCTGCCCTGGACGAAGACGTGTTTTGTCTGCGGCGAGGATAATCCCAAGGGGTTGAACCTGCGTTCCCGGGTGGAGGGAAACCGGGTGGTGTTGACCCATGTGACACGCGAATCGGAACTGGGGTATCGACACCTGGTGCATGGTGGCATATCGATGACGTTGCTGGATGAGGTGATGACCTGGGCGGCCATCCTGACGCTGAAGGGCTCCTGTGTGGCGGCCGAGTTGACCGTGCGGCTCAAGAAGCCGGTGGCCGTCGGGAAGTCGCTTCGCGTGGAGGGTTGGATTACCGTTTCGAAGACACGGCTGACGCTGGCGGAAGGTCGCATCCTGGATGATGATGGGGAGGTGCTGGCCACGGCGACGGGTAAATATGTTCGGATGTCGGCCGATGGCCACAACCTGTGCGTGAAGGATTTTGTCGAAAGCCACGAGGCGATGGATCTGCCGTTTTTGAAAGCGGAAGGGTGATTTAGAATGATTATGAACACAGAGAAGATGGCCGTGATTCTGGCCCTGGTGCTTCCTGGTTTGATGGCTATTTCCGGGACCAATAATCCGGCGGGTGTGACGAATGTCCCTGTTTCAGCTCCTGTCGTAACGGCGGCGGTGGCTTCGGTTTTCGCGCCCGCGCCGGATCCGAGGGTGGGGAAGGTATTGATGGCGTTGGCCACCCATCTCCAGTCCTCCCGGCGGTTCCGGTGTGATGTGTCCTTCCTGATCACCAGCGGCATGGAGGGGATGAAGCAGGAGATCTCGGCGACCTATGCCCTGGCGGTGGAAAAACCGAACCTCCTGGCGTTGCGGCACCTCCGGGGCATGGCGGGTAACTCGGTGGTCTGCAACGGGAAACAGCTTGTCACCTATTCCCCTGTGCTGAACCGCTATGAAGAAAGTGAGGCGCCCCAGTCTTTTGAGCAATTGTCCCAGGGAGTGGGTCCGATGTCCGGGAATATGCTGTTTGTGGACAATCTGCTCCGGGACGATGTCTACGCCTCGATCATGGACGGGGTCACCAAGGTGACTTACATGGGTAAGGAAACGCTCGATGGGCAGGAGTGTGAGCGCCTGAAATTCATCCAGGATCAGTTTGACTGGGATTTGTGGGTCAGTACCGGACTGAAGCCTGTGGTGGTTCAGGTCTTGAGCGACATGACCAAGGGGTTGTCCTCCCTGTCCGGCGAGGGAATTCCCGACAAGGGGATGAAGATGACGGTGTTGAACCGCTTCTCCAGCTGGCAAATTGAGGGTGTCTTGCCGACAGGCACATTTGATTTCAAGCCGCCGCCCGGTGCGAGGAAGGCTGATGTACTTTTCGAGGGGGAGGAGGGGGATGCTTTGGATCTGCCGCCGGCTGCGGTTACCACCGCACCACCTGTGGTGGTGACCACCAACGCCGTGTCCACCCCGCCCAATCCTTCCACCCCAGGGGACCGGAAGTAAAAGTCGACAAGAAACGGTCTTGAAGTCCCAACCCAGAATACAGGATAATGATTAGCTGGATTCTGGATTCTGACTACTGATTTTACGTGGAGCTGGTTATGACATTGGAAACGACGAACGAATATGTGGAGCAGCGGCGGGCGAACATGAAGGCCTTGGAGGAGAAGGGATATCCGCCGTTTGGCCGCGCCTTTAAACGGTCCGGACGTCTGGCTGAAGTTCGTGCTGCCTTCGAGGAAAACAAGCCCGTTGCGGTGGCGGGACGGCTCACCACCAGCCGGGACATGGGCAAGAGCATTTTTGCCGACCTGCGGGACGGATCCGACCGTTTCCAGATCTACGCCCAGAAGAACAGTCTTGGCGAGGCGGGCTTTGATGCATTCAAACTGCTGGACATAGGCGACCATATCGGCGTTGAGGGAACCCTCTTCATCACGAGGACGGGCGAGCAGACGATCAAGATCGAGCGCTGGACCCTGCTTTCGAAGGCCTTGCTGCCCTTGCCTGAGAAATGGCACGGCCTGAAGGATACGGATCAGCGCTACCGTCAGCGCTACCTGGACCTGGTGGCCAATCCCGCGGTGCGCGAGGTGTTCAATAAGCGAATCCAGGCTGTCCGGGAAATCCGGAACTACCTTGTGGAACGCCAGTTCCAGGAGGTGGAGACCCCCATGATGCAGCCCCAGCCCGGGGGCGCGACCGCGCGGCCCTTTGTGACGCAGTATGAGGCATTGGATTGCCGCATGTACCTGCGGATTGCTCCGGAACTGTATCTCAAGCGACTGCTGGTGGGGGGCTTCGACAAGGTGTTCGAATTGAATCGTAATTTCCGGAACGAGGGGCTTTCCCGTACCCACAATCCGGAATTCACCATGATGGAAGTGTACGAGGCTTATTCTGACATGCGGGGCATGAAGGAGCTGGTTGAGGGGATGATTACCCATGTGGCCCAGGCGGTTATGGGAACATTGCAGGTCGGTTCACCGGAAGCCCCGATTGACCTGACCCGCCCCTGGCGCGAGGTGGCGTATCGGGATCTGGTTTCCGAGCGCATGGGCGCCGACTGGTTCTCGCTGGACAAGGGTGCCATGCGGGTTAAGGCCGAGGCGCTTGGGCTTTATGTCGATCCGGCCTGGAGCGGCGATGAGATCACGCATGAGATCTATTCCAAGGTGATTGAGAAATCGCTCCAGAATCCGACCTTTGTCACGCGGCTTCCTGCCGAACTGGTGCCGCTGGCAAACCGGTGCGAGGATGATCCCTCCCTCGTGGATGTGTTCGAGCTTGTGATCGGCGGCAAGGAGATCGCCCCGGGATATTCCGAGCTGAACGATCCCCTTGAGCAACGGCGGCGATTTGAGGAACAGGTGGCCATGGCTGTTTCGCAAACGGCAGCCGAGGAGGCACAGAAGGTGGACGAGGATTTCCTCGCGGCCCTGGAGCACGGCATGCCCCCGGCCGGTGGCATGGGTATTGGCATTGACCGCCTCATCATGACCCTGACGGGAAGCGAAGCCATCCGTGATGTGATCCTGTTTCCGCAATTGAAACCAAAGGAAGAGTAAAGCAAAAGAAAGTGTTCGGTATTCAGTGTCCAGTTTTCAGAAAATTCTGATTTCTGATTTCTGATTTCTGATTTCTGAACACTGAATACTGAAAACTGATTCATGATGCCTTTTTCACTATTTTTAGCGCTGAAGTACCTGAAGCCCAAGCGGACCTATTTCTCCGTGGTGACGATCATTTCGGTGCTGGGGGTTCTACTGGGTGTCGCGGTGCTGATCATCGTGTTGTCGGTGATGACCGGATTTGATGACATGTGGCGCGAGAAGATTCTCGGGTTCAATGCGCATTTGACGGTGACCACGTCCGGTTCGGTTACTGGCGAGGAGGATGTCATGGCGCAACTCGGCCGGATACCCGGCATGGCCGGTGTCGCGCCCTCCACCGAGGGGCAGGTGGTGATCCAGCATGAGAACCGCATGTTCACGCCCATGCTCCGGGGGGTTGATCCTGTCCGGGAAGGGGCGGTGAGCCAGATTCCCGCCAGCGTGACGCAGGGCAAGTTCAGTGTACAGGCGAATGAAGTGGTTATCGGCGTGGATCTGGCGCGGCGCATGGGGGTCGGGGTAGGGGACAAGCTCCTGATCAATTCCCCCCGCAGTTTTGTAAGTCGGGATGAGATCACCCTGCCCGAGGAGTGCCGGGTGTCCGGGATATTTGAGGTGGGCATGTGGGAGTATGATTCGGGATTCGTGTTCTGTTCGATGGAAAAATCCCGGGAGGTGTTTGGCGTGGAGTCTGGCGTGGGATCCATCCGGTTGATGGCCAGAGATCCGTATCGGGCGCAGGAGGTGGCGCGGCAGGTTCGGGAACGCCTCGGCCCGGATTTTGTGGTCACCACCTGGATGGAACAGAACCGGCAGCTTTTTAGCGCCCTCCGGGTGGAAAAGAACATGATGTTCTTCCTGCTCATTTTCATCACGATTGTGGCGGCGTTCGGCATCACCAACACCCTGATCACGGTGACGGTCCAGAAGACCCATGAAATCGGGTTGCTCAAGGCCATCGGATTTCCCGCCGGCAGCATCATGAGGATCTTTTTCTGGCAGGGATGGATCGAGGGCATGATCGGAACCCTGTCCGGTGTGGGGACGGCGCTCCTGGTGCTGCATTACCGCAACGACTTGCTGCGCTGGATGTCGGATACGTTCAGCCTGGAGCTTTTTCCGAAGGAGCTTTACCGGCTGAGCGAGATTCCGTCCCGCACGGCGCCGATGGACGTTCTGGTGGTGGCGGGCTCGGTGGTGGTGATTTGCACGCTGGCAGGGCTGATTCCCGCCTGGCGGGCCGCCCGGCTGGATCCGGTCCTGGCATTGAGGCATGAATAGAGAGGGGAGAGTGCTCCGTATTCGGTATTCAGAAAGCATAAGGACGGGAATCAATCTGAACACTGAAGACTGAACACTGAATACGTTTTTTGTAACATGGAAACGATTGTCAAAGCAGAAGGGATTACCAAGACGTACCTGATGGGGAAGCGACCCCTCACCGTGCTGGATGACGTCTCGGTCTCAATCCAGTTGGGGGAGGCCGTGGCCATTATTGGTCCCAGCGGGGCGGGTAAGAGCACGCTCCTGCATGCGCTTGGGGGATTGGACCAGCCCACCACGGGCAAGGTCTGGTTCAAGGACCGGCCCATCTATAGCCTGTCTGCGCAGGAGCGCACGATGATCCGGGCGCGCCATGTCGGCTTTGTGTTCCAGTCATACTATCTCCTGCCCGAGCTGGATGTGATGGAAAACGTTTTGCTTCCGACCATGACTGCCTGGCCGATGAACCGGAACCGGGACGCGCATCGGCGCCGGGCGGAACAGCTCCTGGATACGGTGGGCCTGTCCGGCCGGTTGCGGCACACCCCTCTGGAGTTGTCGGGAGGAGAGCAGCAGCGGGTGGCCTTGGCGCGGGCCCTCATGAACGAACCCGAGTTGATTTTGGCCGATGAGCCGACGGGGAATCTTGACAGCGTCACCGGGGAGCATATCTTGAAGTGTCTATTTGAGCTTACCCGGGAACGGCGGCATACCCTGATTTTGGTGACCCATAACAATGAGATCGCGGCCCGGTGTGACCGTATCATCCGGATGAAAGACGGGCGCGTGGACGTTTGACAGGAGGCATTTTCCGATGACTATTAAGCGACAATTTGCATTGGTGGGCGGAGTGGCGATGGTGTTTTTTTCCATTGGGATCGGTCTGGTGTGGTGGTTGGTCGTTCCCGCCTGTGCCGCCTCAAAGCCCCTGGCGCCCGACGCCCAGGGAGCGGAGGTGGCAAAATGTTTCGAGCGGGTGATGCCCAAGCTTCATTTATCGCACCAGCCTATTGATTTCGGGATGGCGACCAACGCCCTGTCGCTTTATCTCGGCATGCTGGATTACGACCGGGCCTTCTTCCTTGCCTCGGATGTTGCCGAGTTCCAGAAGGAGGGAGCCGAGTTGGCGGAGCGGTTGCACAAGGGTGATGTTTCCCTGGCCTTCCGAATTTTCGAACGGTTTAAGATCCGGGCCCGAAACCGGGTTGAGTATGCCGACAGCCTGATTGCCAAGGGGTTCGATCTCACCGCGAAGGAAACCTATACATGGAAACGCAAGGACGCCCAGTGGCCGGCCAATGAGGCGGTCTGGAATGAATTGTGGCGGGAAAAGGTGAAAAACGAATATGTGGCAAGGGTTGTCGCCAGGCAGATGGCCGAGTCTGAGAAAACAAACGGGATTGCCAGGGTCGCTCCGGCGGAGTCGGCGGGGAAGGCCTCCACCAACAAGGAGGTCACGGCGCGCGCATCGGATGCCGATGCCCTCTTGAATCCCGAAACCTTCATGCGGAAGCGCTACAAGCAGTTTCTGATGGTGTTGGAAGACAGCGATGCGGAGTTTGTGCTGCAGCGCTTTTTTACCGCGTTTGCCCAGGCCTATGATCCCCACTCGGAATATATGACTCCCAGCAGCAGTGAGGACTTCGAGATCGGCATGAAGCTCTCGCTCGGCGGGATCGGGGCCTTGCTGCAGAGCGAGGATGGGGCGGCCAAGATCGAGAAGATCATTCCCGGCGGGCCCGCCGCGAAGGATGGACGCCTGAAGCCTGGCGACAAGATTATCGGCTTAATCCAGGAGGACGGGGAGGTCATTGATATCCTGCATTGGCCCCTCTACAAGGCCGTCGGGGTGATTCGCGGGAAGAAGGGATCCAGGGTCGTCCTGCTCGTCATTCCCGCCTCTGACATTTCCGGGGCGCGGACGGTCAAGATCGAGCTTGTCCGCGATGAGGTCAAGCTGGAGGATCAGGAGGCCAAGGGTGAGGTGGTGATCGTGCCCGGATTGAACGGCAGGACCAATACCATCGGGGTGATCGATCTGCCGGTGTTCTATGCGGACATGAAGAACCGGTTGAACGGGGGTGCGGAATTCAAGAGTTCATCCCGTGATATCGAGAAGATTGTCACCGACATGAGGGACAAGCAGGTTGAGGGCATTGTCCTGGATCTTCGGGATAACGGCGGCGGATCGCTGGCTGAAGCGGTTGAGATGACCGGCCTGTTCCTTCCTTCCGGCCCGGTGGTACAGGTGCGCGAGAGTCGCGGAGTGCAGGTCCTGAATGATCCGGATCCCGATATTCTCTATGACGGGCCCCTTGTGGTTCTGGTTAACCGGCGCAGTGCTTCGGCATCGGAGATTCTGGCGGCAGCCCTTCAGGATTATGGGCGAGCCGTCATTGTCG
>Ga0247841_10012380_pt1 | contig 11137 bp, 7 predicted proteins | sample LaCruzMarch2015__2_FD_192410 | JGI IMG/M metagenome (GOLD analysis project Ga0247841, IMG submission 192410) | Freshwater microbial communities from meromictic Lake La Cruz, Castile-La Mancha, Spain - LaCruzMarch2015_18m | ecosystem: Environmental > Aquatic > Freshwater > Lake | place: Spain...
TGGTTGACACGAGCAATTATCATATTCTTACAAAAGAGAATAGATCAACTTTTTTTGCTCAATCCGTCAGACTGTCAATTACATACAGGTTACGGTTAAGTATCATTTCTAACTAAAATAGGTATAATACGACTTTTTCACTTATAGAAACAAAAAGAAAATAACCACGGAGACACAGAGAAAAGGATGAAGGATGAAATTGATCAAACTCAGTTTGAAACTGATCAAATACTATAATACTCGTTTCTTCTTTTTCATCCGTTATTCTTCCGCCCTCATCCTTTTTCTCCGTGTCTCCGTGTTTTTTCATGAATTATAACTATTACTCAACTACAGGTTAGAGTTTCATGTGGATAACAAAAGAATTAAAAATCGGAGAAGTGATTTTACCAAGCCGAATCTTTTTTGCACCGATGGCTGGTATAAGCAATATGGCTATCAGATCGCTGATGAGAAAGCATGGCGCAGGACTTACCGTTACTGAAATGATATGCTCTGAGGCTGTTGTGCGTTATAACTCTAAAACATTAAAGCTGATGGCAATATCACCGAATGAGCATCCTGTCGCTATCCAGTTATTTGGGCATAATCCTGATTCTATGGCAGGAGCAGGTCATATTGCGCAAGCCGATGCTGATATTATTGATATTAATTTCGGCTGCCCAGCTAAAACAGTGATAAGAAGCGGATCCGGTTCAGCTTTGATGAAACATCCTGAACTCATAAGAGAGATCGTAAGCAAAATAGTAAATGCTGTATCCTGTCCAGTAACCGCAAAAATAAGATCAGGATGGGACAAAGACTCGATAAATGCTGTAGAGATAGCTAAGATGATAGAAGATTGCGGTGCATCAGCAATCATTATACACCCACGAACACGCTCACAGGGATTTTCTGGACATTCTGATTGGCAAGTAATCAAAGACGTTAAGGATAACGTTAAAGTACCTGTGATAGGCAACGGCGATATTACCAGACCAGAAGATGTAAAAGCTATGCTGGAAATGACAAACTGCGATGCAGTAATGATAGGTCGTGGTGCTATGGGTAATCCATGGATTTTCTCAAGAACCCTAAAATACCTCGAAACAGGTATTATATCTCCTTCACCATCTTATTACGAAAGGCTGATCCAATTACTTGATCTTGCACGTTCTTATGTTGAGCTTCATGGAGAGAAAATTGCTTGTCTTGAGGTACGCAAATATATAAAATGGTATACAAAGGGGATGCAAAATGTAACTGAGATGCGCTGCAAAGCTATGCACATAGAAACACTCAAAGAATTAGAGGAACTCATGTCACCTCATATAGAGATGGCAATGAATATGGAAATGAATGAAGATGAGGAATATTTGAGTGAACCATATAACCGTGAAATTATATTACAAGAGGTTGATGATTTACAATGATACCAAGAATTTTGAAAAAACACCTTTTTTGTCTAGTTTTATGTTTTACTTTATACCCGTTAAGCGCCTTTTCTCAAGAAGTCCTTATCCTTACTACCAACGGTGAGAAGATAAACGGGACGATTCAGGAAACAGAGATTAGCGTCAAGACGGAATCAGGTATAGTAAAACTTCCCTTGAGCAAGATCGCATTGATTGACTTCGTATCAAATGCCGATCAGGTTTCGGCAAAGGCATACCTGCATCTGTTAAGAGGAAGGCAATTCCTAAAAGATGGAATAGATGATATGGCTCTGACAGAATTCAAAACCGCGGTGAGTGCTTCCCCAAATTATATTGAAGCCAATTATGAACTTGCTAAATTGCTTGAAAAGATGGGGAAGAAAACTGAAGCAATGGAATATATAGGTCGTGTTATTGCCGTTGATCCGATGAAACCCGGTATGGAAAATTATATTAAAGATATAGGTGACTGGTATCTCAATAAGAAAGATTCTGGCAAGGCGGCGGAAATGTATTCTCTTTTGTTCCAGAAATATCCTAAAAATAATAATTCGCAATATGCAGTCTATAAGGCTGGATTTTTGTACGCATGGGAATTAAAAGATAACAAAAAAGCATTAACTATGTTAGAGAGTGCCATAGCTACTTTTCCAGATGATCCGAGCGTTCCAAAGGCACTCTATGAAATTGGGAGGCTATACACTGAAGAAGGCAATCTTGATTCAGCAGAAAAAACTTTTACGCAACTTATATCACGATTCACTTCTGATGAGCGTGTTGATAATACTCATTATTCTCTTGCAAAAATTTATCAACAAAAAAAACAATACGACAAAGCTATGCAGGAGATAACCAAGGTATTGAATGATTCATCAGATCAAACACTGATCGAATCTACAAAGAAGATGATTGATGAATTTGCATGGAATTTATATACTGTTTTAGATAAATTACCGACAGATGATGTGCGTATTATTAAATCGGACAAAGATTGTATATGGGTAGGAACAGCTTCTGGCGTCGCAAAACTCGATCTGAAATCAGACTCGTTTATTGGTGATGTGATACTTCCAAATACGGAGATAACAGCACTGGCAGTTGATGAGTCATTCCTATGGATAGGGACGTCAAACTCATGGATTAAGCAGTATGATAAGACTAAAGGCACTTTGACACAAAATACTTCTCTTAATTCCGAAGGCAATCCAACCAAAGTTCTGTCTTTAATTACGGATAAAAATAGCGTCTGGGTCGGTACAGAATCAGGGATTTATCGTTATGATAAGGTAAAGCATGATTGGAAGCATTACACAAGCTTGAATGATTTGCCTGATAATAAAATTGTATCTATGGCATCTACTCCCAAAGGCTTATGGTGCGGAACATTGAAAAATGGTGTTGGTGTTTTTGATTACACTACACAAAAATGGCAAAGCATGAACACACAGTCAGGACTTCCAGGTAAATCTATACCGAGTATCACCTATTGCGGTGCTTACGTCTGGTTTGCATGGTACGAGAATTACAGAAATGGCGTCAGTAGCTATGAGCCAAACAAAGGATCGTGGCAAGAATGGCCTATAACAGAATGGGAAGCAGACACAACGTCAAATCAACCACAAAACATAACTAGCAGTATGATTAATATTGGCGCAGGTGAAAAAGAGGCGTGGGTTGGAACGGATTCAGCAGCAATATTCTATGATTGTCTGACGTCTAAATGGTCTCAACCGTTTAATTATCCATCAAACTTCACGGGGAGTTTACCATCTTGTATTGTAGTTGACAGCGAATACGTATGGTTTTCCACCCCTCATGGGCTTGCTAGATTAAACAAAAAAGTTGCTAACGAAATTCAATCGCAAAATCTCACAGGATCAGGGCAATAATAAGGGAATTGTAAAAAAATAAAATGAAAATAAACACGGAGACACAGAGGCACAGAGAGAATTTAGAAAGTATGAAGGATGAAACTGTAATACTGTTTCTTCTTTTTCATCTATCATCCTTCCGCCTTCATCTTTTTTCTCCGTGCCTCTGTGTTTATATATTTTACAGTGCAATAATGAGGAATGAAGGATGAAAAATAATATAATCAGATTCAGTTTTGTTTTCATTTTCTCTCTGTTAATCGCTATTACGGTGTACGCACAAGTTGATTCAAAAGCGGAACTCATGAAAGACTATAACAAACTCATGAAGTCCGATTCGGATAAGATTGATGCGCACCGCAATTTTATAACTAAATGGAAGGACAGTACAGACGATCTATCGCCATTATATGAGAAACTAGCGAGTGATTCACCAGATAAGCCTTTGTATCAATATGCTTTGGGTTACGTTTACGCATCTAGTGGAAAAAATGAGTATATTGATAAAGCAATTGATTCATTCAAAAAAGCAACTGAGTTAGACCCAAATTTTACATTAGCGCATTTCAGTCTAGGTGCTATGTATCTGCGAAAAGGGGATTACAGACCCGCTGAGATAGAACTTCAAAAATCCATTGAGCTTGATGAAAACTTTTACTCCGCTTATTACAATCTCGGTGAGGTATATCGTAACCAGAAGCAATACGACCTTGCATTAATGGCTTACAAAAAAGCAATTACCATAAATCAGAGATGGGGATTTCCTTATTATGGAACAGGGCTGATCTATTTTGTACAGGAGAGATTACTGGATGCTGATATTCAATTCAAGCAAGCTGTCCGATATAATCCTGAGATCGCCGGGGCATACTTCAAAATGGGTCAGATATACGCTAAACAGGACATGGATATTGAGATTGTGAGTCAGGCTTATAAAAACGGGCAAAAAGCGACTCTCGTTCCGCCGAGTAACGGAAGAACAGATCAGGGTCAGGCGGGTAAGAAGGAAGAAGGAGATGCCTTTTACGAACTTGGTAAGATATTCTCGGAAAAAGGCAAGTCTGGACTCGCAGTACAGACCTATAAAAATGCCATCAGCATAGATGCAGGCATGGCTCCTGCACAGTTTGAGCTAGGTACTGAATATTATAAAATGGGACTGAAAGAGAGGGCGTTAGAGCATTACAAATTGGCAATTCAGGCGGACCCATCTATACGAAAATCATTCCTCGACGAAGCCAAAAAACAATACGAATCAGGTAACACTGAATCTGCTCTGGAAGCACTTGACAAAACGATCTCTGTTGATCCCGAAAATGCTGAAGCGCATTACTATTACGCAGAGATTCAACAGAAATCTAATAACATACCAGAAGCAATTAAACACTATGGAGATACTATCAGGCTTGATCCAAGCTTCGTCAAGGCTTACATCCCTCTTGGTGATCTTTATTACTCTCAGAATAAAATGCAAGAAGCGGCAATTATGTATCGTAAAGCAATAACACTTGATCAAAGCCTTGAACGCTATTTTTTCAATGCTGGAACGTCTGTGCTAGAATCTGCTGAAAAGGAGCAAGACATTGAAAAACAGAAAGTAGCTTTTGATAATGCACGGATAAGTTTTGATAAACACATAATGCTTTATCCAGATGACCCGGAGGCTAATTACAAACTTGCAAGGGCTTATGATGGAGTTGGTGACAAAACCAATGCGATGAAATATTACCAGAAAACCATTCAGATTGATCCATCAAGGGCTGATGTATTGATTCATATAGCAAGCATTTTCAAAGATCAGCAAAAATGGGATGATTCACTAGCCATGCTATCAAAGATCACCGCAATGGATAAGACAGAGCTTAAAGTAAACGCACACAGGATGATCGCTGAGATTCAAGAAAAACTTGGCAACCTTGACGTCGCAATTTCATCGCTTGAGGAAGTTATAAAAATTGACCCATCAGACGCAATCTCACACTATAAGCTTGGCGTCTTTTACGAGGAAAAGAAAAGCGATATTGATAGGGCGATGGTTGAATACGAGGCTGTGATAAACCTTGATCAGACAAAGGCTGATCCATTCCTTAGACTCGGTGCGATTTACGTTAAAAAAGGTATAGATGAAAACAAAATCATGGATGTTTACGAAAAGGGGCTTATAATTGACCCTAATCATCCTCAGATTCAATATGATCTGGCTATACTTTATAAAAAGAATGGTAACGTTGACAAAGCCATAGAGCATTATGATCAAGCAAATCAGCTTTCTCCCGGAGATTACCAATGGCATTACGAATTCGCAAAGCTTCTGGAAGGTAATGACAATGCTAAAGCAGTCAGGGAGTATACGAAAACTATTGAGCTTAAACGTGATTTTGCATCGGCATATTTCGATAGGGCAATGCTGTTAAAGAAAGTGAAAGTAGTTGATGGTAGAGTATATCGAACTGAACAGATAATAGAGGACTTTAAACAGGTAGTTGAGCTAGAGCCTACTCGTGCAGAGGCATACTTCAATATAGGAGTATTATATAAGGAACTTGAAGCTGAAGATACTGCAAGGACATATTTTGAAAAAACTATTAAAGTGAATCCATCATACATTGGCGCTCATCTGGAGATAGGATTAATCGCTGAACAGAGAAGTGAATTTGCAAGAGCAATGGATGAATACAAGAAAGAAATAGCAATTAACGATAGAGCCGCACTAGCATATCAAAGACTTGGTTTTTTATACAGCCATAACACATCAGAATTTGAAAAGGCAGAAGAACAGTTCGTAAAAGCCATTAAAATTGAGCCAGACAATGTTGATACCCTTACGAATTATGCCAACGTTCTTTACACTTTGGAAAAACTTGGTCAGTCTGCGGATCAATTTGAAAAAGTATTACAACTTGATCCTAAGAACCCAACAGCTAACTACAATCTAGCCCTTGTTTATGAAAAATGGGGCAAGAAGAAGCTGGCTATTGAGCAGTGGCAGAAATTTTTGAATATGAATCCTCCCGGCAGTTGGGCAGAAGAAGCAAAAAAGCGTCTTAAAGAACTTGGTGTTAAATAGCACAAAAAGGGAAACATAAAAGTATGGCGGATTGTGGCGTCGTAGGCATATTCTCTAAAGATCACAAAGACATATACGAAAAACTCGTTCATTCGCTTCATGTTCTTCAACATAGAGGAGAGGATGCCTGCGGTATACTTATATGCGATGAAGGGAAATTCCAACTTGAAAAAAGAGTAGGTCTGGTTTCTACCAATTTCGGATTCTCAGAGGATTCTATAATAAAAGGGGATCGTGGAATCGGTCATACACGTTATCCAACTTCAAACCTGACCAGCAAATCCCCAGCCGATGACATCCAGCCCATTGAAATATCATATCAGTGGATAACTTTTTATATAGCTCATAATGGCAATATAACTTCATTTTGTGGCATCCCATTTTCTCAAACAGAATCTAATGAAAGACGTAAATTTGCAGAAACTACAAAATTTGAATGTTCAGAAGATCAAGAGATAACATCAGAAGTTGCTCATCATTTACTTCAAACCGTTAAAGGTGAGATGATCGGTGGTACAGATACTGAAACAGTTGGAAGGATATTAGCTCATGTTGCTCGTGGGATATTACAAAATAATAAAATGCCAGTAAGCCAAGCGATTGAAAAAGCCTTGATGAAAGTAGCGCCAAAATTAACTGGTTCTTATGCTTTTTTGATCATAACAGATGACAGCGTAATGGGTATAAGAGATCCTTATGGAATAAGACCACTATGTTTTATTGAACTTCCAGATGGATACGTTATGGCTTCTGAATCATGTGTGCTAAACGAGTTGCGCAAATTGTTCTATTCGGATACGAAACTTTCACGAAAAGACGTTGATCCAGGTACTGCTGTAATTATATCGGAAGAAGGCAATAGAACTGTACGATTTGCCAATTCTGAAAAGACAGCATATTGTATATTCGAGGACGCATATTTTTCACGCCCTGACAGCAATGTTCGTGGTCACATATTAAGCAGTTTCAGACAGCGATGCGGTGAGCGTCTCGGAAAACGATTGAAAAAGGAACTTACACTTCAGGAAGCAGAAGATAGTATAATTATCCCAATCCCTGATGGTGGTATCCCGTTTGGAGTTGGACTTTCACGCTCTACTGGAATCTCATTAATGTCACATGGACTAATCAGAGATAAATATACTGGTAGGACGTTCATACGGGGTCCCAAAACGCAAGGACTTGATCGAGGGTCTTTAGTCATGAGAAAGCTGAGTTTTCTTCATGACGTCATTGAAGACAAGATCGTTATTCTTGCTGACGACTCAGTCGTTAGAGGTACAACGACCAGACGTGTATCCGCAATGGCTATGGACGCTGGAGCGAGAGACGTTATCTGGTGTTTCAATTTTCCTCCCATAAAATATATGTGTCCGCTTGGAATAGAGATGTTCAAAGGAGGGAGAGAGCAGTTCATAGCTAATAAGGTTGTTCCAACAGAAAATTTTTATGAAATAGAAAAAGGCATAGCAAAAATTCTGGGTGCAAAATCAGCATACTATATGGATTTTGAAAGTTATCTTCAGGAATTATACCTAAACAGAGATCAGGTGTGTTCGGGATGTATCACAGGCATATACCCATTTGACGAACTAAATCAGTTGTACGGTGTTTAATAAAATTAAGGAGGGATTACAATGTTAAAGTCACGAGTGTTTATATACATATTAGCTTTGCTTTTAATCTCATTAACACTTTCAGGATGTTATACCGTAATCGGTTATCCGCCCAATGCAAATGATCTTACTGTAAAAAAAGATACTGGACACAGAGGCATATATAGAGAATATTACAACTACGACAGCCCATACTATTATTATGACGATTTGGATAATTACTCGTATGACTTATATGACTGGTATCCATTTTATTATTTTGATAGTAATCATAAGTATCATCATGATTGGTCGTACGATAATTTGTATTACGGGGATGATAACAGCAATTACGTTCCAGAAAAGAAACCAGAGGTTAGAAAACGTGATGCTACTGAACTTAGACGTTCTCCAGCTCGTGAGGAGCAGAAAAAAGAGGGAACAACTCAGTCAAAGGAAAAGCAGGAATCAACAGATGATGATCAAAACTCACAAAGAAGACATAGGGACAATCGCAAGTAGTCTGAGGATTTATAACCCCCTTTTAGCTAAAAGGGGGAAGGGGGAATTTGATTAAACAAACTGTATATCTGAATGAATCTATTCAAAGGTATTTTGGTTTCTCATCAATAACACCATTAATATTTATGAATGTCTCTTGATCCGAAACCTTAATCAAATCTCCCTCAATCCCTCTTTAGCTAACTTTTCTTTACCCACAAGTCTATAAACCCTTGTGGATAAAGGATTTGCAATCCCCACTTGAAAAGGGGGGGAAGGGGGGATTTTAGAACGAATAATAGTTTTATAGCTTAAAATTTATAGATAAGCCCTTTAAATCCCCCTTTATCCCCCTTTTGAAAGGGGGAAAGGACTTATTCTCACAATATCCACATATTTGTGGGTAAAGATTAGCTTTAGCTAAAGAGGGAAAAGACTTGGTTTCCACAATATCTATAATTTGTGGGTAAAGATTAGCTTTGAAAAAGGGGTTAGGGGGATTTAAAAACTTTCCATGCAGATTATTTTCCACACTATAGTTTGAGGACGCATTTGTGTTTCATTCGTGGTTAAATATTAAAAATCATTTTTATCTGAAAGGTAGGGATGTTATATGTTTAGATATAGGCTTTTATCAAGGTACCTAATGTTATCCGCTATTATGATAATATTCATTGCTTTTGCGCAAGTCTCAATGGCACAACAGGAAATAACTGTTGGCAATGATTTTGGCGTTGGCGCAAGGGCTATGGGTATGGGTGGCGCATACACAAGTGTTGCTGATGATTTCACTGCGCTATATTGGAATCCGGCTGGTCTTTCTCATCTTAAAAGAATGGAGTTCTATGGCACTCTGTCACACGAAAAGGTTGATAAAGAAACAGAATATTTTGGAGATATAAACTCTACGTTTACATCAAACACAAGACCCAATTCTTTTGGCATAGTTATCCCTGTTCCAACGTATCAAGGTGGTTTAGCTTTTGCATTTGGTGTGAATAGGGTGCAAAGCTTTGATATTAGATCAAAGGTAAAAGGATTTAACAATCTTACATTAGATGATGACCCCGAACTTGGTCAGTTGAGTATTGATGAGGTAACAGATGAATCCGGTGGTATATACTCTTGGGATTTTGGCGCCGCTGTGGACATTGCTCCGAATATAGCTTTGGGTGCAACACTTAGCGTTCTTAGTGGAAGATACGATTATAGTCTAAATCTTGATTCAGAAGATACCAAAAACATTGACTCAAATATAACTGGCATAAGCTACCAAGATACAATCTCGACTGACTATCTGGGTGTTGAAGGTAAAGTTGGGCTTTTGGCACGAATAGCAAAGCCTCTCAAATTGGGATTAACAATTACCATTCCTATGACTTTTTCTGCCAGTGAATACTGGACTCAGGATACTTATTACGCTTATGATGATGGAACTACTGATGATACACAATATGACGAAGGCACCTTCGACTATGACATATCCCGTCCATTTAGGTTTAATCTTGGGTTATCACTGCTTCCAATACCGAACGCGCTTATATCAGCAGACGTTTCCTATACCGATTGGACACAAACAGAATACAGCGAATCACCTTCAGAGGACGTAAGCAACGAAGATTTTATTAACGATTACGTAGCTACTGCTGGATTTAGAGTTGGTGCTGAGTATTACATACCAAAGGCAGGATTGATGTTGAGAGCAGGATACATTCGTGATCCACTGCCCTATAAACCAGAAGGCACTGAGATCAAAACTGACAGGCAGTTTATCACCGCAGGGGTTGGGTTAATTATGGATGAGTCGTTTTCTATAGATATTGCTTATATAAAAGGATTCTCGAAAGTTCTCAGCAACAATGGCGACATCAGCAAAAAGCTTGATACTAACCGTATAATGCTTTCCGCTGATTTTAAATTCTGATTATTAAGTAGGTTGGGTTGAGGAACGAAACCCAACTTTTAAGTAATATATACGAGTTTTTCAGTTATAGAAAAGAAGCTAACCACGGAGAACACAGAGAGGGATTTTTTTTCTTATTTTCTTTTTGTTTCTATAAGTGAAAAACTCGTATACTATAGCCGAAAACAATGTGAATTACCTACGAGTAATGAACATTAAATAATTGATCGGGTAATAGCTAGAAATGGATTTCCTTTTTCAAGGGAATGACAAATACATGGTGTCATTCCCTTGAAAAAGGGAATCCAGAAAACTCCGACAACTTTATGACCCGATTAATTATTCAATGTTCATAACTCGTAGGCTTCTTGCTTCAACGAAGAGCTACTCAGCATTTGATTGGTTAAGAAACCAAGTTTGATCAACTACACTGAGGGACTCCCCTCTCCACGAGCGTAACTTCGGGCTATCTCAGCCCTAGTGTAGACTTGGTTATCGTCTACAATAAGCATTAGCAAAGATAGTTTATAGTCAACAGTAATTATATATGCGGTTAGAACACCGCATGAATCTTATATCCAGTCCCAAGCGAAAGCCGGGACTAAAGCTCGTTGGTTTTACGATTCGAGGATCATAAGGGCGAAGTATTATTATATAGTAGACATTATCGGAAATAAACACCACCAGTGTTAAGTATCTTCTATACGGCATGCTGTTCTGAAGTTATGCAATCCACAGGCAATCTCCATCACAAGATCATCAAACTTGTCCCTGGTGTTACGGAA
>Ga0247841_10012382_pt1 | contig 11136 bp, 10 predicted proteins | sample LaCruzMarch2015__2_FD_192410 | JGI IMG/M metagenome (GOLD analysis project Ga0247841, IMG submission 192410) | Freshwater microbial communities from meromictic Lake La Cruz, Castile-La Mancha, Spain - LaCruzMarch2015_18m | ecosystem: Environmental > Aquatic > Freshwater > Lake | place: Spain...
AGCTCCGGTGGTAACTCAGGTGGAAGCTCCGGCGGAAGCTCCGGCGGAAGCTCCGGCGGAAGCTCCGGCGGAAGCTCCGGTGGCAGCTCCGGTGGTAACTCAGGTGGAAGCTCTGGCGGAAGCTCTGGCGGAAGCTCCGGTGGCAGCTCCGGTGGCAGCTCCGGTGGTAACTCCGGTGGCAGCTCCGGTGGTAACTCAGGTGGAAACTCAGGTGGAAACTCCGGCGGTGGTAATAAATAACATAAAAAGTGTATACAGATAATTACAACCATGTGAAAAACAAGCCGCGTGATCAGGTCGTATAATAAGATCTGAAATATTCATTATCCATAAATTAAGGCTATGTGTGGGTAGAATAAAAAAGGTACCTGAAGTGAAACAAGATCTGATCTATGAAATCAGCAGGATAGTGATCTCCAGTTCGGAATCATCCGATTTAATAAATCAAATAACACGAACGACACAACGTGCATTAAAAGCATCGGCCTCTACCCTGTTTTTACTCGATGGCGAAAAGAAATATCTAATTTTCCACGTTGTCTCAGGCCAAGCAGAAAAAACACTCAGCCAAACAAAAATGAGTGTGGAATCTGGCATTGCTGGTTGGGTTGCCCGTAATGGCAAGCCGTTAATCATTAACGATGTAGCTCAGGATCGCCGATTTTATAAAGATATCGATAATATTACAGGTTTTACAACAAAGGCTATTATGTGTGTCCCGTTAATGATTCATAGGGACATATTGGGTGCTCTTCAGGTCATTAACAAACTTGATGGACGCGGCTTTACTGAGGACGATTTGGAAACACTCAAAGCGGTGGCATCAACCGCTGCAATGGCGGTTGAAAATACCAGGTTACATGAGACAGTGCTGGAAGGTTATAAAGACACCGTAAAAACCCTGGCTGCAGTTATTGATGCTAAAGATCCTTATACCCATGGACATTCGGAACGAGTCACTCAATATGCTCTACTTGGAGCAATTGCCATGTCATTGCCCTTGAATGAATTACAGAACATTGAATATGGGGGCATTCTCCATGATATAGGAAAAATTGCGGTAAATGAAACTATACTGCGTAAACCCGGCCCTCTCACATCCGACGAATGGGACATAATACGTACCCACCCCTCCGTGGGAGCCGATATAATATCACGTATTCCCTTTTTGAAACAAAGCAGGGATATCATCCTTCACCATCACGAGAGGTTTGACTATACTGGATACCCGGATAGATTAGGACATGAAGATATACCTATAGGAGCTCGCCTTATTTCTGTAGCAGATGCTTTTGATACCATTACTACTGATCGATCATATCGCAGGGCACAAAGCGTTGAGCATGCAATTGAAGAGCTTCGCAAATGCTCAGGTACGCAATTCTGCCCTGTTGCCGTAGAAGCGTTTATATCCGGCTTTAATAAACACCGCTAAACCATTCATCAACCCGGCCCATGCACCTGGTCCATACTCACAGACGTAGCGCTTGTCACATTTTATGGCACTGGGCTGACGTGCCACTGATTACAGTAGGTCAACTACCTATCCGCCCTTAAGGTAACCGAAAGCCGATTTGGCTGCCACCGCCCCGTCGCCAACCGCCGCGGCAACCTGGCGGGCTGAATTCCTGCGGATGTCGCCGGCGGCGTACAGGCCCGGCAGGGACGTGCGCATCATTTCATCGGTAGGAATATTGCCGGCCTCATCCAGCTCGACAAATCCCCTAAAGGCGTCGCTGTTGGGTATCAGGCCGATGGCCACGAAGACGCCGGAGACCTCCAGTTTGGATATGCTTCCGGTCTTCACGTCCTTAATCACCAGGCCGCTCAATTTCTCCTCACCCTCGAGTTTAACCACAACGCTGTTCCAGACAAACCGGATCTTGTTGTTGGAAAGAGCGGCGCGCTGCACCACCTGGCTGGCCCTGAGCTGGTCCCGCCGGTGTATAACATTTACCTGCCGGGCATGCTGGCTCAGTTCAAGGGCATCCGTTACAGCCGTGTCTCCACCGCCCACAACTGCCACATCCATATTTCTGAAAAGGAAACCGTCGCAGGTGGCGCAATAGGAAACGCCACGCCCGTTAAGCCTCTCTTCATCCTCAAGTCCTATCTTCCGGTAGTTTGAGCCGGAGGCTATAACAACCACTCCGGATCGAAAGTCGCCGTCATCCGTAATGACTTTGAATGACTTTCCCATCTGTTTAAGGCCTGTTACCTCGGCTGTCTCGAAATTCAGGCCAAATCTGGAGGCCTGTTCATGCATGAGCTGGCCCAGGTCCATCCCCGAGATACCCTGCGGAAATCCCGGATAGTTGTCAACCCGGCTGGCATTGATGATCTGGCCGCCCGGAAGGCCGCGCTCCAGCAGCAGCGTGCTAAGGCCATACCTGGACAGGTAAAGGCCGGCGGTTAATCCGGCGGGACCGCCGCCGATGACAACTGCTTCATATTCTTTCATCATGACCTCCACAGTGGTGAAGTAATTGACATAATATACTTATTTGCGGCTGTGGTACTTTTTATAGACTTCCTTTAAGTGTTTGTTGGTGACATGAGTATAAACCTGTGTGGTGCGGATACTTTCATGGCCCAGCATCTCCTGCACCGACCGCAGGTCGGCGCCCTGGATAAGCAGGTCGGTGGCAAATGAGTGCCTGAGGGTATGGGGATGTGCATCAAACGGCAGGCCAGCCTTTTTCGAGTACTTTTTGACGATTCGCTCCACCGACCTGGGCGTCAGTCGCATCTTTTCGCCCTGCCGCAGCTCCGACCTGTCACGGCTGTAACGTATAAAGAGGGGCCGGAAATCGTCCTTTCGCACGACCAGGTACCTTTTCAGCCATTCTGCGGCGGTATCGGATATAAAGACTAGCCGAATTTTGTTGCCTTTGCCCTTGATGCTGAACTCCTGGGTATCCAGGTTGATCTGGTCCCGGTTCAACTTTGTCAGTTCAGAGACGCGCAAACCGGTGCTGAAAAATAATTCCAGTATGACCTTGTCCCGTAAACCTATCTCGTCGGAGATCTCCGGGCTGTTGAGCAGTCGGGTCAATTGATCTGCGTTAAGAAATTCTATGACGCGGGACTCGGTTTTAGGCAGATCGATCTTGTCCGGGTTGAGCACGGGCATGTCCCGGCGGGTGGCCAGGTAACGCAAAAAGGAGCGCAATGCGATTACATGGTAGGTCTGGGTAGCCTTCTTTAATAAAGAATCATTTTTACCACTTAAATTAGCAAGGTGAATACGGAACTGGCCGATTAATTCAATATTTATATTTGAGGCTAAGAGGGGAACAGGCTTATCTTCCATCCAGGAAAGAAACCGCGTTAAATAATGCCTGTAATTGCGAACGGTTAAAACCGACAGCGATTTCTCAACGACCAGGTATTCAAGGAAATCATCGACCAGTTGGCGCAGGTCCGGACTGTCTGAAACGTTCATGGCCTTATTATATTACGGACACCCAATAACGTAAAAGGTACAGTGTCCGACATGGCAACAAGGTCAAACAATAGCCCGGGTCCGTCGTCATAATATGTCCTGCTCATCGATCACGGCCTGGCACTGCTTCCCCAGTCCGCTGATCCCGAACTCCACCCTGTCGCCGGGCTTTAACCAGCAATCACCTCCCCACGATTTTGCGTTTCCCGGCGGTGACCCCAGCAAAATGACGTCCCCGGGGTAAAGGGTGAAAAATTTGGACAGGTAGCTGATTATGTCGGCCGGGCTATGAATATAGTCACTGGTGTAAAAATCCTGCCTCGTGATCCCGTTGACGGTTAATACCGCGTGCAGGCCTGCAGGATCCTCAATTTCGTCCGCGGTCGCTAAAAACGGCCCCAGCGGTGCGAAATTGTCGAAACTTTTACCCTTTGTGTACTGCTTGTCATTTGTCTCGAACTGCCAGTAGCGCTCCGACAGGTCCTGCCCGCACATGTAGCCAAGGATATATCCGCCGGCGCTGCCGGGAGGTATATACTTGCCTTTCCTGCCTACAACCACCGTCAGCTCCCCTTCCCAGTCGAGCTTTTTAGTATACCGGTTATGTAAAATCGGGTCATTGGGACCGCAAACCGAGCTGTTGGCCTTTAAAAACACCACCGGCTCCGAGCTCTCCGTCAGCTGCTCCCCCATCTGTTTGGCATGCAACTTCGAATTGTAGCCGATGCAGATGAGCTTGCCGGTGACAGCAACCGGGGCGCCCAGGCGCTGTCCGGCGGCCACTGCGGGCAAACCCTCAAAATTCATCTCGCGCAGACTCTTCAGTACCGCGCTGTCGGCTATCGTAGACTGATCCCAATCGCATATAACACCTGAAAGGTCGCGCAGGACGCCGGCGTTGTCGATGACCCCCGGCTTCTCCTGCCCCACCGCACCGAATCGAAACAGCTTAATGGCGCTACGCTCCTTCAATAATTGGATACTGCGCAATGAGAAATCTGCCTATCATCTCCACCAAATTGTTAAGGTTCCAGCTCTTTGAAGCCGAGACCGCGATGGTTGATTCCTGCGGCGATTCTACCTCGAAGTACACGCTCTGCGCCTCTTCAGGGTTTTCCACTACCCTGTCCATCTTGTTGATAACAGTGATGCGGGGCTTCTCATCGAGCTTCAGCTTTCGCAAAATAGACTCCACTGTCCGGCTCTGGTTGACCGCCTCCGGACTCGTTATGTCAACAACGTGAAGCAGCAGGTCCGCCTCATCAAGCTCCTCCAGTGTGGCATGGAATGCGGCCACGATTAAAGGCGGCAGTTTATGAATGAAACCGACCGTGTCCGTCAGTAAAATGGTGCGCCCGTCCGACAGCCTCAGCCTCCGGGTAACCGGGTCCAGAGTCGAGAACAATTTGTTCTCAGTAATCACGTCGGCCTGGCAGATGGCGTTGAGCAGCGTGCTCTTGCCGGCATTGGTATAGCCGACCAGGGCTACCAGGGGCGTGTTGGACTTCTTCCTCTGTCTGCGGTAAAGCTCGCGGTGGCGCCTGACAGCCTCGATCTGTTGGCCGATGCTGTTGATACGTTTCCTGATCAGCCTGCGGTCCGTCTCGATCTGCGATTCACCCGGACCCCTGGTGCCGATGCCGCCACCCAGCCTTTCCAGGTGGCTCCACTGCCCTTCCAGCCTGGGCAGCAGGTATTCATGCTGAGCCAGCTCCACCTGCAGCTTGCCCTCACGCGTCCTGGCACTGGCGGCAAATATATCCAGTATGAGGGCCGTCCTGTCGATGACCTTTACCTCCAGCGCCTCCTCGAGGTTGCGCTGCTGCCTGGGGGCAAGTTCATCATTAATAATCACCGTGTCGTAGTTCAGTTCCTGCTTGAGCTCGATCAGCTCCTGCATCTTGCCCGAGCCGATGTAATGCGTCGACGACGGCCTCTCGAGCTTCTGTGTCAGCCTCCCCACCACATCCGCCCCGGCCGTCCCGGCAAGCTGGTTTAATTCATCCAGCGAGCTATCGATGGACCAGCTGTCCCGCCTGCTGCCTGCATCCACGCCCACAAGCACGGCGCGCTCCCTTTTCTCCTGTGTACTATAGGTCGTTTTTGCCATTGCTAAGTTTACGCGTCCGCTATTTCTTCCTGAGCGTCAGCAGCCGACGGACTCCCTCGTCAAAGCGGTCGTCAGGCTGGGTAATAGATAGCCGTACATATCCTTCCCCGGTCTTTCCATACCCGGTTCCCGGCGTTACCGCCACAGCAATCCTGTCCAGCAGCTCGGCTACGTACTGGACCGAGGTGTAGCCTTGCGGTATCCCGGCCCAGATATAGAATCCGGCCTTAGGCCTGCTGACCTTTAAACCGATGCTCTGCAGCGCATCTACAATCTTATCCCGACGGGCCTGCAGTTTCCTGTTGCGGGCTGCAATAGCGCCCTGGTCTCCAGTGAGCGCCTCGATGGCCGCCACCTGGATGGCCTGTGGTATTCCCGAATCCAGGTTGGACTTGAATCGGAAGAGGGCATCGATCAGCCTGCGGTTGCCCACGGCCATACCGATGCGCCAGCCGGTCATGTTATATGTCTTGGACAGCGAGTGGAATTCAACCCCCACTTCCTTCGCGCCCGGTGTCTCCAGGAAGCTGTGCGGCCTGTAGCCGTCAAAGGCTACCTCTGTATAGGGTGCATCGTGACAAACCGCGATACCATTGGATCGGGCGAACTTAACCACCTTCTCAAAGAAGGCGGGCTCTGCCACGGCCCCGGTAGGATTATTGGGATAACATATCCACAGAACCTTGGCTTTTTTCAGTACGTCCGCCGGAATGGCATCCAGATCGGGTAAAAAAACGTTCCTCTCGAGCAAAGGCACATAGTGGACCTCCCCACCGGCCAGCAGCGTGCTGACCGAATAGACGGGATACCCGGGGTCAGGCACCAGGGCTACATCTCCGGGGTCCAGCAGGCAGAAGGACATGTGCCCTATCCCCTCCTTGGAGCCGATCAGAGGCAGCACCTCGCTGGTAGGTTCCCATTCCAGCGGAACACCAAAACGCGACTTATACCAGCCGGCTATAGCCTTGCACAGCTCCGGCATGCCGTATGTCTCCGGGTACCTGTGGTTGGCCGGGTCCTGCGCCGCCCGGCACAGGCTGTTGATTATATGCTCCGGCGTGGGTATATCGGGGTCGCCGATGGCAAAGCTGATGACATCCTCGCCCCTGGCCCGCTTCTCAGCGATCTTCCTGTTTATCTCCACAAACAGGTAGGGCGGTATTTTGTCCATACGCTTCGATAGATTCATATGTCATTCCTCTCAGCGGGCGGGTTTAAAAACCCGCCCCTACATCTCTTCTGTAGGGGCGTACCTTCAGGTGCGCCCGCATAAGTAACCAAAGGTTTATATAGTATAAACCATCGAGCAAATCGAAGCCTGTTTTCGGCCCTTCTACCCGTTTTTCCCGACCAGCAAACCGATCCGCTCCTGTCCGTCGGACACGGGCCAGCCGTTCCTGGCGTTGTAATACATGTACCACTTCCCCTCCATCTGGCGGTACCTGACGTCGCAGGCATAGATATGGCTCCGGCGCCACCCGGACGTCGGCCTGAGCACGGGATCCCGCAGCAGCCTTTCCCATTTCACCCCGTCGGAGGATTTGAGCACGATAATGGCCGAGCCGCTCTGCTTATTGACTTCATCCCAGTAAATGCCGTTCTCAAAACCCGCAAAGCCGTCCTCGCATGTCAGCACCTTGATCGACCCGCAGCTCAGGTTGCACCAGGGTTCGCTTTTATTGACCTCGATGACAGGCTTGGCCAATGTTTCGTACGACCCATCCGGCGTGGTGGAAAAGGCCAGGCCGATGGAGTCCGGCTCGTTAAATCCACAGTCCGGGATGTAGACCAGCGAGGCACTGTAGTATAGAGCGTATTTATCGCCCTGTTTCACCAGGCAGGGGTTGCTGACGGACCTGTTTCCGACCGCAGTATGCCATGACAGCTCTGGCCTGACGAGTATTTGTGGAGCCGACCACTTCTTCAGGTCGCTGGAGCGTGAAACTGCTACCTCCGAATACCATTTCCTGCCCTTTATCCAGGAAAGCACCAGCGAGAGCGGGCGGTATTTTTCGTAGAAAAGGTAGTACACACCGGCTTCACAATAGAGATAAGGCCTCATGGCATTGGCGATGGCCACGCCGAGGTCCTTCCATTTTATACCGTCCCCGGAGATAAAGTGATGGATGCCCCATACCGAGTGGGCAAAAAGGTGCCAGCGGCCGTCGGGCGAGTTTTCGGGGAAGGTAAAAGTGGGGTCAGCCAACACCGGCGACAGCACCGGGTGGTCTATGATGTAGTTCTCCGAATAATCGCTCCACACTATAGACTTAATTTCTTCCAGCTTCAATTTTTACCTCCGTTAATAGTTTTGGCGCAGCTGTGCATTTCACACCGGCCCGGCCGTCTGCATGAAACGCTGTGCCACTGACAAAACTTTTTCCGCCGATTCATCTCCCGTCTCAAACCATTGTATCCTGCCGTCTGAAGGCCGGAACCAAGCGTACTGGCTGCGCGCAAAGCGGTGGGTCTCATATTTTATGGCCTGCAGCGCATCTTGCAAACTCATGTTGCCGGCCAGGTGGTCCGCCATCTGCCTGTAACCGAGGCTGGACATGGAAGGGAGACCCCTGTGGTAGCCCATGTCCAGCAGATTTTTCACCTCTCCGGCAAATCCGGCGGCAACCATTTGTTCGGCCCGCTCATCTATAAGACTGTAGAGGTGCTCCCTTGCGGTGGTCAATCCGATAATCAGAACCGGGTACGGCAGCCCTTTTTTACCGCGCAGAGACGATGGCAACAGCCCGGTCTTGTGATAAATCTCCAGCGCCCTCACGATTCTCCTCAGGTTATGCGGAAGCATCCCCGCCGCGCAAGCAGGATCAATATTTTCCAGCTCACGGAACAGACTATTGGTGCCGTCCGACTCAGCCCTGCGCAGCAGACTCTCTCTATAAATTGGATCGGGCGCGACGGCCGGTATGCGCCAGCCCTCCAACACCGACCACATATACTGTCCACTCCCCCCTACCAGGACCGGTAGGCTCCCAGATTCCTGTATATCCGAGATACATCGTAGCGCTGCTTCCTGAAACAGGGACAGGCTGTAAGGCTGATCAGGCGTTATTATGTCAAGCAAATGATGCTGCACTGCATCCCTCTCCACCCTGCCCGGCTTGGCTGTGCCTATATCCATGTATTTATAGATCTGCCGGCTGTCTGCATTGACGATCTCGCCTTTGAGACGTTTGGCTATAGATATGCCCAGTCTGCTCTTACCGACCGCCGTGGGCCCTACAACAGCAACCAGGCACTTCATGGTTTTGCTTTCAACGATGCCGTCTGCTTCACGATGCCCGTGAAATCGCCGGCTTTTAGACTGGCCCCGCCAACCAACGCTCCGTCTATTTGAGGCTCGCTGACGAATTCAGCTATATTGGCCGTTGTGACGCTGCCCCCGTACAGGATTCGGATTGCCTCTGCCTCTGTCTGTCCCAATACTCCCGCTGCTGCTGCGCGGATAATTTCAATAGTCAACCCCGCTTGAGAGCCGGCCGCTGCTCTGCCGGTGCCGATGGCCCAGATGGGCTCATACGCAATGACCACTTCTTTTCCCCGGGGAATTCCCTTCAGCCCCTCGCTCACCTGCCTTGTGAGTATCTCCACGGTTTTCCCCGCTTCATTCTCCTCAAGTGTCTCGCCAACGCAGAAAATAGGGATAATGCCGGCGGACAAAGCCGCTTTCACCTTCTCATTTACTATCCGGTCTGTCTCCCCGAAAATCTGGCGGCGTTCCGAGTGTCCGAGTATCACGTATTGACACATGGTCTTGAGCATGAGAGATGAGATCTCTCCGGTGAAGGCGCCCTTTTCCCTGGAATACATGTTCTGGGCACCCAACCTGACCGCTGTGCCCCCGATGACTTCGCTTACCCTGCACAATGAGATAAAGGGGGGACATAGTACAACATCCACCTCGATCTCGGCCATCAGTTCGCCGACTATGGCTATGGCCAGCGATTCGGCCTCCTCGACCGTGGTATTCATCTTCCAGTTGCCTGCGATTAACGGTCTGCGCATATCGTCCTTTACTCGTCGAGTAACACTTCTACGCCCGGCAGGGTTTTCCCCTCCAGGAAACTCATACTGGCGCCTCCTCCCGTGGATACATGCGTCATTTTGAAACCGAGGTGCATCTCCGTGACGATCTCGGCCGTCGAGCCGCCTCCTACAACCGTGGTGGCCTGTAAATTGGCCAGCAGCTCCGCCATGGACCTGGTGCCCTGTCCGAACTGCTCGATCTCGTAGACGCCCATCGGCCCGTTCCAGAACACGGTCCGGCATTGCTTGAGCTTCTCCGTAAACAGCTCCCTGGCCTGGGGACCGATATCAACGATGTATTTATCGGCAGGTATCATGGAAACCGGGGCTATGGCGTACTTGGCGAGGTCGTTGATAGCATCGGCCACGATGACGTCCGGCGGCAGCACCAGCTCAACGTTTCCCGACCCGGCCTTTGACGCCAGTTCATTTGCCAGTGCTATCTTGTCCTCCTCAACCGCCGAAAGCCCCACACTGTAGCCGCGCGCCTTAAGGAAGGTGGCCGCCATTCCACCACCGATCAATAACATATCTATCTTGCCCAGCATATTGCTGATAAGTTTGATCTTGTCGCTTACCTTGGCGCCGCCCAGCAACGCGGCAAAGGGATGCTGCGCATTGTTCAGCAGGTTGCCCAGCACCCGCAGCTCCTTCTCCAGCAGGAAGCCCGCGTAGGCCGGCAGCAATTTGGCCACGCCGTAGGTGGAAGCGTGCGCCCGGTGGGCTGTGCCGAAAGCATCATCCACGTAGATGTCGGCCAGCGCGGCCAGGGCAGCCGCGAATTTGGGATCATTTGCCTCTTCCTCAGGATGGAAGCGCAGGTTCTCCAGCAGCAGGATGTCGCTGTTCTTCAGCTTGTCCACCGCCTTTTGGACCTTGGAACCGATGCAGTCGGAGACGGTGTAAATGGGTAAATTAGTAAGCTGGGAAAGGCGCTCAGCAATGGGGGTCATGCACAAAGACGCAACCACCTGTCCGTCCGGCCGGCCCAGGTGCGAACACAGGATTATTTTAGCTTTGCGCCCTACAAGGTACCATATGGTCGGCAACGCTGCGATGATGCGGCTGTCGTCCATAATTTCGTTGTTCCTGGGATCAAGCGGGACATTGAAATCAACCCTGACCAGCACCCTTTTACCGGTAACTTCGACATCTCTTATCGATTTTTTCATGGGATCTATCTCCTTAACAGGATACTTACGGCAAACACTGACCCTTTGATATCCACCCGAGCCTGAGTATATCCAATCGCAGTTATTTGTTCAAGGATATCCGCCGGGCCTGTTTATTTTTCGCTTCATTCATATTAAACTGTTATATGGCAATCCCGCACCATGGCAGTGAGCAACCCCTGGTAATCGTATTATCCGGGCCGTCCGGCGTGGGAAAGGACGCCACCATCGCCAAAATAAGAGAGATAGGGGTCAAGTTCCACTACGTGGTCACCGCTACCACCAGGGAGAAGCGCCGGGGCGAGGCCGACGGCGTCGACTACTATTTCCTGGACAGGCAGGATTTCCTGAAAAAGATGGAGAGGGAC
>Ga0247841_10012383_pt1 | contig 11135 bp, 13 predicted proteins | sample LaCruzMarch2015__2_FD_192410 | JGI IMG/M metagenome (GOLD analysis project Ga0247841, IMG submission 192410) | Freshwater microbial communities from meromictic Lake La Cruz, Castile-La Mancha, Spain - LaCruzMarch2015_18m | ecosystem: Environmental > Aquatic > Freshwater > Lake | place: Spain...
GCTTATGCCTTAAATTACAAAACCCCAGTTCAATATAAACATGACCTGGGGTTTGAATAAATAATTTTTATTTACTTGTCTACTTTGGCTTTACAACTTCAGTAACCTGATTTTTATATAGTTTAGAACTTCAACATCAACCATTCCGGTCTAAAGATCATTAGGATGCCTAAGACAACCATCACGATACCACCAATTAAGTGAGCATTACGCGCATACTTGGTCGATAAACCGGTCAGCTGAGCAGTCTTCATCGCAATCACAAACACGATGATATCATCAACCATAAAGAAGAATAGATAAAGCATGATATACATGAAGTACTCTATCGGAGATAAACCTTGTAGAGATAAGACTTGGGTAAATAGAACCGGTAGTCCAGCTGAACAGATGAGTTCAACTAGATTAACTGATATGGCTAAGACTATAACTCCAGCAATCGCTAAGATAAAGACGGGTTGATTGAAAATTTGTTTAACTCGATCACTGATCTTATGACGTTTACTGTCATCCATGACCTCACAACCTGGTTTAGTGGTCAAATACTTACGGATATTGAAGCCACCACCCACTAAGGATATACCAGCAATTGCCCAACGAATGAAGACAATCGTCCCAAATAAGATGGCAATGTTTAACCATGAAATCATGAAGAAGAGATACATCACAGCGGTGGTTAATAAGAATATTCCACCCAATAACCATTTCTTCCAACGCTCTTCTAAGTGAAACAACATACTAATCAATAGTAATAGAACCCACATGGCACATGGATTAAAACCATCTAAGGTTCCTAAAACAATCGCCAATAAGGGTAATGAGATGGTCTTCGCATTGACTTCTCCAAAGATAGGTAAGTTAATGATTGGATTATCCGGATTGATGTCGTAGCCACTGCCCGCTGGGACATAGCCCAAAAGAATGCCTACCACATCTCTCACATTGTTCTTTCTAAACGCTTCTAAACTAGACTCAATATTCTTATCAGTCACTCCAGTGGTAAAGCCTACAATGACTTTGCGTCCAATAACTAAACTGGGGGTAGAGTTGATATTGATGTTTAAGATTTCATGAAGTTGAGTTACCAAAGCTTGGTTTTCTTTATCAAAGGCAATCTCATAACGATGAATGACGATATTGGGATCACTGGCTTCCAAAGTTTGTAGATACAGTTCTTCTTTAGCACAGGTTGTACAACCTTGACTATGGAAGAAGTAGATATTGGTTTTTTGATCAAGTGCCAGAATATTGACACTCATAAAGCCTAATAATATAAAACTGACGAAGAGTATTTTACGCCACATATAATGCCCTTTCTAAGGTAGCCTCATCCATTTCACCAATGACTCGTTTGACTTCAATGTCATTTTGATAAACGATAAAGACCGGTAATACTTTCCCAATATTGAGTGTTTTAACGAAGGTTTCATCTAAATCTAAATCATGGTTTTCCCAGATCCAATCGGGATGACGACTCTTGATGCGTTGAATTCTTTTATGCATGACCAGGCATGCTGAGCACCAAAGTGCGGTTACATAGACTATCTTCATACATAATCCTTGACGGCTGAAATAAAGCCATCACACTCTTCTTTCGTACTTAAGTGCGATAGACTGATGCGATAGGAACTCTTCGCTCTAGCCACATCTTTGGTTAAGGCAAGCACACTATCGGATAGATCCTCTTGGCCACTGCAAGCCGATTTACTGGATAAACAAATGCCTTTAGATGAGAAGTATTCTAAACCTTTTTCAGGTTTGGTATCTAGAATACTGATGTTTAAAATATGAGGTAAAGATTTAGAAGTTGAATTGATGACGACTCTAGGGATATTTGCGAGTTCTTGTCTAAGATAAGAGTTTAAACTGCTTACTTTTACAATCCGCTCATCCAGTTCATCACTGGCTAATTCATAAGCTTTAGAAAAGGCCACGACCAAGGCATTCTGTGGAGTACTTGAACGATAAGGACTTAAACTATGACCTCCATGAAGCAAGGGTATTAAACCTAAGGTCTCTTTTTTAACCAAGAGGCCGATGCCTTTAGGTCCATATATTTTATGGGCTGAGAAACTAGCTAGATCTATATTAGTTAAATCAAAACTGCATTTACCTAAGGCTTGAGTTAAATCACTGTGAAAGAAAATACCCTTTTGATGACATAAGGCACCACAGGCTTCGACGTCTTGTCTAATACCAGTTTCACTGTCAACCGCAATTAAACTAACGACCAAAGTATCTTTTCGAATCAATTTCTCGAGTTCTTTTAAATCATAGAGTCCATGCGAATCAACAGGGACAAAGTCTATCTCATAACCTGAGGCTTGTAGATAACTGATGGCTGCGATGTTTGAGGCATGCTCATAAGGAGAGGTGATGATGTGTCTTAAGTGAGGATACTTTTGGGCTAATCCTTTAATGGCTAGATTATTGGATTCAGTAGCACTGGATGTAAAGATGAGCTCAGATGGTAAGACATGTAATAAGGATGCCATCGAAATAGTGGCTTGGTCTAACTTATGTTTACTGGCTAATCCTAAGTAATGAGTACTGTTAGCATTGGCAAAATAATTGGTTTCCATATCCAACCAGACATCCATAACTCTAGGATCCATTGGGGTTGTTGCACTGTAGTCTAAATATATCATGCGTTTATTTTAGCATACTATTTTAAAACTGTGTGATTTGACACCTAGTTAATCAAAAGGCCAATGATTTTCACTGGCCTTTTCTCATCAATCAACTTGTCTATAAATCAGATATTGTGGATCTAAAGTCGAGGCAAACTTTACCTTAACCAAGTATCCTTCATCCACACTTTGGATGGATTCTACTTGGTATTCTTTTTGAATACTCTTTAAGATATTATTCTTTTCATAAGGGATGAGAAGTTTAATGGTATCTTGGATAACCTGCATTTTCTCTACGATTAGATCTAGTAGATCATCACAATGATCACCGGTTTTAGCTGAAATACAGAGTTCAGGATAGTCACTTCGTTCAACCAAGTCCATCTTATTGTAGACCGTGATCATCGGTTTATCACTGACTTCCATATCTTTAAGGGTATCTAAAGTAATCTGCTGTTGGGATAAGGCTTTATCACTGGATCCATCGGCAACGTGAATCAATAAGTCTGCATCTTTGACTTCTTCTAAGGTTGATCTAAATGATTTAACTAAGTTATGTGGGAGTCTTGAGACAAAGCCGACTGTATCACTGAGTATGAAACGATTGCCTTGGGTTTCAATGATTCTGGTTGCGGTTTGTAGAGTTTCAAATAAGCGATTTTTTTCACTGACCAATTTATCATTTTGAGCGGTTAGTCTCATCAATTGATTCATGAGGGTTGATTTACCCGCATTGGTATAACCAACCAAAGCCACAGTAAACATATTATTCTTATGCCGCTTTTGACGTTGAGTTAAACGTTGAACTTCCATGACTTTTAAAGCCACTTCAGCTTTCATGAGTTGTTTCTCAGTGACGCGTTTGCTTAGAGCTAAAGCTTTTTCTCCAGCTCCTTTATTACGCGCACCTCCACCCCTTTGTCTGCCAACCGTATGAAGCTGTAGATTTGTTCTAGGTAATAAATAGGAAAGCGTAGCGACTTCTACTTGAAGTTTGGCTTCTTTGCTTTGGGCTCTTTTTTCAAATATGTTTAATATCAATTGGGTTCGATCCATCACATCTACCCCTAGGATTTCTTCTAGATTGCGATGTTGGGAAGGACTGAGTTCATCGTTGGTGACAACCATATCCACCTCTTGATTGGTGATGTGATCTATCAATTCATCGACTTTACCTGATTTAACGTAGGTGGGAGTTTCGTCTGAACTATTCTGGGTAACAGTTAAAAGCCACTCATAATCACAGGCTTCGATGAGTTGTTTGGTTTCTTCAACACTGTCTTCAAAATCGCTTTGGCGATGATGAACGGCTACCAATAGGACTTTAGTCAATGATTCTCCATTCCAGTAAAAGGTCGATATCAAAACGTTCTTTCACTAAGATCTGACAATGCTCAATCAACTTCAAGACATCATCGCATGAGGCATGTCCCAGGTTGATGATAAAACCTGGATGCTTATAGGATATCTCGGCATCATTTACCCGATAGCCTCTTAAACCCAATTCTTCAAAGAGTTTCCAAACAAAGTAGGTTTCTCCGTTTTTAGTTGGGCGTTTGAATACACTGCCTGCATTGGGATAATTGCGAGGTTGTTTACGATATCTTTCACGCTTATAAGTTAAGACTTTCTCTAAGCTCTCTAAATCATTTCCCGGGGTAATCGCTAAACCACAACTCAAGATAATCTCTGTTGGTTTAAACTGGGCATGGCGATAGCCAAAGAAATCACTGCTGGGTTTAATCCGTTTAACTTGCTTGGTGTCTAAACAATAGACATCCACCCAATTAACAGTTAATCCTATCGTATATTCATATTGACCGGCATTCATGATGAGAGCTCCACCAATCGTACCTGGAATATCTTCTGTAAACTCATAACCTAAAATCGATTGAGCCACCGTAAACCAAGCTAAATCCGATAGACTGACACCAGCATCTAAAACCATTTCATTATTGATGATTTCAAGTTTATTCATCAAACTTGTGACGATGAATAAATACGATTCATCATAATAGGGTTTAGCCAATAAGATATTAGAACCCTTGCCGATGATGATCAGTTTCTTATCTGTGTTACTCTTTAAGATTTCGATTAAGCTATCTTGGTCTAAAGGCATGACTAATTTAGCTGCTTTCGCATCCAACTGTAAACTATTATATGGTTTTAATGAGACATCACTCAATTCTAAGATTGGACTCATGCTTTATCTTTAACTCGCACATATTTGTGGGTAATATTGGGATTGGATGTCTTACGGGATTGAATCTCAAAGATTTTAAATGAAGAGATTAAAGGGGTTAATTTTTGGAAACCATAGTTTCTAGTATCAAACTCAGGATAACGTTTGGATAGAATACTACCGATTTCACCTAAGAATGCCCAACCATCATCATCTGAATTCTCATTGATGATGAGTCTTACTTTTTCAATTAAGTCTGGGATTGGAGTGATATTCATCTTATCACTGTTGATTGGGGCATCTTCCGTTGGAGCCATCAATACTTCTAAGTATTTGAATTTTTCACAGGCAGAGATAAACGCTGTAGGGGTTTTCTTTTCTCCCATTCCTAAGACAAACTTACCCGCCTCTCTAAGTCTTGAGGCCAAACGAGTAAAATCACTATCGGATGAGATGATCGCAAAACCATCCACATTTTGGGAATATAGGATATCCATCGCATCGATGATGAGGGCTGAATCACTGGCATTTTTACCGATGGTATAAGCGTATTGTTGAATCGGTGAAATCGAGTAGTTGAGTAAGACATTCTTCCAAGAACTCAATTGGGGTTTAGTCCAGTCCCCATAAATCCGTTTATAGGTTGGGGTTCCATGATTGGATACCTCATCTAAAATGGCTTTGATATATTTATCGGATACGTTATCAGCATCAATTAAAACAGCTATTCTCAGTTCTTTTTCCATAAATCTCCTCTTTAGTTTATTATACACCCTTTATAATGTCATTAATCACTTCACTGGCGATTAATAAGCCAGCACTGCCAGGCACCATCATCATACTGGCGATGGTTTTAGTTTCTACCGCCTTATGCGGTTCTTCTTTTGAATAGACCACTTTAATGTTCTTTAGATCTAAGGCTTTAGCCTGAGTTCTAACCTTTTTAGCCAAAGGACAGATGGAAGTATGATATAGATCACTGATTAGAAGTTGACTTGGATTGAGCTTATTACCGGTTCCCAAAGACATGATCAATGGAACCTCTGATTTTTCACATTCCTGCATCAATAGTATCTTCGATGGTACACTGTCAATCGCATCCACCACGTAATCATACTGGCTTAGTTCGATCATATTCTGGGCATCATAGAATTGATCATACGTTTCTACAATTAAGTTGGGGTTGATACTAAGTAGACGCTCTTTCATCACTATAACTTTCTTTAAACCAATCGTTGAATGATACGCAATCAATTGACGATTGAGATTGGTGATATCAACGACATCATAATCAACCACACTAATATGACCTAAACCTGATCTGACTAATGCTTCACATACCATCGATCCTACCCCTCCACATCCAAAAACCAAGACATGGGAGGCTTGTAATACTTCAATTTTCTCATCTGAGATTAAATAGCGACATCGCGTAAATTGATCCATAACTTGCACTTTTCCTCTCTATTATATACAATACAGACGTCAAAGGAGGATAATCATGCGCAATAATACTCGAAAATTGATTCTAATTGCTTTTATTGCGGCGGTTTATACAGCCATCAGTATGGTTATGCCCTTTCTTAGTTTCTCTAGTGTTCAGGTTCGCTTAGCAGAAGGACTCAGTGTGATGGCTTTGTTTGGGATCGTCCCAGTCATTGGATTAACCTTGGGTTGTGCATTAACTAATTTAATCGGAGTCCTAAATGGAACCAATCCATTGGGATATTTCGATGTCTTATGGGGTACTTTAGCTACCCTAAGTGCCAGTTATTTGATGTATCGATTTAGAACAATCAAAGTTAAAGGTTTACCTTTACTATCATTGAGTATGCCCATCTTAATAAATGGTTTGATGATTGGTTGGGAACTGATGGTCGTTTTAGGACCTCAATCCTTCTATAGTTTTAGTCTATATGCGTTAATGATATCCGCTGGTGAAGGACTCAGTATTCTATTAATCGGATATCCTTTATATCGCTATCTTCTACATAGTCGCTTACTTGAGAAGATTGTCTAGATTTCACCCTTTTGAATCTTAGCCACAAACTTAGCTGAAACAGATCTAGGTACACAGGCTAGAAGAATATGCAGCATTTTATTAGAGAAACCAGGGATGATAATACACTTCCCTTTTTTTAAGCCTTTCATGCTAGCCTTGATGACAGGATCGATGTCCATCGTAAAGGTATCATGAACCCCACTAGAAGCGGTAGTCGCAACTTGAAAGAACTCAGTATGAGTAGGGCCGGGACATAGTGCACTGACTAAGATATGATCCGCCTTAAGTTCTTCATGTAGAGCGATTGAGAAGGATAAGACATAGTTCTTAGTCGCATAATACTCAGCCATATAAGGACCTGAGACAAAGCCTGCCATCGAAGCCACATTAAGAATCTGACCACTTTGATTCAGTTTCATATGAGGTATAGCCCATTGGCTTAATCGAGTTAGAGCCTGTATGTTGACTTCATTCATATCCCATAATTTATCTAAGGGTAAATCACTAAAAGGTCCTGCATAACCAAAACCCGCATTGTTGATGAGGCGCGTAATCTGGTAATCCTTGGGGAAGTTTTGGATGAAGGTCTCCAGTTCTGAGCGCTTGGATAAATCAACTTGATAGATTAAGACTTCAGCTGAACTGATCTGTTCGATCTCAGTTTTAAGTTTTTCTAAACGATCCATCCTTCTCGCAATCAAAATCATGGGTTCATTTTGTTTAGCGTATTCTAAGGCAAAGGCATAGCCCAAGCCAGAGCTTGCCCCTGTAATTAAAGTCCATTGTTTCATAGTATACTCGCTTTCTTTTGACACTCTAAACAGATCCCTTCGACCTGCAGATGATGATGAATCGGTTTAAACCCTTCTAAGTCTGCTTCATTGATCTCAAGCGGACAATGGTTTAAAGGGATATCTTGGTTACAGACAATACAATGCATATGATGAATATGTCGATGTGACTTGCTCTGATACGTGATCTGTTTATTTAGACTAATCTCACTCTCTTCAATTAGATTGGCATCAATGAAACAAGCCAGAATCCGATACAAAGTGGAGAGATGAATATCTGGTAATAAATGGGATAAGTCTTTGATGGTATAAATAGCCTCATCATTTTGAAATAAGTCATAAACAGCTTGACGATTGGCGGTCTTTTTTAGTGTACTTGGGTAGGTCATATTTTCTTCCGATTCAGCGATAGACTGATGATGTAGAAGATTACCGCTACAATCACCACCGCACCACCAGGTTTAATACCTTGGTAGAATGATAAGGTTAAGCCAATCATCATCGTTACTACTGAGATGATAATCGCATTGATTAGGGTTGATTTATAACTCTTGGCAAAGTGCAAAGAACTGGCTACTGGTAAGACTACTAGAGAAGATACGATTAGAGTTCCAACAGTTTTAGAGGCAATACTTAGAGTTAAACCCATCATCAACATAAATATAAAGTTAACTAGATTGACTCTAATTCCGCTGTGTTTAGCCATGCCTTCATCAAAGGTAATCGCAAAGAGTTCTTTATAGAATAGGATAAATAATAGAATAACTAAAGCTGTAATACCGATGATCAGATAGAGCTCACTGTCTTCAATCGCAACGATGGATCCAAATAGGAACGCATTAAAGCGATTGGCATCTTGAATAAAGGAAGATAAGATTCCAGCTACCCCAATCCCTAAAGACATCAATAATGATATGGCAATCTCGGCATAAGCCGGTAGATACTTGCGTAAAACATCCACCAATAAGAGCCCTGCTACCGCTAAAACAATCGCAGTAAATAAGGGATTCAAATTTAGAATGAGTCCAATCGCAACCCCACTGAGGGTGGTATGAGCAATCGCATCTGGTACCATCGACATCCGTTTTAAAACCACCACTTGCCCAATCAATGGTGCAATAAGGGCAATCATTAAACCAACGGCTAGGGCCTTTTGCATGAATACATAGTTAAACATGTTTCAGCTCGATTCCGGATTCATGGCGATGGGCATGAGCCAATTCTTCCGCCATATCTTCATCACTTAGAAGCATCACATCTTGATCACCCACACAATAGACTCTTTCCCCAATTTCCTTAGCCAATTGAAGATCATGGGTGACCATAACGATGGTGAGATGATGTTGAGCTTGAAGATGCTTTAATAGGGATAGTAATTCACTTGAGAAAGAGGCATCTAAGGCTGAGGTTGGTTCATCTAAAAACAGAAACTCTGGATCATTCACCAAGGCTTTGGCGATGAAGACTCTTTGCCTTTGCCCACCTGATAAGCGTGATAAAGGAGTATATAGATAATCTTTTAAACCCATCATAAAGAGATACTCTTTAGCGGTATTGATTTGATCCTCAGATGGACGTTTAAACAAACCTAAAGCAGGTGTATACGCACTTAACACAATCTCTAAGGCATTGCCACAAAAAGCATTGTGTAGATTGAATTCATTTTGTCCCACATAAACCCGTTTATAGGCATCCTTTAAGACATTGCCTTGACTATCATATAGGGTTACTGTGCCACTTTGTGGACATTCTACCTGAGCCAATAGTTTTAAAAGACTGGTCTTACCGGTTCCATTATTACCGATTAAGACGATGAATTCACCTTGCTTAATCTCAATACTAAAATCTTCAAATAAGACTTTTGAAGGAAAGGCATAACTGATTTGGCTGGCTTTAAGGGCAATCATTTAGTTCAACGCTTTCTTTAGTGCTTCTAGGTTTTGACGCATCATTGATAGATAATCCATTGAAGCGGCTTTCTCTTCATCATTCAAAAACTCAATTGGATTTAGAACGCCAACTTCAATGCCTGTTTCATTTGCGATGGCAGAAACGACCTTATCATTGGTGGAGCTTTCCGCTAGAATCATCGGGATTTTATTCTGATTGATGAAGTCGATGATGGTTTGAACTCGGGTAGCGGATGGTTCTTCAGAGGGTTCAATGCCTAAAACTGACTCTGCAGTGAGTCCATATTCATTGGCTAGATAGGCAAAGGCACTGTGTTTAGTTAGAAATACTGAGCGTTTACGAGTCGCTAAGTTATCGATATATTCTTGGTTTAAAGCCTCAAATTCAGCCTTTACTGTTTCATAGCGAGCTTGGAAAATATCTGCTTTATCTGGTACGAGTTCACTCACGTAATTTTTAATGGCTTCAAGCATTAAAATTGAGTTGGGAATACTAAGCCATACATGAGGATCAATTTGATTGAGGGAAGTCATCAGTGGGTCAATGTCTTTTGAACTCACTAAAACGGAGGCATTGGGTATATTACTTTTAGCTGAATCAAGCCAAGCTTCAAAATGATTGCCCAAGACAATCCAATGGGGATTATCACTTAGAAGAACCATATCTTGACTGCTGAGTTCATAGCTATGCGCTTCCACATTGCCTTTTAAGATATTGATGACAGGAATATCATTCTCGACGATTTTATATGTGAAGTCTTCTAAAATATAAAAACTGACGATCAGTTTGAGTGGTTTATCTTGTTTAGCACAGCCACTTAAAAGGCTGATGAAGATAATTAGACTGAGTAGGATTTTACGCATAGTTCTCCAATTGCGAAACTTTCGCATTTAGATATAGTATACGCTATTATATTTATGATACAAGTCTAGTGCTTTTAAAACCACTTCTTATGTTTAAAATAGATAAGCATGGCTAAGATACTTAGAAACATTAGACTTAAGGCAAAGGGATATCCATAAAGCCAATTGATTTCAGGCATATATTTAAAGTTCATCCCATATAAACCAACAATGAAGGTTAAAGGCATAAAGATGGTAGAGATGATGGTTAGAATCTTCATGACTTCACTTAAACGCATATTACTACTGGATAGATAAATGTCTAATAGACTACTCAAGACATCACGATAGGTATCCACTGAATCGATGACTTGAAAGAGGTGTTCATGGACATCTCTAAAATAGAACTGAGTATCTTTTGATACAATCTGCTCTTCATGGGATAGATAGGCCACGACTTCTCTAAAAGGCCAAACCAATTTATGCATCGATAAGAGTTCACGTTTAAGTTCTCTGACTTTTTTTAGTTGCTCAATCTTACTGGATAATAAAATGGCTTCTTCTAAGACATCAATCTTTTCTTCAACTTTCTCAAGGACCGCAAAGTAGGCATCGGTTACTTCATCTAATATTGAATACAATAGATAATCCGTTCCTTTTTGTCTGATCGGATCTTTCTCATTTTTAAGACGTTTGCGTAGGGGTTCTAAAATATCTCCTCTAATCATCCCAAATGTGATTAAGATTTCTCCTTCAAATAAGATCGATAGATTCTCT
>Ga0247841_10012386_pt1 | contig 11132 bp, 17 predicted proteins | sample LaCruzMarch2015__2_FD_192410 | JGI IMG/M metagenome (GOLD analysis project Ga0247841, IMG submission 192410) | Freshwater microbial communities from meromictic Lake La Cruz, Castile-La Mancha, Spain - LaCruzMarch2015_18m | ecosystem: Environmental > Aquatic > Freshwater > Lake | place: Spain...
AACCGACGTCAATGTTGACGTCTAACTCACACACATTGACTTGCGATAATATTTTTTACAAATAAACGAATTGTGACGCATATGATGTGCTTGTATATCGGGTTCTAAACGGGCTGACTGGTTATGGTCTCATTAGGATTGGTCATTTGCTCATTTATTTTGTGACCATTTGTCGTCTGGATGGCTCACCAAACCATTTCAGTCTTATGGTCTCATCGTCACAGACAGCATATTCAATCAGACACCAAAATTATCACGATAATATTGACACTTATTATGATGTCAAAATTATCAGTGTATCAAAACACGACATATCAGCACACGATACTACACACAAATATGATGTAAAAAATATTATCGCAAGTCAATGTGTGTGAGTTAGACGTCAACATTGACGTCGGTTTTAGGCGAACTATGTATTTTAGGGAACATGTTCCATTAGCCTTCGGCGTTCCCTAAAATACAACACCTTAAATGATCTTTAAAATTTTCTCTCTAATTAAATTTTTAATATTTTTCAAATCTATTCTTTTAGAACCATTGTTCTCATTTATATCAAAATTATATTCAATATTACAATCACAATTTTTCTTTTTTTGTTCTCTTTCTTTATTTCTTATCTCTATATCTTTTAAATATAAATCACTTTCTACATAATCTATATAACCTCTTGCTAATTGTTTTCTTTGTATTATATTTAATTTTTCTAATCTATAAGCAATAGCTCCTGTCGACATATTTATAATATCTGAAATTTCAATTATATTTTTATTTTCAACACAATATAAATATTTAATAATTACATCATTTTCATGTGATATTAATTTTATTATTTTTGTTGGTTTTAATTTTTTATTTTTTTCAAAATCAGGTTTCTTTATTTCGAGAGAACACCAGCAAGCTCCTCTCACCTTTTCCCAACCATATTTTTCCATAATTTCTATTGTTTTTATACGTTCATCATCAGTCGTTAATTCTTCCTGAACTTTAATTGGTTTGTATTTTTTTGTATAAATAGAACCGCCTATTGTAAAATGTTCTTCTAATCTTCTCAAAATATTGCCAGTTCTACCAACATAATATCTATCATCTATCAATTTTAAAACATAAATATAATTTTTTGTTATATCTAGGTTATCTATATTCTCATCAAAACATTCTAAAAAATTAAATGTCATTTTAATAATTATTAAAATATGTTTAAATTTTTTAATAATTAATTTACTCCTTGGTATTTTTCAATTGTCGTACATTTCGATATATTGTGTATTATTTTATCTTCCTTCTCCAAATCATCATTACCTGCTCCACCCATAGCTTCTAAAACCATTTTATCATATTTGTCTGACAATTTTGATGATGAATTTTTGTATTCTGGAAACTTCTCTCGAAAAGCTGGCAATAATATAATATTTTTATTAGCAACTCTTTTTATTGCCTTTCTCAAATTTGTTTTGTTGTCATCTTCCTTTTCCCATTTGTTTTCATCCTTGATATACATTGTCTCCCTCTTTTTATCTGTGCAATGAACTGGACGTTGGGTCACATCTAGTGCCTTCAGGTTTGTAGTGATTATATTTGAAATTCCTTGAGCATATCCTAGTTCACCGACTTTCTCTAAATCTGATAGCTGTAGTTTTATTGAATCTACAAAATCCATTATATTCATCGCATCTTTACATGTTTCGTTTAAAAAGAATTGAAGATTAAATGTTTTGTTATTATTGTTGTTGAGAGAATTTGTATTATGATTTGCTTGACTTGAAGTATTATTCTTTAACATATCCATCAATTCTGTATTTTGTTCCATTAATTCTGTATTCTGTTTCACTAGCATTATGATTAAATCTTTGTCTAAAGTATGATTTTCATTTATAGAGTTATTTTTATCAATTATACAAGTTTTCTTATGACGATAATAACTTGAATGATGTTTAAAGTTTGTATGACATTTTTCACAAGCATATTTTTTTGTAGTCGGATGTAGCCCATTTGTAGCTTTAGAATGTTTAGCAGTGAGTATATGTTGATTCCAACAGGATTTTTTACAGCATCCATAATCACAAAGAACACAATAGAAATTTACAAGCATATTTTCTGTAGCTTCCATGTAGCTTTATATAGCTACAGAAAATATTCCTAAATACTTTTTCGCAAAAAATATAAAAAAATATCATCATAAAATTTTTTTACTTTCGTTTAATTTGTGACGATAAATTTTTTTTATCAAGACGAAATTTTTCGTCAGTAAGAGTATTTTTGACAAAGTCATTTTGGACATTTTTTTTGTCCATTTTGAGAAAGTTAAAATACTTTTCATTTTTTGAATCTCTTTATTTTCTCTTCATGTGTAGGGAACTTTTTTTGAGCTATTTTTCGAGAATTTAAAGAATTTCCCTTCAGAATGTAGTGTTTTCGTCTTTAAGTAGCAAAATTAAATATTATAAGTTTATCATTTTATCTATCATAATAACTTTCGTATTCATATGGTTCATTTCTTCGATCAAAATAGTAATATGAAAATGACATAATTGAATGATTAATATTTAAATATTAATTTTTATATTATAAAAATGACTTCTGAGTTTACTGCTATTAGTTTGTTTTCTGGTTTGGGTGGTGATAGTTTAGGTCTTAAACAAGCAGGATGTAAAATTATTGCTTATAATGAGCTTAAACCAGTATTCTGTACATCTCATCACGCAAATTTTCCTGATTCTGAATTGATTCATGAAGGTAAAGTAAATAATATTTCAAAATTAAAAGATGAAACTTTTTTTAAATATAAAGGTAAGACTGATATCATCTTTGCGGGATTTCCATGTACCTCATTCAGCAGCGCAGGAAAAAGAAAATTAGACGATCCAAGAGATACATTATTTTTACAATTTTTGAGAGCAACAAAAATTATTCAACCAAATATGATTATTGGAGAGAATGTTAAAGGACTTTTGACAAAAAAGTCTTCAAAGGGAGAATTATTTATTGATATTATTGTGGAAGAATTTGAGAAATTAGGTTATGATGTTGTTTATCAAGTATTTAGTTGTGAAGAATATGGTATTCCTCAATCACGCGAGCGTCTTATTATTCTTGGAATTAAAAAGGACAACCCATATGGTTGGAAACCAAGCTTTCCAGAACCTTTAGCAACTAAGCCAAACCTTATTCCTATTATCAAGTATGACATGACTGGAACTATTAAAGTAAATAGCGAATGGTTCAAGGATATTCCAGCAGAATGTATCCTAACAAATATGAGCGATACTAATACTTATAAACATAACAATGATGCTCATCCATATTTGGTTAGCAAAATTGTCGCAGGCGATGATGAAAAAAGTTATAATGGCAAAGATTACGATTATTTATTCTCATTTGGAAAAAGAGGTAGTCCAATACATTGTGAAATTATTGATATTCGCGAACCATCAAAAACTATCATTTGTACTTATGAACATCAACCAAGATTATTTGTCCCACTTAAAAATCCAAGTGGGTGTTATCTTAGAATGTTATTACCTGATGAGCTTAAACAAATTCAAGGATTTCCAAAAGATTATATAGTAAATGGTAATATCAAAGAACAAATTATTCAAATTGGTAATGCTGTTCCTCCGCCATTAATTAAAGCAATAGTTGAAAATATTATAAATTAAATTTTATTATGTTATATTATAATATTATGACATCAATGATAACAAATGATATTAGTAGTGGTGTTTCTTCAATGAAGCAGTTTATTACAGATAATAATATTGTAGGAACATGTGCTGGAGTTTGTGTAGGTTTTGCAGCAAAGGATAGTATAAATTCTTTAGTTGAAGATGTATTGTGACCATTAACTTTAATAGGTTTAAATGGGTTACATATTGATTGGATTACAAACTATTTACCAGTAGATGGAAATAGACAATTAAGTATATTTAAATTTCTTAAAAATTTCTTACCATTTTGATATATAATTAACATATAAAATTATGAATTTTTCTTTTTTATAACTTTCTTTTTCTTAAGAATATCTTCATTTAACTCAACATCTATTTTTTCATTTTCAGTCTCATCAACTTTTTGAGAATTCACTCCAATTAAAGAAGAAACAATCTTAATACCTTTAATATCAAACGCAGAATTAGCATTTTTACTTTTAATTGTAATACTTGATATTGGAACTTTAGATTTAATAAATTGCTTAAATTTTTCAGGTGTTATTTCAAATTCTTTAATCATATCTTTATTTTCTTGTCTGAATTTAAACCATAAATCTGTTGAAATAACTACTGATTCATCATTAGTTACCTCAACATTTTGCTTCCACCAATCATCAAATAGAGAGAAATTAGATTCGACAATCTGAGATGTTTCAGAATCCAATATTTCTTTTAATTGATCATCCATTAATTGTATTAAATTTTTGGTAGCATTCATTGAAGTATTAATCTCTCTAACATTTTTTCTCAAACTCTTAATTTTATCCATAAAAGTAAATCTTTGTTCTTTAAGCTTAACTAATTCTTCCTCATCAAAATTTACATCTTGTGTCATTTTATGTAACTCTTTACATGTAAACCATACAATTCGAAGAATTTTGGCAGGATCTTCAAAGCTTGTAAGATTATTAATATAGACTAAACATTGATTAGTATTAATCCATTCATACATAATAGGTGCTCTGTCAAATTTATCAATAGAAGTATTGAGAGAAACTAACCAACCAAAATGTATATGCTCATTTTTTAGCAAATCTTTTTTAATTTTCTCTCGCTGATCAACAGGAACTTTTTTCTTATAATTTTTAGCATCAGCTAGAACATCAAATTCTTCGAAATGTAGATGAAAATCTCCTTCACCACCTTGTGTATGTTTATCGATGATTTTAAATCCTTTAAAGTCTATGAAGGTATTAGCATAGTCTTCAAATTGTTTTTCGCCTTCTGAACCTTTATGACTTGTACTCTTACTAGATTGTTGAACAAGCATTTTTTCATAAACATCAGTCATTCTCTCAACCTGTTTTTCCTTCTCTCTATACATCAAATCATACTTCTCTTTAACTTTGTTAATCTCTTCGTAGAGAGAAGAATTAGTACCTTGTTCATGACTCTTTATTTGTGAAATGGCATTTTCAAGCTTTTTATTTAATTGTTCAATCTGTGATTCATACATTTTTGAAATTTTTTCCTGCATTTTGAGAGAAGTTTGTTTTTCCAATTCAATTTCATTATCTAAACTTTCAATCTCTTTTTTGAAATCACTTTCGATTTTTCTATAAACATCATCGCTTGTTAAATTTGTTATCACTTTTCTACCTTCTCTCAAAGTATCACTACCAATTTTAATCATTAGATAATTCTCTTCTGGAGAGAATGAATTAATTATATCAGGCAGATTTCTATCCCTTGGTATAGTTATTTGTACTACTTTTACAGACATTAAATAGTATATTAATTTGTTTTTATATGGTTTAAAGAAAATCAACTAATCCCTATAAGAGATATGTCATATGTATATTTATTAGTATCAACAAATGGTAATACTTATGTGGGTGCTACTGTTGATTTAAATCGACGACTACGACAACATAATAAGGAGATAAAAGGTGGCGCACATGCTACAGGAATAAAGGTATCACAAGGTGAGATATGGAGTAGAGTGGCCCATGTATCAGGATTTCCAGACTGGCAAGCGACACTTCAATTTGAATGGCGATGGAAACAATTGTCTCGTAAATTACCAATTAATATGGAACCATTAGAGAGAAGAATGTTGGCACTTAAACAACTCATTGAATTACCACAATCAACTTCAAAAGCCAAACCATATTCAGAGTGGCTAACTCCTCCTGAAGTACATTTAGAAACAGATGAAGCAAAATTATTCGAAAATATATTTAACTCTTAATAAAGTTTTATTTTTTAACTAAATTAGTCATAATTTGTAGTTCATCATTTTGAGTTTGTATAATATTTTTAGCTAGCTTAGCAATATCATAACTATCAGTTTTCTTTAATATTTTATCACTCATAAATACAGCCATAGAATGATGTTCAATCATACCTTCTAAATATTGTTTATCATTAATAGCTATTTGCTTTCTATAAAGATAAGTGAATAATGCTAATAAAGCAAATAAAATAACATACCAATTAACACTCAATACATGATATTGATGATCGTGCATCATAACTTCAATCAAAACCATAAATAATCCCATAATTGTTGCTAGATAAGCTTTACCGATGTTATTAGTTACATAAGCTATTTTATTAACCATTATTGGGGGCATAAGAAAGTATTGTACAATAAAATTGCCGATAAACATAATAATCATAGAATGTGTTATTTTCATATTATATAATAAGAGTTTAAAAAAAATTATATAATATCTTATAGAGGATGGAATCATCAAATAATGATATCGAAAACAATAGAAGAATAGCTGTTATAGAAGAAAGTATAAATAGAGCATTATTATATGACGACAATAAAAAAGATGATAAAAAATGTAATAATTCATTATCAGCAACTTTTTTCTTAGGTGTAATTATAATAACCATGGTAATATTAATAGTAATAATTGTGTTGAAAAAACTTTAATTAGCTCTGCGAGTTTTATTTCGTCGAGTAGTTTTTTGGCGTAGTGTCTTTTTTTTAGTGCTTTTTTTTCGGCAACTCAATATAAATTTTCGAATACTTTCTTTTTGATTTAACATCATGTCAACAATATGTTGAAAATAACAACGAAATTGTGGACCCATTTTTTTAAGTTCATCAACACAAACCCATCTAATTTCAGCTTTTTCAAATATTTTGCTCGTTTTAAATATCTTTGGTGCCAAACGTTTTTGTAAAAATCTCTGATTATTGTTGTAATAATATGGTAACCATTCATTATATTCAAAAGGAAATATGTGCATACGATATGTTTTATGTCCATCTGTTTTATGATCAATATCATAAGTGCCATGTTTTTTAAGCATTTTACGAATATCAGCATCATTACCTAAAAATCCTGTAAATTCTTCTCCAGCTTCTCTAACAGCAGTTTCTAAAAATGTTTCGCTATTATCTGTTCCACCGCCAAAATCAGAAAAACCAGGAGCGGAATCCTCATATTTTCCTTCTTTACCAAATAAAAAATATAATTTTCCATTATGAATTGTTGTTGGTAAAATACCTGCTCCCATTATATAAAATAATAATATTATTTTATATTATGAGTAAAACAAGAAAACATAAGATTAGAAGAAGACATAGAAGACATAAAAGAACAATAAGACGCAAAGAACTTGTAATTCCAACTTCAACTCCTATTCAAGTTCGTAAAATAAGTAGTAAAATTAATAATCAAATTAGAAAGGGTTCTTATTCTCCAACAATAAATAAAGAATTAGTGACATTAAAATCAATTGAACGAAGTGATTTAATGGATTGTAATACAGAAGAAGCATTTAAACTAAAAGAACCATTACAAATAGGTATAAATGGTAAATGTTATTATTATTATACGAAAGAAACTAAACGATTTTTGCTACATAATTTAGCAGCAAATAAACATATAAATTATAAAAAAATCATTCCACCAATTCAATCTCATTCAAATTGTTGGTTTAATGCTATGTTTGTTACATTTTTTGTTAGTGATAAGGGTCGTAAATTTTTTCATTTTTTACGTCAATTAATGATTGAAGGTAAACAACAAGATGGTTCTGTTATTCCTGAAAACCTAAGAGATGCGTTTGCTTTATTAAATTTTGGTGTAGATGCTTGTTTAACAGGCAATGAGTTTGCTTATAAATTAAATACAAATAGTATAATTCACTTATTATACAAAGGTATTTCAAATTCATATAAGATGGAATACCCATATATAGTTGATATAGATCAAGCAGGTAATCCTTTGTTATATTATATTAGTATAATAAATTATTTACATAATAGCTCAATTCAATTACTTTTTATTCGAGATGCGAATAGTAAGTGGAAAGATGCTGTCACAATGGCTGTCCAAAAAATGTCACATTTACCACATATAATTGTGTTTGAAATTTATGACGAAAATGCGTCTGAATTTAATAAGAAACCGATAAGTTTTTCAGTGAAAGGTGGAAAATATGAAATAGATAGTGCTGTCATTCGCGATATATCTCGGCAGCATTTCTGCTCTGTAATAACATGCGAAGGCAAAGAAATGGGATACGATGGAGCCAGTTTTCATCGTTTGGCTCCTTTACAATGGAAAAATAAAATGAATAGCAATATGGAGTGGGAATTTGATGGAACAAAGGATTATGATGGCACCCCATTGAAATGGAGTTTTATGAAAAGTTACCAACTATTAATGTATTATCGTATTAAATAAAATTTAATATTAAAGATTTAATATACTTATATAGTAAAATGTCATCAGCTTTTGTCATAAGAATAATTGGCGGGGTTTGTGGTGGAGATATCGGCACATATGTAAGTGGTAAAATATATGATTATATTTATAATAAACCACAACTATCACCACCACAAATAGAACCTCCGAAAAATTTTGAAACAAAAATTAAAGACGCAAAATCGTTTGAAGCGAAGCTACCTTTGGTTGAAGAAATTTTAAATATTCAAATTCAAGAACATATTGATAATGGAAATAAATATAATTATGAATATGATAATGAACATGGTAATACGATTAAAATTCATAAACCTGAAGTAGAAAAAGAAGTGAAATTAGTAAATGATGCTTTATATGATAATAGTTATGAAGATTATTTAACGTTTATTTCTTCATTAGCTAGATAGAATAATATTTTTAATATGTACCTAAAATAAGATCAGCAATTTTATTTCCGCCACTTGATGATGGTTCTATTCCAAACGAGAAATCTTCATTTTGTGTTAAAGAACTACTTATGCGTATTACACCATCTATTTTGTTTTTTGGATTTTCAGCAAAATCATAAATCATACTATTCCATTCTTTCAATATAGAATGAAATTGTTTATATTGTAAATTATCTGGATAATAAATATCTAATAGAAATATTTTCGCATTTGGTAGTCTGGTTTGAATAGTTTTAATTATATTCTTATAATATGAAAACATCGGTTTTAAAACACTTGTATTTGTTTTATCCTGATTCTGATCAACATAATGAGTTAAAATATCATTTCCACCTGCCGAGAGAAAAATTAAAGTATTCGATGAGTTAAATTCACTCGGTATTTTATCTATTTGACTATAAATATCAACTATTTTTGAGTGGTCTTCAGCAAAACAATGAATATTTTTATTTCTCTCGGAAATTAAATTCTCAACACTTTTTCCATCTGATACATAAGCATCATTTTTTAGTATACTATCACCTAATAATATGTATGTTTTCGTATTACTTGTGAATCCTTCGACCTTATTATACGTATTATAATAAGACATGAAAATAATGAAACAAAATAGAAAAAATATATACAAATAAAAATACTTCATATATATTTACTATATTTTAAGTAATAGTATAAGTTATGGAATTGGAAAAATTAAGATTACCTGGATAACTTTGGTTAACTGGTGGACTAAAGTTTCCATTATATAAATTAACCACTTTTACTGGATAATTACCGGCTACAGCATTTAAAGGAACTACAAATGATAAATTAAATGAACTATAATAAGTGACAGGTAAATACCCTAATCCACCAAATTGTATAAATGTTGTTCCATTTGGCAAAAAATTAGAACCATTGATATAGACAAGAGAATAAGCTCCTGATGTACTTGTTGTAACAGACAAACTGGACAAATTTGGTGTAAAACTTGGTAAGAATCCTTTATTTCTTGCGCAAGTAATAGACTTATTTCTATTTCTGTTATTAATAAAATCAATATAAATAGAATAATCTGGAGAGATACCAGATCCTGAACCACCTTTATGACAAGACATTTATATTATTGAATATATTTTATTTAATAAAATTTATATTTAAATATACAATCAGTTAAATAAATAATATCACTTCTATCCAATATATCACTATTATATGCTAATATAAATCGTGGTTTTTCTTCATTAGATTTTATTCTACAAATAGAAAATACTTCTTTTTTATCATAAGTTTTATACATCAAATTAAATTGAGATGCTTGTCTAGAAATTTTATCATATTTTTTAAAATTTTTCAATATTTTGTTAAAATCTAATTTTTTTTGACCATCCTTATTTAAATATGGTTTTTATAAAATAGAGTTATATTTTTTTCATTTATTTTAAAATAAATAGGAAACAAATGGTCATGTCCTAACACGCTAAATTCAAATTTTTTATCAACATATTCATCTTTAGTATCGCAAATAGTCCCATCATCAAATTCCATAATAATAATATCTTTATCATTAGTTGTATTTTCATAACCAAAATATCTTTTAAAGCTTCTAAAAATATCTTCTTGTTCCAAATTTCTAATAATAGTAATCTCTGCGTATTTAATAGTCATCTTAATAATTTATAAATTATACTATTTAAATAATTATTTTCAATTTTTTTTATAAAATTGAAAGTAAAATACATAAACATATATTATGTATATTATAATTAACAAACATGGCGTCAAACCAACAACATTCACTTGAAGTTATTCCAGAAATTAGTCCAATGAATGTTCATGTGGATTATGATCATGAACTTGAAGAATTACAAGAAAACATGAATTATATTTGTGATCAAACCGCACAGGAATTTTATAAACTAACATGTCAATCACTAAAAGTAAGTGATATATTAGAAAGAAATTTTAATAAAACTTATTTGAATAATAATTTTGATCAACAAGAAATAATTGAGGAGCAAATTGATAAGCTTATTTATCAATACACTCAAATTAAGAAAAATTTACGAGATGGGAGAGAAATTCGTTTCTATATGGAAAAGAAGGTAATTCAAAAATGTAATGAATTAAGATATGCTGAAAATTTATTGGCTAATTTAGGAATTGATCCTACTTTATATAATTACACCGACCAAAAAGAAAGATGAGACAAAATTCTTTATCAGTGATGTAAAAGCACCTTTAAAAGGCTTGTTTCCATTTGACAGAATAAATCGGTTGGAAACTTTTGTTATACAATAATAATTTACATATTTTTAGAA
>Ga0247841_10012387_pt1 | contig 11132 bp, 8 predicted proteins | sample LaCruzMarch2015__2_FD_192410 | JGI IMG/M metagenome (GOLD analysis project Ga0247841, IMG submission 192410) | Freshwater microbial communities from meromictic Lake La Cruz, Castile-La Mancha, Spain - LaCruzMarch2015_18m | ecosystem: Environmental > Aquatic > Freshwater > Lake | place: Spain...
TTTATGGTGGCAGGACAATTAAAAATGCCTTCCGTATTGCATGTCGGCAGCATTGCCGGAGTGCCCCAGGAGCTTTCCCGGGCAGAGAGACGCTTGGGTCTCAAGAGCGATGTCATCTCCTTTCAACCTCATCCCTTTGACTACGAAGTAGACATTTTCCGGCCGACGACGCTGCCCTTTCCCTTCAGATTTCCAGAGAGGCTGCTCTCCTTCTTGAAGGTAGTGGGCAACTACGACATACTTCATTTCCATTATTTTTCGGTGTTGCCCTTCGGCCTGGATCTTCCCCTCTGGAAGATGCTGGCAAAGAAGATCGTATTTCACTATCATGGAGACGACATCAGGAACAAAGGAGAGAGCACACTGTCCCGCCATTGTGCCAGAGCAGTCCTGGTCTCCACGCCCGATCTCCTGGCCTGGTCGCCCCGTGCCAGGTGGACTCCTAATCCCATTGATTTAATGAAATACCCATACATTGGAGTCGAAGATCATGAAAGAAAGCTGAGGATCCTCCATGCACCGAGCGTTCCCAAGGTCAAGGGAACGGAATATGTAGTGAGGGCTGTAGAAGACCTGAAGGCAGAAGGCTATGAGATTGAACTGGACCTGGTCAAGAACATGCCGCATCAAATGGCAGTGGAGCACTACAAACAGGCGGATATCGTGGTGGATCAGCTTCTCGTCGGATGGTACGGCGTCTTTGCCATCGAGTGCATGGCCCTGGGAAAGCCGGTATGCGTATACATCCGGGAGGACCTGAAGTCGTACCTGCCCACACCTGGGCCGCTGGTAGCCACATCCCCACGAGATATTAAGGAGGACTTGAGGAGGCTTATCAATGATGCACATCTCCGAAGTCGCATCGGCAAAACGGCCAGGACGTTTGTGGAGCAGGTGCATGACGCGGATAAAATAGCAAAGTACCTGGTCAAAGAAATTTACAGATAGGGATTATCAAAATGACTGCATCCGACTCTGAGTGGGGAGCAAAAGAAATCTACAGTGAGGCCAAGGATCTGGAGAATGCATTGGAATGCGAGACCCTGCAAAAGATGCTTCATGGAAGAGCAGGTGCTTTTTCATCAAGATATTGGTTCATTAATGAATATACAAATTATGTTAATTTACTTAGCTCGGATTCATCTGTCGGCTCATCCGCTGAGGTCCCTAAAAGCAACATAAGCCTGAAGTGTGCATACGATTTTATTAGAAACATTGCTCAATTTATAGAGATGATCTTCCGTGATAAGGACATCTTTCCGGTGGATATACTCTTTATAAGCCGGAGAAGGATGGTAAAAGTAAAAACCAAGTCCGGATATCAGGAAGGAGATTATGTATTCTACAGCATTATGAATGAGCTGGAAAAGGGATATTCTGGTCTGATCTTGGCCAGGTACTTATTCGATGACTCTTACCTCAAATACCAGTATGCAACCTCACTGGATCTGCTGCGATCAGCGCGATGGGCTCTTGAAAAATCATTGGGATGGACTTTTCAGGGTAAAAAGGTCATGGGTTATTTGCAGCGGCAGGGGTGCAGTCATGCGGCCCGATTCGTTGAGAGTTATTTCCGCTTCCGGCCCCTCTTCAGAAACGCGCTCCTGGGTTATAGCCTGAAGAATCTTTTTGAAGCCAAAAGGCCAGGGGTAATAGTCTCCAATGACGATTGCATGTATACTAAACCGCTATTAGATGATTATATTAATACGAAATTTTTAGTCCTTCAGTCCGCTAGAATGGTAGAGTATGGGGAGGCTTGCAGAAGCCTGGTTTTTCAGGAGCCCGGTATGTTGCCGGATTACTTCCTGGCTTCCGGGAAGATTTTTGGGGAGATAAAAGGGAGGTGGCATATAGCTGAGAGGGTAGTAGTGACCGGATTACCGAGATACGATATCTTGATCCATGCTCATGAAGTGTACTCCCGGCAAGCGTTCCTGGAAAGATATAACCTTGATGCAAGACACAAGATTGTTCATTGGTCAACTCAATGTCATGTTCTAAGTCAAGAGGAGAACGCCTCTAACTTCAAAGCTATCTTCGGGGCTATAAATAACCTGGAGGGCGTCAGCCTGGTCATAAAACAACATCCCGCGGAGCCTGAAAAATTTACTGAAGAGATAATGAGACAAATGAAGAGCTACGGCATAAATGCCGTCATAACTCCAAAAAATTCCGATACTTATGAGCAGCTCTTCGTTTGCGATCTGATGATCACGAGGCACTCCACCACTGCTATGGAAGCTGTGGCGCTCGGCAAACCCGTGATCATCTTAAACCTGAGCGGAAAACCAGACCCGGTGGAATATGTGCAGGAAGGTGTCGCCCTGGGGATTTATAATTCAGGGGATTTATGCGCAGCCATGAAAAGGTTGCTTGTGGACGACTCCGAGATGTCTGCCCAACGGGAGCGATACATCGAGAAGTATCTTTATAAAATCGATGGGGAAGCCACGCACCGCGTAATTGACATAATAATAAAGTCGCTTAAAGAATTATGATGACATCATATCCATCTGGAAAGGAGTCCCGCGCTTTATATCTCGAGCCGCACATCTTCCCAAAACATTTTTCAGGTATCGAGGATGCAAGCCGTAACCAGGACGAATCGACTTGACATTCATGTCAGTGAAAGCCTCACCTGCCTTCACATCCCTCACCACAAAGAGAGATTTCCGGATGACTCTGCTCTCGGCCTCCTCTGCGCTAACGCCGTAGTGCACCTTCCCCAGGGCCTTCTCAGCCATGCGTATGGCCTTGACCATTGACTCAAACTCCTGCGGCTCAAGGGAAAAGGCACTGTCCGGTCCGGGTTTGCTCCGGGAAAGGGTAAAATGCTTCTCGATTATGCATGCACCCATACAGACCGCGGCCACGGGCACCTCTATGCCCAATGTGTGGTCCGAGAGACCCACCGGCACGCCGAATGCCTCCGCGAGATGGGGAATGGTGCGAAGGTTCATCTCCTCAACAGGGGCAGGATAGGCGCTGGTGCATTTGAGTAGGGCAATCTCTTTTGCACCGGCCCCGCGAGCCGCATGCACTGCTTCTTCTATCTCCGCCAGGGTGGCCATGCCGGTGGATATGATCAAAGGCTTGCCGGTGGCCGCCATCTTCTCAATGAGAGGGATGTCTACGATTTCAAAGGAGGCAATCTTGTGCGCGGGAACAGACAGCTCTTCCAGGAAATCCACGGCTGAAGAATCGAAGGCTGTGGAGAATATATCCATCTCCAGCGCTCTCGCCACTTCAAACAATCCGGCATGCCATTCCCAGGGGGTATAAGCCTCGCCGTAGAGATCGTAAAGGAACCTGCCCTCCCACAAAGTGCCCGTGCCAATGCGGAAAAGCTCGCTCTGGCAGTCGATAGTTATGGTGTCGGGAGTGTAGGTCTGCAGCTTGACGGCATCTGCGCCGGCGTTCTTGGCGGCGTGAATTAATTTTACGGCCTCATCGTAGCTCTGGTTATGGTTGGCCGATATCTCGGCAATTATGTAAACCGGCTGCCCTTTGCCTATCTTTCTGCCTGCTATATTCATGAAGGTCATCATCATCGCCTGCAGCTTATTGGAGATGATTGGCTAATTGGATCGTCATTGTTTATCATATAGTGCCGGGCTTCATTTCCACTAATGGTAGTTGGGCCTATTATGGAAAAACCCGCCCTTTCGAATGCTTTCGCTGATCGAAGGTTTTGCGGCTTTATAAACGCGCTCACCCTGGAAATGTTGTATCTCTTAAACAACTCATCTACCGTCCTGATAATAATAAAACCTGCCAGACCTCGTCCCCTCATATTTGGATCAAGGTTTATGCTTATTATTGCCTCATCTCCGGCAAGATCAAAGCGAACCAGACCCAATGAATGGCCCTGGTCATCCCTGCAAACCAGCATTAGGCAATTGGAATCCTGAAGTCGCTGCGAGAACCAATTGGAATGCGTTTCCCTGTCGATGGGACCTGAATTAAATGAGGCTGCTCGCGTATCATCATCATTGGCCCACTTATAAATCTGCTCGCAGTCGCTTTCAACCGCACCCCTGACCGTGATTACTCTCTCCAATATAGCCCTGATAACCCTGGTGGTTCCCAGCCCGTCTACAAGTTGCCTGCCGATGCGAGACATGGACTCTCTGGCCCTGTAGTTGACCCGCAAGTCCTCAACCATTTTGTGAATGCCCGCACAGCTCAAATTATGATGCCACCCAAGGTTTGCTGCCGCTTGAATCTCTGCAAGCTTTTCTGCAACCTGGACTTGATTTGCCGCGATTATTACAATCAGGCTGGGCAAACCCATGAACGCCGTCTCATAAGATGTGGTGCCCCCCGAGATTATGGCCATATCCGCCCATGCCAAGAGTTCCGGCATATTTGAGGCATTTCTCACAATCCTGATAGGAATCTGAGACGGTTTTACTGCCGCCTGCAATGCTGCATTGTGAACATTGCCAGCACCTACTATTATTACTACTTCAATTCCCTTAGCGTTTTGGCTTTGCAGTGAACTTAAAATCTTCAGAGTTACATTGTGGGGATCGCTGCCTCCCAATGTGACCAGTATCTTGCCAGCTTTGTCAGGATTGTTCCTTATCCAATTGCGCCAGGACCTGAATTCACTGCGCAGAAGAACAAAGGCGGATCCAAGTAAAAGCTCGGTTTTAAAATCTCTATATTTATAAAGCTCTTCTCGAGCATAGATATTTTGGTTTAAGACCAGATCAGCACAATAGAACTCGGCATGTCCATAATCATCTATGAAAAGCAAATGCAGTCCGACCTTCTTTAAACTCATTTGATATTCTGAACAGAATTGATAACCGTCCACGACCACGAAAAAGGCTTTGAGCGAGATAGCCAGATCGGCAGTCAAAGCCGCGTCCTTTTCACTGCCCGGCTCAGCAATGATATGATGAACGGAAAAACCGTCTCCCTTTAGGCGACGTTCAATTTCCGGCAAATCTCTCGCCATGGCAAAGATCGCGCATCCTCCCATATCCTTCCATGCCTGGGCCAGGGCCAGGCAGCGCATGACATGGCCGGTTCCCATCTCCTGACTGGCATCCGCCCGAATTAGCAGCGTCTTGCCTATTTCAGCACTCCTCCAGAGATTTCTGACGTATGTGACGGTTTACCTCTGCCAAATTTGGCTCTTTTCTGAAAAGCTCCAGCACATCTCTCCAGGAAAAAAGGTCATCTCTATCGATCTTCGCATAGACGGCTCGAATAAGGGCCAGATCCTCCCTGGTATCAACCGTCCAGCGGTAACGACTCTCGTCCTCATCCCCGCTTACCGAGAGTATTCTGAACTGCTCTGGATGCAGATAGATGTAAGGCGTTACGTGCACGTGCTGGAAATCCGCTGAGGCTTCACACCATGCTTTTTTTAAGGCATCAAAGGTGAAGACCTCCACATCCAGGCCGCGAGGATAGGTGCTCTCAATGGTATTACTGGCATAGTCCGGACCGTTATCCAAAAAGGCCTGCACGACACAATCGATAATTTCCGGGTCGATGAGCGGACAGTCTGAAGTTATGCGCACGATACAGTCAGCGGAAAAAGTCCTGGCCGCCTGATAGTAGCGATCAAGAACGTCATCTTCCGAGCCGCGAAAGCAGGAGATGCCGAGCGAATCGCACTCAGAGACGATGGCATCATCGGCTTTTTTCTCGGCGGTTGCCACAACCAGCTTGTCAATTAAGGCAGAGCGCAAAGCCCGCCGGACAACCCTGGCCAGCATGGTCCTGCCATGAATATCCTTTAGAGCTTTGCCAGGCAGGCGAGTGCTCCCCATACGGGCCTGAACTATGGCTACGATTTTCATATCAGTAATTCTTTTTTCAAGAGAAACATTGCATCTACATTTTCATTTCCTACATATTTAATGCGCTCTTCTTTTACAAGGGTCAGATCATCAAACCGCTCGAGGTACTTTCCCGCAAAATCTGCCTTCCAAAGAAGATCGCTATTGCCTCGATAAGGGATCTCTTTGGTCTCGTCCGAATAATACTCAAAGCCAAAGATGTATTTTTTTGTGCACCTATGAATCTCCCTCAGAACATCCGGTAATTTTTCTGGAGCTATGTGAATGAGGACGCCGGAAGTGAAGACCATATCAAAAAAGCTATCTTTGAAGGGTATATCGGATGCTTCCCCCTGGATGATGTTGATATTTTTGCTTTTGGATTTAGAGATCTCGACGGCATAGCTTTGCAGTTCAATGCCGTAAAGGGACCCAAAGCCCATTCTTTGCAGGCAGAGAAGCTGATTGCCGACATTTGAGCCTACTTCTAAAATCCTTATTGAGCGATCCAGATCATCCAGAAATCTCCCATTCAGCTCCGTCCTGGTCAACCCGTAATTCCTGATGTAAAGCTCCTCCATCTCCTCGATGGATTGGGGATTTCTTTCTGTGTACTCACGACCAAAGGCTCCACTCCATTTCGAAGCCTGCTCGGTTAGATTATGCATAATGCCCAAACACCTTCGTAGTCGCATCGATTACGTTTTCTGCATCCTGATCAGTCATGCCATGAAACATGGGTAAAGATATGAGTGTCTCATAAGCCGCTTCTGCAACAGGATACTCACCACCATGATCGCCAAAGCATTGACGGTAAAAGGGATGAGTATGAACGGGAATATAATGGACGTTTACGCCTATGTTCTCCGCCCGCAGAGCAGCAAAGATCTCTGATCGTCCGGCACGAAACGATGATTGATAAAACCGGATCGGGTACAAATGCCAGGCAGGAAGCACATCTTTTCTCACCTCTGGCAATATAATCCCGGGGATGTCTTTTAATGCAGCATTATAGCACATAGCTATCTCTCGCCTGCGAAAGAGGTTCTGATCCAGCTTCTTTAGCTGCGACAGACCCAGAGCACAACCGATATCTGTGAGACGATAGTTATAGCCCAGGTCCACCATCTCGTAATACCACTGCCCTTTTGCCTGGCGCTGCCGGGCATCGCCCTCTATCCCATGATTGCGAAAACGCCGCAGCCTTGCTGCCATCTCACTATCATCGGTAGTGACCATGCCGCCTTCCCCTGTGGTGATGTGCTTGACAGGATGAAAGCTGAAGACGGTCATATCACAAATCCCGCCAGCGGGTCTTCCTTTGTATTCGGCACCAAGGGCGTGGCAGGCATCTTCGATTACTAGGAGGTTCTTCTCCTCGGCCAGCTCCCGAATAGGATCGAGATCCGCGGGATGGCCGGCATAATCCACAGGTATGATGGCCTTCGTTTTTTCGGTTATGCGGCTTGCCACTTCTTCCGGACTGATGTTTAATGTATCGGCAGTAACATCGGCAAATACAGGTGTTGCACCCTGATAGAGAATGCAATTAGCAGTGGCGCAAAAGGTCATGGGCGTGGTGATGGCCTCGTCGCCCGACTTTAGGCCTGCAGCATAGGCCGCACCGTGCAGGGCAGCAGTGCCGGAGCTGAAGGCAACCGCATGCTTTGCGCCCACACGGCTCGCAAAGGCTTCCTCGAATTCCATGACCTTGGGGCCGGTAGTGATCCAGTCGGATTGAAGGACTTGAACTACGACTTGAATGTCCTCTTCATCGATGCTCTGGTGTCCATAGGGCAGAAGAGTCCGGCGCACCGGCCTTCCCCCCTCTATCGCCAGCTTTTCTTCACTCCTCGCCCTCGCCAAGCCGTCTCAACTCCTCCACAGATAACCACTCTTCGTTGGTGTCACTGGAATAGCTTGAGCCTTCTTCCATCCTCTTGGAGATCGCGAAGTTCTCCACCTTCCACCAGGGATGGGCAGGCATGATCACGTACTTATCATCCAGCACAACGGCATGGCGAGCCTCATCTTCAGAGACAAGAACCTCATGTAGCTTCTCTCCGCCCCTAATGCCGATGTAGTTTATGGCGCACCCTGGTGCTAGCGCTTGCGTCAGATCCATGATCTTGGAACTGGGAATCTTGGGCACGAATATCTCGCCGCCATGCATATCTTCTGTGCACCGCATCACAAACCTAACGCCCCGATCAAGGGTGATCCAGAACCTGGTCATGCGGGGATCTGTGACGGTGACTGTTCCGCACTCGCGCTGTTTCTTGAAGAGAGGCATGACGCTGCCCCGGCTGCCAACAACATTTCCATAGCGGCATACGGAAAACCTGGTGCCTTCAACGCCGGAATAGGCATTGGCCTGCACGAACATCTTCTCGGCACATAGCTTGGTCGCACCGTAAAGATTGATGGGGTTGACGGCTTTATCCGTGCTTATGGCCATGACCTTTTTTACACCGCAATCAATGGCTGCATCTATCACATTCTTGGCACCGATGATATTGGTCTGAACCGCTTCAAATGGATTATATTCGCAAGCAGGCACTTGCTTGAGAGCGGCAGCATGTATCACCACATCAACTTTATTGAAGGCTCTATAAAGGCGTTCTTTGTCCCTTACATCACCAATGAAGTAGCGAACCGGAAAATCTCCTGTATCTGGAAACATCTGGCGCATCTCATGCTGTTTGAGCTCGCCTCTACTGAAGATTACCAGCCTTCTAGGGCGGTATTCGCGAAGCATTATCTCCGCGAACTTCCTGCCGAAAGAGCCTGTTCCGCCAGTGACCAGGATATTAAGATCGTCGAACATCATATTCCCTTTTGGATTATTGCCGCACCTGATGTACTAAATGGATCTATACTCGACCAGGATTTAAAGGCTTCTCGACTTTGTCGGTTAATACCGCTCGTCCTCCGGCCAGTCACTTATTATATCGCAGAGTTCTAATAAAAGCGATCTCCTCTTTTGTAAATCCGTTTAATACCAATAAAACGATAAAGTAGATCAGAGCGCAGATCGCCACGGACAGAGCTAATCCTGCGACACCTTCCGGCCTTGATATGAGCAGCAGAAAAGACATGACCATCGAAGCTACTAAGCTTTTAACAATGAAATTCAAGCGGAAAGAGATCTTTATCGATTTTTTGGCATAGTAACTTGTAATAATAAACACAAAGGCGAATGATATCAATGTAGCAATAGCGCCACCGATTATTCCCATATAGGGTATTAATAGAAAGCTTATAACAAGATTCAGAATAGCTGCGATAATCCAGATTTTACCTGTGAGTGCAGTATTTTTTTCCAGGACCATGATCTGCGCAACTATGGCATAAGCCCCCAGAAACAGAGCGCCTAAGGCCATAAATGGCGTTACCATATAGCCCTGAGCCGCGATCTCCGGTGTGGACAGCACACTCAATATGGGCCGGGATAAGAGAGACAGCCCGAAGGCAGCAGGAATGCCCAGGGCCAGGAAAAACTTCAGTGAGAATCCTAAGATAGTTCTCACCTCTTCCGTCTCATGCTCATCGTAATGCTTGGAAAGTGCGGCCGGCAGTATGAATGAGAGTGGTGCTATAAACAAGTTGATCATATTGCCCAAGGTATATCCCGGAGAAAAGTAACCTACGAAGGTTGTCCCCATCAAGAGCCCAATTACATAGCGATTGCTCGAGTTTACAATCCAGCTTGATAGGTTGCCGGGGATGGTAGGCATGCCGAAGGCCAGGTGCTCTTTGATGTTCTGGAATTTAGGAAATGATGCTCCCACATCCGAGACTACAAACGAAATCATCGCCAGGAATATCAGAATATCTGCGAACAGCAGCCCGATCACGGCCCCCAAAATTCCTTTTCCGGAAAGCACAAAATAGATGACCAGAAGCAGGCTGAAGAATACCTTGGCAAAATTAAATGCAGAGTACTTCTTAATCTGCTGAACGCTCCGAAAATAGGTGAACGGAATGCTGATCAAGCACTCCAGGAAGACCAATATGGAGAGATACTGCACAATTATGAGCCGTCCATCGAAAAGAGCTGATGCAATCGGCTCTGCCAAAAGGTAAATCGCAACTGATGCCGCCAGTCCGGCCAGAGCGATTATCGCCGCCATCGAATAAAATATCTCCTGAATATTCTCTCTTCCTTTTGCAGACGACAGGAACCTTACCATGGAATAAGGCAGTCCCAGAAGGGCCACGGCGGGAACCAGACCGATAGTCACTGTGATCTGGACCCAGACGCCATATTCGGATACAGGCAAGTTCTTGGTGAGGAGGGGGAGCATAATGAGTGAGTTTGCCTCCACGAGCAGATTGGTTAAGGCCACCAGACCAATCCTTTTCGCCAGAAGCTGACGCTGGCTCATAACATCACCATTGCTTCCAGTAAAATGAAGCTCCTGCATAAATCCTTTGGCAGTAAGATTGATCGTGCCCATCAAAAAAAATTACGGTCCCGGATAAATAACCTCGATATTCTCCATGTTGAGGATCAGCTTCCGGAGCTCCTCGCAGTTTATGGGATGCTTGAACTCGCTGCACAGCTTCACCCGTTCCGAGAGGTCTCCCAGCTCCCTGTCCTTCAGGTAGTAGCCCATCCTCTGGGTGATATATTTGAGCGCCTTGGCTCCGGTGTGCTTGCCGATGATGATATGCCGGGCAGCGCCCACCATTTCCGGAGAGTAGAGCTCATAGGTTCTGGGCTCTTCCAGGACGGCTGCCACATGAATTCCCGACTCATGGGCAAAGGCATTGCTGCCCACCACTGCCTTATTCCTGGCCACGGGAACCTCCGAATAGGTCTCCACCAGCTTGGAGAGGTCTTTCATCTTGGTGAGATCGTAACCCGCCAGGTCGTAATGCAGCCGCAAAGTTACCAGCAGCTCTTCTAAAGGCGTGTTGCCGCTCCGTTCACCAATACCGTTTACCGTAGTGTGGAGCTGCTTTGCTCCTGCTTCCGCTCCGGCCAGGGTATTGGCCAGGGCCATTCCCAGATCGTCGTGGCAGTGCATGCAGATGGGGATCTTGACAACTTTTTTCAGCTCGCTTATCATGTAATATGTCGTGCGCGGATTCATGATCCCCACGGTATCGGCGACGCTGATGTAGTCGGCATGGTACTCCTCTGCCTTCCTGTAAAGCTTCTTTAAAATCTCAAAATCGGTGCGCGTGGCATCTTCAGCCGAGAAGCGTACAATCAGGCCATGGTCCTTGGCGTATTCCACCGTCTGCAAAGCGCAAGAAATTGCCTCGGGACAGCTCATGTGCAGTTTGTACTTGAGATGAAGGTCCGAGGTAGCGATGAAGACG
>Ga0247841_10012388_pt1 | contig 11130 bp, 9 predicted proteins | sample LaCruzMarch2015__2_FD_192410 | JGI IMG/M metagenome (GOLD analysis project Ga0247841, IMG submission 192410) | Freshwater microbial communities from meromictic Lake La Cruz, Castile-La Mancha, Spain - LaCruzMarch2015_18m | ecosystem: Environmental > Aquatic > Freshwater > Lake | place: Spain...
AACAAATTATCATTGAATATGAGTCATTTTCTAGTAATATTTTGAATAATGTCCTGGTTGCCATAACTTTTGATACCTTATTTGGAGATAGAATGGTCGTTTTCCAAAACACTTATTCTAATGATTTGTTTAAAAATATTTCCCCAAAAGGTAGTTTTATTTGTCGAATTCCAAAGGTATCTTTAGTAGCTGGGGTTTATTCAGTGACAGTTTACACAGAAGTGAATGGTGTAATCGCAGATTGGATCATGAATGCAGGGACAATAAAAGTAGAGCCGGGGGATTATTATGGCACAGGCAAATATCCTGATGCCCAAGATGGGAAAATGCTAATTGAGCACTCCTGGGATTATCAACCTGATAATGGTTTCTAAACATGATATTCAACTGACTGATTTCTATTATCAAAAGGATTATTAATGAATGGTTTACCTTCAAAAATTTTGATAATATCTGAGGTTGGATCCACCCACGATGGTAGCTTTGGCATTGCGAAAAACCTAATTAAAGCCACCGCTGATTGTGGAGCCGACTCTGTCAAATTCCAAACCCATATAGCTGAAGCGGAAACATTAAAAAATGCACCCATGCCACCTTATTTCAAAGGAGAACCACGTTACGAATATTTTAAGAGGACTGCATTTACAAGAACACAGTGGGAGGAATTAAAATTATTTTCAGAAAATCTCGGCCTAGATTTCTTATCCTCCCCATTTTCATTAGAGGCAGTAGCTCTCCTTGAGGATATTGGTATCAAAAAATATAAGATCCCATCAGGAGAAGTTACCAATGTTCCCCTATTGGAAGAAACGGCTAGAACAGGTAAGCCGGTATTACTTTCATCGGGCATGAGTTCTTGGGATGACCTAGACCGGGCAGTAAATACTATCCTGAAACATCACGATAAAATTGTAGTCATGCAATGCACCTCGGAATACCCATGCCCTTACAAGGAGGTTGGCTTAAATGTGATGCAGGAAATGAGAGAACGATACCAACTCCCTGTGGGTTTATCGGACCACACCCTGACAAATTATGCCTCCTACACAGCAGCGTCTTTGGGGGCAGTAGTTATTGAAAAACACTTCACCCTCAGCCGTCGTATGTACGGAAGTGATGCGCAGCATTCATTGGAACCTGATCAAATGAGCGATATGGTCAACGGCATCAGGGCGATCGAGGTTATGCTGACTTCAAAAGTGAATAAAAACGATAGCCGCAAATTCTCTGAGATGAAAAACATATTTGAGAAAAGCATTGTATCTATTGTGGAAATTCCTGCAGATACTTTGATTACGCAAGAAATGATTGGATATAAGAAACCGGGCACTGGTATACCAGCTGCAGACAGTCATAAGGTCCTTGGGAGGGTAACCGCAAGGTTTATTGATAAAAATTCACTGATCCAAGAAACCGACTTGCAAGCTGATCAATAATTCAGCCTGAGTACACAAATTTTGAACCTTATAAGAATTGTAATATGTCAAGCAAAAAATTAAAATACGATGAATACATTCCTGTGGATGTTGAACAATTAAGACCAGATAGTTCATTCACTGATATGATCAATATTCGACAAGAAAGGATGTCCCATTATTGGGATGGAAATGGAAGAGTCCGAAGTGATTTTGTCGAAAGGATATCTTGCCCCCTCTGTGAAAAGATTGATTATGGGATCCTTTTTCAAAAAGAAGGATTTGATTTTGTCCAATGTCTGCAATGTGACTTTATATTTGTAAACCCCCAACTTAAACCCGATGCCTATTTCGATGTCTATAAGGACAAATCCTATTCTGACATTATTAAAGGGTTGGTAACCTCGAGCAACGATTACCGAAAAAAAAGGTTCGGTAAGGAACGTATGGATATCGTGGAAGAATATACCGAGGGTACCCAAAACCGCCTTCTGGATATTGGTTGTACAACAGGATTTTTACTCGAAGCTGCATTTGACCGGGGATGGGATGCATATGGAGTGGAGATGAATCAATATGCCGCTGAAGTTGCACGGCAAAAAGGGTTGAAGGTGGAGAATTCTCCTGTAGAGGACGTCAATTACCCTGACAGATATTTTGACGCAATCACCATTTTTGATGTCATTGAACATGTACGTACCCCTCTCCCGATTCTTTCCAAAATTAATAAGCTCTTGAGACCTGAAGGAATGGTCTATATTTACACCCCAAACTGGAATTGCGCCGAGAGGTTGATCATGGGTAAGGAATGCCACTTTATCTGGGGAAGCAACCATCTTAATTATTTTACACAGACGACTTTGCAGGCTGCCCTCGAAAAGACCGGGTTCGAGGTCGTCCATTACGAAACCCAAGGGTTGGATGTTGAGGATATCATTTGGTGGAGTGAACAAACTCATCAATTTAATACAGATTTTTTGAAAGCTTTTCGTCATCAATTACAATTTTGTATAAACGCAGGTGATTGGGGAAAGACCTTGAGAATGTACGGCAGAAAGAAAGAAGAATATGATTAATCGAAAAATTTGCGTAGTTATTGGCTCGCGCGCCAATTACAGTAGTATTATGTCAGTCATGAGAGCAATCGACCTTAATCCCAACCTGGAACTTCAGGTTGTGGCCTGCGCATCTGCGATACTCGATCGCTATGGATCTGTCGTGGATTTGATCGAATATGATGGGTTTGAGGTCAACGCTCGCGTGTTCATGCTAATAGAAGGTGAGACTCCAACGACAATGGCAAAGTCTACAGGCCTCGGCTTGCTTGAACTTCCGACTGTCTTTGAGAAGCTTCACCCAGATATTGTCCTTACTGTGGGAGACCGCTTTGAAACGATGGCTACGACACTTGCAGCGGCATATATGAACCTGGGTTTGGCCCACACCATGGGGGGAGAAGTTTCAGGCACGATCGATGAAAGCATACGCCATGCAGTCACAAAGTTCGCTCATATCCATTTTCCAGCCTGCTCTGAAGCCAGGGATAGGATAATTAAAATGGGGGAGAGGTCGGAGGACGTCTACCTTGTTGGTTGCCCCCGTATTGATCTTGTAGCAAAAGAGCTTAAAAATAATTTTGACTGCCTTGGAAGCAACCTGTTCTTAGAAGGGGTAGGAAGGACCATTGACCTGAATAAACCCTTTTTGTTGCTCTCTCAACATCCAGTAACAACAGAATACGGAGATGGTGAACGTCAGATCACAGAAACATATAATGCAATAAGAGACATAGGTTTGCCTGCTATTGCCCTCTGGCCCAATGCCGATGCAGGCTCAGAAGATATATCCCGAGGTATGCGTAAGTTCCGGGAAAGATTCAATGATTCAAATATCCATTATTTTAAGAATTTGCCTACCAAGGTCTATATTGACCTTATGCGTCGAACAGCCTGTCTGATCGGGAATTCCAGCAGCGCCATCCGGGAAGGTTCTTTTATCGGTACCCCTTCGGTAAACATCGGGTCTCGCCAGGAAATGCGTCAAAGGGGAAGCAATGTGATTGATGTGGATCATAACAGCAGCGCAATCGCAGATGCAATTTCTATCCAGGTCCATCACGGTCCTTTTCCATCGGAACCGATTTACGGCGATGGTAAGGCAGGAGAAAGGATCGCAAATATCCTTGAAAACTGTCAAATTCATATTCAAAAGAGGATCACATACTGAAATTATGGAAATCTTAGGTCTGATTCCTGCGAGAGGTGGATCAAAAGGTATTCCCCATAAGAATATAGAAAAACTGGGAGGAAAACCGCTCATCGCCTACACTTGTGAAGCAGCTCGAGGTAGCCGCCAATTAACACGGGTTATCCTTTCGACTGATGACAAGGATATTGCAACATTAGGACTTGCATTGGGTGCTGAAGTACCTTTTATGCGCCCTGAAAAGTTAGGCCAAGATGATGTCCCTATGATAGAGGTGGTAAACCATACTCTCTCCTGGTTGAAAGCGGAACAAGATTATTCTCCTGAAATAGTCGTGTTATTGCAGCCCACCTCACCATTTCGTAAGGCTGAACATATTGACGCAGCCATCGATTTATTGACTCACAGCGAAGCCGATTCTGTAGTCAGCATTGTAGAGGTACCACACCAATTCAATCCGATATCGGTCATGAAGCTCGAAGATGGCAAACTCTTTCCATACATTTCTGAGGAAGGTAATAGGGTGTTGAGGCGTCAGGATAAACCTGAAGTGTATGCCAGAAATGGACCTGCAGTTCTAGCATCAAGAATATCAGCTATTAATAAGACAGGCAGTCTGTATGGGGAGGTTATCCTTCCATATCTCATGAATCGGTTTGATTCGATCGATATTGACTGTCCAGAAGATTTGCAAATTGCAGAGCTATACCTCAAAAATTTAAGATCACCCAAGGAATAGGGTCTTTATCATGTACCTAAAGGCAGGGTAAGTGGAATTTGCATAAAATAATTTTTACCATTGAACAAAGACAAGATTTTTATTTATCTCTGGCATTCACTCGCCTAATTAAGAATAGAATTCTTGAAAATCATGAGGGCATACAGATCATGGCTCTCTTCCTTTCGGAATGTGAAAGGGCGGAATATCGACCATATTTAGACGAATTTGACCAAGTTGCTTATGTTGGACATTTTTGTTTCCCGGAATCCATTAAAACAGTTTATCCGACCCTCAAACAGATCATGAGGCTGCAAAGGGAGGTGAGACATCTTAACCTGTGCTCTCAGGACGTTTTGGTAGCTTATTCATTTCGTGAATTTGTTATGAATGTTTTAATAAAGGCCTTGAGACCAAAACCCAGGTTGGTGCGGATCAGAAAATGTGACCAAAATTCTGAAGCATTTTATACTCACAGACGTCCTTTACTCAGCCTCTATTTGAATACCTGGAATTTCTTTTTTGGAACAAGCCTAATGCGGTATCGTTGGCTTCCAAACAGCAAGCGAGTTGGTGGAGTCCCCAGTTACATTCGAGACCCTTACGAATTTGAATTCTGCCTTAACCCAATCGATTCTGTCAAATCTAATAGTGACCAGATTCCTTACCCCTTTGCTGTTCTGCGTAATTTGCCTATTGAAAAATCACCTTCTGCTCAACCTACCATCGTCATTCTTGGGGAGCTTTATCCCTTTGAGGATACAATGGACGTAAAGCTATTTATTAGTGACTTCAATTGGATATTAAACTATATCCGCCAGTCATTCCCGATGCACCGCCTTATTTTTAAGCCCCGAACCAGCGTAGATGGGCTTGGCCTTGACTTGAAGAATTTTGAAATTGCTTATCAAGACATTTTATTAGAAGCTTTGCTACTAAAGGACCCCGGCATCGAGAAGGTCATCTCATTCAAATCCTCAGGATCATTCGTTGCAACCACTTTTGGCATTGATGGGTATCTGCTCTATCCCCTAATCAAACTTTCCATTGTTTATAAGAAGGTTCTAGATGCTTATTTTGAACAGCACCAAACATCGACATGTTTCGTATACGAACTTGAGGATCTCAATAAGACACAGAAAATGGACTGCAAAAAATCCATTGACATGATTGAGAGGTTATGCCAACCATTGCTAAATGTATTGTTAAAAGATATCGAATAAGTAATGTTCGGGGTGTTTACAACACTTGCAGTATTAAATAATTGTGCTCAAGGAAATCCTAGAATCCAATGCCAAAAATATATTTCTGAATCGACATACTATTTTAATAGAACAATATCCGGTGACAACATTAAAGGAATCTAGATTGAGAGATAATGAGCTTAAGCTACTTCCAGTGGGGTTGGAATATAGGGTTTGTAATTACCCTTGCATAGTTATTTCTTAAGGAAGGCTTGAAAGCCTGACCCAATCGCGTAATGAAATCATTATTCAATTCCAGGAAATCAGAGAGGCAACCTTGGATGGGGTTGATTCCATTTCCAGTGGATTTCTTTTGACAAAAATATAGGTGAGAGATTGGATGCATTAATCCCTGTTGTCTTGTTTGTCTATGCCAGACCAGAATATCTGAAACGCACTCTGGAGTGCCTGAAAGAGAACCAGATTCCGCGTTTATATGCATTTTGTGATGGGGCAAAAACGCCTGATCTTGAGCCAAAAGTGTCAGAAGTTCGCAAAATGCTGCATAACATTGATTGGTGTGAGATGCACCTGGTTGAACGGGAAGAGAACCTGGGATTGGGAAAATCAATCATTTCAGGTGTGACGGAAATGTTTGAAAAATTTGAAATGATCCTGGTTTTTGAGGATGACTTGGTCTGTGTACCCGGAACTTACCAATACCTTTGTGCTGCGTTAAGGCATTATCGAAATGATAATCGGGTTATGAGTGTCACAGGTTGGACGCATCCACTCTTCATTCCCAAGGATATAAAGAATGAGCCATATTTTGACGGAAGGACAGAGTGTTTGAGTTGGGGAGCATGGAGACGTTCCTGGGATGGTATGGACCGAGATTCATTATCTCTAATGAATGATTGTGTAGGACGCCATATCGATATATACCAATATGGGGCAGATTTAGTTGAGATGGCCAGAGTAGAGAAAGTACGGAATATCTGGGCGGTTCGCTTCGCGTTTTTACACTTATTCAAAGGAGGGCTGTGTTTACGCCCACCTCATAGTATGGTGGAACACATTGGATATAATTTCACGGCAACTAATGCAACCTCTATACCTAAATATTATAATGAACACCTGGAACCCGCACCAATAATACCTGAACAATGGCCTGAAGCGAAGGAGAACCTTGAATGTTCCAAATTGTGGCAAAATGAGTGTGGTAGCCAACCGACATATGCAGTAATTTCTCCGTCGTTAGTAATAAAATGGGTAAATAAAATAATTTCCCGGATATCATTTTTAATAGACAGGAATAAATAGATGATGATCAAGCGGATTTTTGAACTCATGAACAGGGTTGTTGGGAAAACGGAAGAAATGGATCGCTTTGAACAAATTCAAAAGGCTACTAAAGTTGAAGGTGATCGAATTAGGCTCTTGATTGGAGAGCTGCTTGCTCGGAAGGTTTGTGAAAATGGGATATATGGAAATATCCATAATGCTGAATTTAAGGTCTTTTCCCAGTTTGGCGATGATGGAATTATTCAATACCTAGTAGAACAAATTCAACCTGAAGTTAAAATATTTATTGAGTTTGGTGTTGAGAATTACACTGAAGCAAATACCCGCTTTCTCCTGATGAATAACAACTGGTGTGGGTTGATTATTGATGGAAACCCGGTAAACATTGATTTTGTCCGAAAGGTCGATTATTTTTGGCGTTACGATTTACAAGCGGTTTCACAATTTGTTGACCGTGAAAATATTAATTCAATATTTGAAGCCGCCGGTTTTATAGGAGAAATTGGTTTGCTGAGTATTGATATTGATGGCAACGATTACTGGGTTTGGGAGAGTATTGATTCCGTTGACCCTGCAATTGTCGTGGTTGAATATAACAGTATATTTGGGCCTGACCATGCCATTACAATTCCATATGATCCCACTTTTTACCGGGCAAAAGCCCATTATTCTAATTTATTTTGGGGGTGTTCGTTGAAGGCATTATGTGTTTTGGCAGATAAAAAGGGTTACGCTTTTGTTGGGTCTAACAGTGCTGGAAACAATGCTTATTTTGTTCGAAAAGACAAGGTTGGTAAAATCCCAGTTTTGACTTGCGATCAGGGATTTGTTGAATCTAGGTTCCGAGAATCGCGCGACATAAATGGCGACTTGACTTTTCTGGCTAGTGAAAAACGGATTGAAGCGATTAAAGAAATGAAGGTTGTAGATATTCAAAACAACAAACTAATAAGTTTGTGTAGTCTATTCAACCTGAATTAGGAAACCCATGAGTATAGAAACAATTGAACATAATGGCAAGAGCTTTGCTGATATCAACTGGGCTAACACCCACATTGAAAAGTCAACATTCTTCTCGGCACCCGAATGGTCCTTCCGGTTTGGGCTGCTGGAGCATGAGAAGGTATATTATAATCGATGTTAAAGGGGAAAATTATTAGCAGGTTGAAATTAATCTACAATCAATACTTTATTTTATGTTTATTTTTACTGTTATTTGTTTTTGGAACCCTTGTGTGTTTCTCGAATCTGAATAATGGTTTTTATGGTGACGACCTACACCTAATTCGTGTTTTTAACAGCAGGGAATTAATATCTGTCTGGTCAAACAGTTGGGATGTGGATAATATTGAAACTCCTGGGTATAGACCTTTAACAACTTATTTTAATCATATTAGAGCTACCCTATTTGGCGAAAATGTTGTAGCCCATCGACTATTTCTAATCGCATTAAATTCAGGGTATTTATGTCTCTTAGGATATATATATGCAAAATTAGGGATATCAAAATATTTTATTATTTTATCTGGGGTATTGATTCTTACTGCTAGAAATTCTGCATACCATTATGGCTGGCTTGCGGATGGGATTCACCTAGTTCAGGGATTCCTTTTTGTTAGTTCAGTGATTTTCTTGTTTAGGTTTTTTGAATCAAAATCATATACAACCAGAATCTTAGCATTTAATTTCTCAATAATATTAACAATCGGTAACATTCTGGTTAGAGAAGATTCAATAATAACATTCCCAGCCACTGCTATTATATTAATTGCATACTTATTTATTACTAACCGATTGCGTACAAAATTATCTGATTTGGTTAAATGGTGCATAATCCGGCGCATGTCGGCCAGTGATTCCGAACCATGTCGGCCACCCATTCCGGACGATGGCGGCCACTTTTTGAAGGAAATCGGAATCGGTGGCCGACATCAATCGGAATCTTGTAGGAAAAAGTAAGCGGGGGGCGCGAAGTAGAACTGGTTAATCTTCAGAAATTATGGCAAATTTAACTCCTGAAACGAGGAGATAAATATGCCACAAGAGAGGTTAACCATGCGAAAAATCAGAGAAATATTGCGGATGAAATGGGAATTAAAACTTAGCGAGCGGGTCATTGCGCGCAGCTGCTGCATTTCACGAAGTACCGTTGCGGAATATGTCAGGCGTGCAGAAGCAGCCGGATTGAAATGGCCGTTGCCAGAGGATCAGAACGATAACCAATTATTTGAGCTTTTATATCCCAAAACCCAACAACTCACACCCAAAGCTACCACTATGCCGGATTGGGAGAAAGTACACCTGGAATTGCGGAAAAAGGGGGTAACGCTGCGATTATTGTGGGTGGAATACTTGGAAAAAAATCCAGAAGGATACGGTTACAGTCAATTCTGCCAACTGTACCGGAACTGGGCCAAGAAGATTAAACCCACCATGCGGCTGGACCATAAAGCAGGTGAAAAGGCATTTGTAGATTATACCGGGCCAACCGTTCCAGTGATAAACGCCACAACCGGAGAAATCCAGGAGGCCGAAATCTTTGTGATGGTCCTGGGTGCATCCAGCTACACCTATGTCGAGGCCCAATGGCACCAGGATCTTCCCAACTGGACCGGAGGGCATGTTCGTGGCTATAAGTTTTTTGGTGGCGTAACCGAAGTTGTGGTCCCCGATAATTTACGCGCTGCCGTGAGTCATCCGAGCCATTATGATCCGGAAATAAACCCGACATACCAGGAAATGGCAGAACATTATGGGGTGGCTGTGGTTCCAGCCAGGGCGTTCAGGCCGCGCGACAAAAGCAAGGCGGAGGTGGGTGTCCAAAATGTGGAACGGTGGATCCTTGCCAGACTGCGAAACCAGAGGTTTTTCAGCCTGGTGGACCTCAATAAAGCCATCCGGGAACTGCTGGAGGATTTCAACAACCGGAAAATGGAACATCTGGGTAAAAGCCGCCGGGAATTATTCGAGCTGGTTGATAAACCGGCATTAAAACCGCTCCCTGCGACCCCCTATGAATTTGCCTTATGGAAAAAAGCCAAAATAGGCATTGATTACCATGTGGAATACGATGGACATTATTATTCTGTTCTCCACCATTTATACCCTGCGGAGGTCATGATCCGGGCGACTGAAAAGACGGTTGAAATCTTTTTGATTGGCGAGCAGGTGGCTTTGCACCCTCGCTCTCATGTCAAAGGGGGGCATACCACCCTCAAAGAACATATGCCTTTGGATCATCGCTTTTACAGCGAATGGTCTCCCGAACGGTTTATCCATTGGGCCGAAAAAATTGGCCCGAATACTGCCAAAATTGTGCTGGTCGTATTGGAATCAAGACTGCACCCAGAGCAGGCTTACCGTGCCTGTTTGGGAATTCTTGGTTTTGCCAGGAAATACACAACCGCCAGATTGGAATCCGCCTGCTGTTATGCACTTGCCAATGAGATCCAAGGGTACAGAGGGATAAAAAACATCCTTGTGAACCAGATCGACCGCCTGGCCAGCCCAGACGATATTTCGCAGCCTTCTCTGCTATCACCCCATACCAATATTCGCGGCAAAGATTACTACAACTAAAGGAGATGAGAATTATGTTATTACAACCATTGATGGACAAATTGACCCTGCTGCACCTGCCTGCTTTTCGGAAAGGGATTGAGGAACAAATCACCAATCCCCATTACGCGGACCTATCCTTCGAAGAACGCCTTGCACTCCTGGTGGATCGGGAATTGCTCCAAAGGGATAATGGCCGTTTGCAGCGCCGCTTGAAAAAGGCCCATTTTCACATGGAAGCTGTTCTGGAGGATTTCGATTTCTCCGCTTCAAGGGGCATTGATAAACACCAGGTGCTGGAATTGTCTCATGGCGCCTGGATTACCAACCACCTCGGTTTAATCATATCGGGGCCAACTGGGGCGGGAAAAACTTATCTCGGATGCGCCCTTGGCCATGCATCCTGCCGGGCCGACTTTTTCGTTCGTTATTTCCGAACGCCACGTTTTCTCCAAGACCTGAGACTGGCGCATGCCGACGGTTCCTACCCCAAACTTCTGGCTGCCCTGGCTCGTTTTGATTTGATTATTTTTGATGATTGGATGCGGGATACTTTAACTTTGCCACAGTCTCAAGATTTGCTGGATATTCTGGACGATCGTTATGGACATTCTTCGACGATGATCGTGACTCAAATTCCAGTTGATGCATGGCATGAGCGAATTCCGGATCCCACCATCGGAGATGCCCTCCTCGATCGTCTGCTTAACAATTCCTACCGGCTCCAACTTTCAGGCGAAAGTCA
>Ga0247841_10012391_pt1 | contig 11127 bp, 12 predicted proteins | sample LaCruzMarch2015__2_FD_192410 | JGI IMG/M metagenome (GOLD analysis project Ga0247841, IMG submission 192410) | Freshwater microbial communities from meromictic Lake La Cruz, Castile-La Mancha, Spain - LaCruzMarch2015_18m | ecosystem: Environmental > Aquatic > Freshwater > Lake | place: Spain...
GTTCTCATATTCCATTTATTACTTCAGGTTTTTTTTCTAACAAATATTATAACATGTATAATTTTGATGGTGGTTTTAGTTCATATCCATATATAAATACTTCTAAACCCGTTTTAAATATTACACCTAACTTATTTGATAGAATAAAAAATAATCAAGAAAATAATCAAGAAAATAATCAAGAAAATATAAAAAGTGAAACAAAAAATATAATAAAAAATTTTAAAATTATGGTTTCATTAGTTAAAAAAAATAGTTTAAACTTTAATGAGTTATATAAAAATGGATATAATGATGCTTTAAAACATAAATGGTATTTTGATAAAATTTTTATATCTAAAAATATAACAAAATATATAACTATTATTTATAATGTTTCAAATGCCTGATAAAATGTTTTGTATTTTTACATAATACTTTTCCTCCGCCAGTTGTTTGAGGTAATTTTTCTTGAAGTGTTTCAGATGAAATTGTTTCTGATGTTTTTTCTTGAGGTGTTTCTGATGTTTTTTCTTGAGGTGTTTCTGATGAAATTGTTTCTGATGTTTTTTCTTGAGGTGTTTCTGATGAAATTGTTTCTGATGTTTTTTCTTGAGTTGTTTGTGATTTTTGGGGTATTTTTGGTGAATTTATTTCAGGTGAAGTTTCTTGGTTAGAAAAACCACTCGTTAAATTTGTGTCATTAACAGGATTATATATATAAGAGTTAAATACATTTGTAAATATTAAAAATAATAATAGAGCAATAAAAAAAGACCAAATATATGTATTTCCAAGATTTGAAATAACATCATTATATAATTTGTATGAAAATAATAACATAATAACTTGACTTTTATATTTAAAAGTCGATTTACATAAATCAATAAAATTAAAATTTTGATTTTCACTTTTATTTTCATTTTTTGTAATTGTTTTTCCATTATTGTTTAAAAAAATATAAATAACATAAAAAAAATTAAATATAGAAAGTCCAATAACAAATAAAATACCAGAAAACAACATAAATAATAAAAATAAGTTTGGATAAGTAAATATTCTTGAAAAATTACCAAAATAAAACTTAAATTCTGTTTTTTTAATTTCTTTTTTTTCTGTTGAAATAATTCCTGGTATTCTTGAATCGTATATTTTTAAAAAATTAACTATAGTATAAAAAATCGTTAAAATAAATATAATAATAGAAAATAATATTACAAATGTTCCAGAAAAAAATGAAAAAATAATTAAAATAATACTTTCTGATAAATATTTTCCTAATAAATTAAATAAACTATTAAGTCCCCATAAACTGGAAGTTAAAGTTTGAGAAACAATATTATAAATATACCATAAAATAAAAGTATTATTATTACTATTTGTTGGTTCTTCGTTTTTTGTTTGTGAAGTTTTATCATTTTCTTCTTTTTTTTTATTTGATGAAATAAATTGTTCTTCTTTTAATTTATTGTATTCTGTTTGTGATAAACTTTTTCCATAAACTTTATTTTTTAAATTTATTAATAATTTTAAATTTTTAGTTATATTTTCTATGTTATCATTAAATAAAACTTTGGTTGTATAAACTTCAGGTTTTTTAGACGATAAAAAACCTAGTCCAAACTTTCCAAAAAAATCACTATATTGTTTTACAATATTTACATCTATTTCTTTATTTATTTCTTTGGTTACATCCTTGGTTGTATCTTTGTCTTTATTTGTATCTAAGATATTAATTATAGTATTGATAATATTTGTTTGTGAAATCTTAGTCATATAAAGAAAAATTGAAGCTATAATTATTGAAATAATAATACTTAAAATTACATAAAATAATTGTGAAATAAATGTTGTATAATTAGGTTCTTTTTCTTGACTTGATGTTTTACTATTTATGTAAGTTTGATCCATTCTTATTATAAATAAATATAAATAAATATAATTAGAATACTTTATTAAATCAATATATATATATTATATGAAATATTTATTTTTTCTTAGAAAAAATATTTTACAATTATTATTATTATGTATGGTTATTTTTATTTTTTTTTGTTTGTTATTTTGTTTGTTATTTTGTTTGTTAATATCTCGAAAAGAAAATTTTAATAACAATAATTCAAAGTATTCACATAGTGTTGATTTACCGCTAACAACAACATATACTTGTAAAAATATGTGTTCAAGTCAATCAAAATGTTATATAACAGGAGAACAATGTACGAGTGATACAGATTGTTATGGTTGTAATATACCAAATAAAATGTATGAAAAAAATAATAATAATAAAAACATAAGAGGAAATAATAATGCTGGAAAATATAGTTATTTAGTTCCCCAATATTCAAAATTAACAACAGATATAGGAAGTCAGGAAAAAATTTATGATATAAAAAATAAAAATTTAGGGCCACCGCCAATATTTTTTGGTCCATTTTTATTTGATGAAGTAGTTAACTTAGGTACAAAAATAAATAAAGATAATTCATCATTTTTATGGGATCCAAAACCTGAAGATAAAAATTTTACCATTAAATATCCTAAAAGAGAAACAACAACAGGTCTTTTCTTAGATGAAGGTCCATTAGCAAGTAATTCATATTTATAATATTAACACGCCCATAAAAGTCCAGCATTACCACCTGAAAATTTAAGAATATTATATTTTTCTTCAAATAAATAAACATTAAAATTGTATTGATAAATATTCCAATAAGGTTTATTTACTCCTATTACTTGCCCTGTTGAAGGATCACAAATATCCATAGATTGAGCTAAAAAGTCAAGAGGTGGTATGATAGTATTGAATTCAAATTGTATATTATTAAAACGACTTATGTTAATAGCACCACTTGGAGATATAGAAGCAGTTTCTAAATTAAAATTATAACAATATAGTCCTAAACTTGAAGGAACAAAACTGGGTGTTTTAATATATTTTTCTAAATAATTATAAATCCCTGAAGGTTGTGAATTTTCTCTATATTCGCCATCAAATAAAATAGATAAATCAATTAATATATCTCTAGTATTTGATATAGTATAATTTTTTGTAACATAAAAATTAGTTAGTGTATCATTTGTATTAATACCAGGTCCTATAATAGAAGTAGTTGAACTATCTAAAAAATAAAATGGTTCAGTTCCAACGAGAGGTGCTGGTATTATAAAATTAGGAGGAGAACTATAAGGAAAATTAGTATAATTACTCCATTCATTTCTTAAATTAACATCACTTCTTTGAAAATAAAACATCCATGAAGTAACCATACCTGATGTAGAATTTAAATCTATTTTATTTGAACCAGTAACATTATAATGTATGGTTTCATTAACTTGTTTGATTAAATAATTTTGTTCTTTTAAAGCAAAAACTCTTTGTTCTTCATTTGATAAAAAACAATATGAACAAACAAGATTAACATCTGAATTCCATATACTTCTTTTATCAGTATATGAATTTATACCTAATGTTGTATCGGGTGGAGGTTGTATAAATCTATACATTTGCATATAATAGGTATTGAAATCAGGAGCTACTCTTGGATAACCATTACCAGAATCATAAACATTACGAATTGTAAATAATTGATTGATTGGTCTAAATGTAACATAAATATGTAGTTCATTATATTGTAAACTAACTAATGGGAAAGCCATACTTGAATTTAAAACAAACCAAACATTTAATGGAATATAAATAACTCTACCTCTTATTGATGGTTCAGGAGTAGTTGAACTATCCTGATAATAAGCATTAGGATAATTTCCTTTATTAACTCCATATAAAGCAGGATCAGTATATTGAGGTATGTTTCCTGTCATATAGTTTAAAAGATTGAATTTAGGTGCTCCCATATCTCTTTGAGCTGAAGCTAACAAATAATCACCCGAACATTGAAATAACTTTTGATTACCACAAGTAATAATAAGTTTTGAAATCATTTTAAAACCTAAATTTTCTATCCATTTAAACTCATAAGGTTCCCATTTACCAGGAGTTTCTGGCGGAGGAACAATAGGAGACCAAATATCTGGAAGTGTTACAGAAATATATGTATCCATTAATAAATCAGCATATCTTAATATTTTAAAGTCAAAAGTTGATTCTTCTGAAAGACGAAGTGATTTAGAACCTTCATAATCAATCCTAAATTTTTGAATACCAAAATTTGTATATTTAGCATAAGTAGTTTTAAAAAAACTTTTTGTAGGATTTCCATTTAATATAATGTTTCCTTGACCTTCTGAAACTAAGTTCATTAAACCTCCAGGCATATTAAGTTATATATATTTTATTATTATTATTTCATTTTAAATATTAATAATTGTAGTTTAATTAAATATTATTATAATATAAGTAAATGACTAATTTTCTTGAAAATATAAAAATTTGGAATAATAATTTAATTGCTTATATTTTTACTATTTTAATTATTTTTATATTATTATTTTTTTCTTTATATTGGCTTGTGTATATACGCAACTTACAATCAAATGAATGTAATATGTTTGAGAAGTCTTATTCAAAAATAAATAATAACTTACGTTCATTAAAAACAGATGATCCACAATGTAACTATACATTTAAAGATTATTATATTAAATCAGCATATAATTGTTGTAATGGTGGTGCTTATTCAAATGATTTTGTTGCTACTTGTGTTTTAAAAGATATAATAAAACAAGGTGTTAGAGGTTTAGACTTAGAAATTTTTTCTATTGATGATGACCCTGTTGTTGCTTCTTCAACTACAGATAATTATTTTGTAAAAGAAACATTTAATTCTATTCCATTTAATGAAATAATTAATATTATTAGTTATAATGCTTTTGATATTGGTTCTTGTCCTAATCCTACAGATCCAATTGTTTTACATTTACGTTTTAAAAGTTCAAATATAAATATGTATGAAAATATGAGTAAAATACTTGAAAAGTTTAATGACAAATTACTGGGAAAAGAATATAGTTATGAAAATAATAAAACCAATTTTGGTAATACACCTTTGTTAAGTTTATTAAATAAAATTATTATTATTGTTGATATGAATAATCCAACATTTTTAAAATCAAAAAATTTTTATGAATATGTAAATATGACAAGCAATTCTTTGTTTATGAGAGGTTTAACATATTATAATATTCAATATTCGCCTGATATTAATGAACTTACTGAATATAATAAACAAAATATGACAATTGCTATGCCTGATAATGGTTCTTCACCTTCAAATATAAGTGGTATTCTTGTTCGTTCTTGTGGTTGTCAATTAATTTGTATGATATACCAAACTCCTGATTCTTTTTTAGAAGAAAATGAATTATTTTTTAACTCTTATACTTATGCTTTTGTTTTAAAACCCGAAAAATTAAGATATATTCCAATAACTATACCTGAACCTGAACCACCAAATCCTGAACTAAGTTATGAAACAAGAAATATTACGACAGATTATTATACTTTTAATATATAGTAATACATAAAAATATATTTATATATTAAATGAAAAATTTTAAAAATAATTTAAAAGATAAAAATAATTTAAAAGATAAAAATAATTTAAAAGAAATACAATTATCTATTTTGCGTAGTTCTGTTGAAAAAGCAGAAAATAATATTGGTTATAAAAAAATTAATGATGTTTTAGTTCAAAAAATAATTAAAATAATTGAAGAATTTTTAAAAAAAAAAAAAATTAATTATTTATGGTGGAACAGCATTAAATGATATACTACCAGAAAAAAAAAAATTTTATAATAAAAAAACAACATTTCCTGATTATGATTTTTTTAGTCCTGATGCTTTACAAGATGCTATTGAATTAGCAGATTTATATTATAATAATGGGTTTAAAGAAGTTGAAGCTAAAAGTGCAGTTCATTTTGGAACATATAAAGTTTTTGTTAATTTTATGTCAGTTGCTGATATAACAAATATGAATAAAAAGTTATATAATAATATTAAAAAAAAATCAATAGTTATTAATAATTTATATTATGCACCCTCAAATTTTCTTAGAATGGCCATTTATAATGAATTATCAAGACCTGAAGGTGATACTTCAAGATGGGAAAAAATATTTAAACGACTTTTATTATTAGACGAATATTATCCTATTAGTAAAGAAAATATAAATTGTAATTTTATTTTATTTAATAAAAATAAAGAAAAATTTAAAGAAAAATATATAAAAAATATTAATGATAATGACATTGAAGATAATGATGAAGATGATATTTATGATACAATTTTAAAATTATTATATAAAGAAGATATCGTTTTTTTAGGAGGATTTTCTGATATGTTTTATTTAAAATTTCTTAAAAGAATAAAAATAAACAGAGATATAATAATAAAAGATAATAATAATTATATAATTGATATATTATCAAAAAATCCTGAAAATCTTATAAAAAAAATTAAAGAAATCAAAGAAATCAAAGAAATAAAAAATGATAAATCTGAAATAAATATAAAAGTTATTAAAAAAAATACACAAGATGATATATTACCTATTCATTATTATGTTACAATATCAAATCAATTAAATAATGTAAATATTAATATTTATAATGCAAATGATAAATGTAATAGTTATAATACAATAAAAATTGAAAATAATACAATAAAAATAGCATCTATTGAAACTAAAATATATTATTACTTAGCTTTTATGTATCTTAATGATAAACATTATGATATAAAAAGAATTTTTTGTTTAGCAAACTATTTATTTTTAGTTCAAGAACAAAACATATTAAATAAAAGAAAATTATTAAAAAAGTTTCCTGTTGATTGTTATGGAAAAGATAAATTAAAAGAAGATATACGAGAAATAAAAACAAAAAAATATGAAGAATTAAAAAATAAAAAAAATACTTTAGAATATCATAAATTGTTTTTACGTTATATACCTCATATTAATATTTCAAAAAACAAAATTATTAATGAAAAATTTTATTCAAATTCTTTAAATTCTTCAAATATATTTAAAAAAGAAGAAATTGAAGGAGAAAACCAAAAATATATTAAAAACAAAACTATGGAAACTAAGAAAAATATGAAAACTAAGAAAAGTAAGAAAACTAATACAAAAAAAATAAAAGAAAATAAAAAGGAAAATGAAAAAGAAGATAAAGAAAACGAAAATGAAAAAGAAGATAAAGAAAATAAAAATGGAAATGAAAAAGAAAATAAAGAAACAGAACAAGATAAAACTAAGAAAAATAAAACTAAGAAGAATAAAACTAAGAAGAATAAAACTAAGAAGAAAAATAAAATAATAAAAAGTATATTTAATAGTTTTTCTATATTTTAAAATTTATCAAATTGTTTTAAACCAAAGTTTAAAAAATAAAAAATCATACTAAAAAATATACTTATAAAAATATATCCATAAATATTATAATTAAAATCTTCATTAATTAATAGAGGAATATTTTTTATTAACATTTTTTTAAAAAATGGTAGTTGAAAAATAAAATATAATACAGCAACAAGTATTGGTCCATTTAACTCATCATACATAATATCAATTTTATTGTTATTATTTATTTTATTGTTATAGTTATTTATTAAATCATCTTTGTTTAAATGTTCTTCAATATATTCTTTTTTATTTTTTCCTGATATATTTTTAATACTATCTTCAATTTCTATATGGTCTGGAATAGTTTTAATATCATTAATAAGATGTTCTGTTTTATTATTTGGAATATCTCTACTTGGAAGTTTCGTAGAACCCGAAGCATTTTGTAACCCATTTATTATTTGATTAATGGTTGTTTGATCTAATTGAATTGTTTTATCATTTTCTTTAATATCAAACGAAACATTCGGTTTAACTTGTATATTGTCTTGAAATTTATCAGGTAAATCATTTAAAAGTGTTGTCATTTGTTATTATATATTTATATATACTATATTTTATAATTACGCATATTTATATTTTAACTTAATGGATAATTCTTTTTGTTTTATCACACTTTACTTGTTTAATGTTATAATTATAACATTTTCCATTAAATGAATATGTATTACCAATTATATTATTTATATCAGGTGGCTTATAAACAATACAATTTTTATCTTTACAAGACATTTTAAAAAGACTGGCTAACCCAAACCCTAAAATAACAGACATAACAATTCGTCCTGTTGAAGTTTCTAAAAATTTTGATAAACGTAACATATTATTAATAAATATTATATTTTATTGAAAAGGAAATGTTTTTATCTTAGAAATATCTTCAGGACATTTTACTTCTTTTGGTTTAAAAACAAAACAATTATTTGTATTATCTTTATATTGTATGACTTCATAAGGATTAGGATAAATTATAATTTCTTTTTTATCACTTCCTGAAAAATAAGCAAAGGTAATTCCAATTAAAAACGCTATTAAAAAACATTTAATACTTACATATTTTAAAAATATCATAATTAATGTATATATATTTAATATATATTTTATTAACTTTTTTTATTTTTATAGAATTTACGATTTTTTTATGCTTTGCTGTTTTTGTATTTATTTACGATTTTTTTTTGTTTTTGTATCTGTTTTATTTTTTTTTGAAATTAAAAGTGTTTGCTTTTCTTTAGTCCTATTTTTGGTTGTTTTATTTTTTTCCATAGTCATACCTCTAACAAAAGAAATAACTTTTATATAGTCTAATGGTTTTTCTTCATAGTCTGTTATAAAATTTTGTTTTTCTATTAACTCATACTTATTATCTATAATTTCAACATCAACATATTTATATTTTAAATTACGGATATTTTTTACCAATGGGTCAAAAAATTCAATATAAAGTTGAACTGCTTCTTTAATATATTTTTCTTCATTAGTTGATTTAAACATATTTAAAAGACTTTTAATTTCATCAATTTGTTTATAAAAATTTTCATTTAATTCATTTAACTTTAATTTATTTTCATAGTTGTCATTCAATTTTATTAATTTATCCGTTAAATAATTTAAATAATTAACAATTTCTTCTAAATTATTTTTTAAAGAAGAAAATTTAACTGTATCAAGAATTTCATATCCAAAAACAATATCATTTTTATATTTAATAATATCGTTTTTTAGTTTATTTATTAAAATAAAATGTTCCTCAACAACATCAGGTATATATTCAATAGCGTAATCAAGTTCTAATTCTATATTTAAGGGACAAGGTGTTTTTCTGTCTCCACAAATTGCTTTTAATCTTATCATACTTTCTGAATCAATATTTCTTGAGAATATTGTACCTACATTTCTTTTACAATTAACACAAGCAGGTGTTTTTGTAGAAAGAATAGCACGTTTTTCTTTCCAAGTATAATTTACATCTTTTATTAAATCATTTTTTAAAGTATCCATTTTATCCTCATATAATTTTTTTATTGAATAATACTCAAATAACTTATTAGTATTATTTTGTTCCATTAATTTATATTAATATTATATTATATTTTGAAAATCACTTCCTATATATGGTAATCCAGTAATTAAAGCTTGTTGTTCTTTTAATTTTGTATTTTGATAAGAACGCAGTTTTGATATAATATAATTTTTTTTCTCTTCATCTTTTTTTATTTTTTCTTCGTGAGTAAGTTTTCCTTTATATTTATAAATTAAAATAAAACCAAGAATAAAAATAAAAACAAAAAATATACATAAATTAAATACAACATTGTAATATTTTTCTTTAACTTTGTGACATTTTTTAAGAGTTTCAATATAAAATCCTTTTATTCCCGATTCTATTAAATTTGGTTTTTGTATATCATTCATTATATTTTATTTTTATATATTATAATTTCATTTATCAACTCATTAATATTTTTAATTATAATATTCAATAAATATATTCAATAAATATATTCAATAAATATATAAGATAAATATATAAGATAAATATATAAGATTTAAAGTTTGAAAAAATTAACTAAGAAATACTCAAGAGTTATATACAATTATCTTAGAAACACGAAATATAAAAATTGTTTTCCTATAATATTTTTTATAGATTTTTATAGATTTTTATTATATAATCTTTTATTATTATAATGAATATTTATGTTAATTTAATTATTTTTATAGTTATAACTATTGTTTATTTTATGTTTGGAAAAAAAAAAATAGTTTCTTCTTCATTAATAGAACAAGAAAATAATTATAATAGTAATATTATTTATTTGGTATTTTATTTTGTTGCTGTTTTAATTTCACAAATAACTTTAAATGTTGTTAATATAACTCAAACTTGTAGTGGTTCTATTATAGAAAATATTGGTGCTGGTTCATTATTGGCCTTTGTCCCTTGGTTTTTAATTTTTGGTTCTGTTTTGTCAGTTATATTTATTTTTCCAGGTTTAAAATCTGTTTTTTCAAATGTAGTTGGATATTTTGCGGTTTCATCTGGTGCAAATAGTTTATTAACATCTTTATTAATTAATACTGACATTGAAAGTCAAATAAATGAAATATCAAATGACAAAAATGACAAAGAAAAAATTCAGTTTAAAAAAACAACTGAACTTATACTTAAAATATGTAGTGATAAATCAATACTAATAAATGAAATGAACCCTTTAAATTATGATAAAATGTTTGAAAGTTTAAAAATTCTTTTTAATCCTAATGTCGTTAATAATGGTAATATAGACGATTATAAAGAAAAATTAAGAAATCTTGTTTATTTAAAAGATGATATTGGAGAATTTTTTTGGTATTTATATACTGCTGTATTTTTAGTATCTTTGGTTAGTTACAACACATCAGCAAGAGGTTGTTCTCAGTCGTTGTCAAGTATGCAAGATAGTTATGATGAATACGCAAAACAAGCTGAAGAAATAAAAAATAATACTATAAATCAATTATATAGTTAATTTTTTTGTTTCTCTAACATAAAATAAAACCAATAAATAAGAAAATATACCGATAACAATAGAAAAAACCCATAATGGAAAAATAGTTTTATTTTTATATCCTATACCAAACTCTTTTAAACTTCCATCATTATTAAATAAATAAATTGGTTTAATATAATAGATAAATAAAAAAATAGATAAAAATATTAATATAGAAGTTAAAACTATATTATTTTGAATAAATGAAAATAACATTAATATATAATACATAAATAATAATT
>Ga0247841_10012392_pt1 | contig 11126 bp, 9 predicted proteins | sample LaCruzMarch2015__2_FD_192410 | JGI IMG/M metagenome (GOLD analysis project Ga0247841, IMG submission 192410) | Freshwater microbial communities from meromictic Lake La Cruz, Castile-La Mancha, Spain - LaCruzMarch2015_18m | ecosystem: Environmental > Aquatic > Freshwater > Lake | place: Spain...
GAAATCGAGGCGGTGATTCACTATCAGTTACCGGCTACCCGTGATGTTTTTACGCATCGAAATGGCCGGACTGCGCGAATGAATGCACCAGGAACCGCCTATCTTTTGTTATCCTCCAAAGATCGCTTGCCGGGGTTCATACATGAAACCCCGGAAGTTGAGTCCCTGCCTGAAAAAATCAGTTTACCCGGAAAATCGAAATGGCGTACCTTGTATGTTGCCGCCGGGAAAAAAGAAAAGATTAACAAAATGGACATCGTGGGCATGTTGCTGCAAAAAGGCAAACTGGCGAAGGAGGAGGTGGGGCTGGTGGAGGTATTGGATCACGCTGCATACGCTGCCGTTCAAAGCAATAAGATTGACGCCCTGGTTAAATTGATTAAAAATGAAAAGATCAAGAATAAAAAGATCAGGATAGGGATATCCGATTGAAAATGAATATTGAGTCCACTCCGAAAAGTCAATTTAACGGAAAACCGGACACTGAGCGAAATCGAAGTGTCCTTATTATCAGGTGTTTATATCCTTTGACTTCGCTCAGGATCCAGTTGATCGGACTTTTCGGAGCAGACTCAATATTCAAACAGCCGAAGTATAGTTGATGGAAAAAAGGAAATAAAATAATGTTTTCAAATGAATGTTAAAACCAGGAACGGAAGAGAGGTGCAAATCTGTAAATTTGACCTGGCTGATACTGGAAACCTCTCCGATTATTTTTATCATTTAAGCGATGAATCAAAACAGCGGTACGGGCCACATCCATTTGACCAGCAATTTATTACAGATCTTTACAGCGCCCATACCAACTACCTGGGATACATTGCCCGCGACACGGGGGGTGATAAAATAATAGCCTATTCCGTCATCAAACTGGGTTTTTTGCCACAGGACCACGATCGTCTGAAATCGTACGGAATAATGCCTGATCCTGAAACAGATGCAACATTTGCCCCTTCAGTTGCCGATGCCTGGCAAAGTTGCGGCCTGGGAAACATGGTGTTCAGGTTTATTTTATCTGATCTGATGCCGAAGGGAATCAGGCGGATCATCCTCTGGGGTGGTGTTCAAAGCGCCAATGTCAAAGCTGTCAGTTTTTACAGGAAGAATGGATTCCGGGCGCTCGGGCAATTTGAACACAACGGGAATAATATCGATATGATGCTTGAAATTATTGAAACAGCCACACCAACTCCACCTCCGCTGGTATCGGAACATTAATTGTGAAAAATGCACAACTGTGCCGGTAAGGTATCAGCAACTGTTATCAGCTATTTCTTTGCCTTCTTTTCCTTTTTCTCCAGCCTTTTTTCCTTCAGGGATTTTGTGGGCTCTTTCTTGACCTCTTTCTTTTGATCTTTTCCTTTTGACATAACTTCGGATGTTAAGGTTAATTCAACTGGTTTATTATTCGTTAAAATGGCATTCCATCGTCGGCCGGCATTTCGTAATAACCCGGAAGGGGTTCAGCCTCCGGTGGGATGGATTGGGCGGGTCCCTTTTTAACAATCTTCCACGCTTTGGCCTCGGTATACCAACGGTTGTTGAACTCACGGCTTTCGAGGTCGAATGATATTTCGGCATCATCGCCTTCACCTATTCTGAACTGGTCGATTTTATCACCCCATAACGAGAAGCAAATTTTACGGGGTATTTGTGCAGCGGTTTCAAGGATGAATTCCTGTTTTTTCCATGTGCCATTCTTCCCTGCACCGGTCTGAAGTGGTAATAATTTAATGACCTTTCCTGTTATATCCATGGTTATTAATTACTTTACGATCGAATTTGATGAATGGTTTTATTGAACTAAATTAATACAATTTGATATACGAATTCCGATTGTTGATAATTTTGGGTTTTCTGATTCATTTGTTGAATCTGTCTACCTTCGCAGATCAAATTGAACTATGGAATTTCTTGATTTGGTAAAACGCAGGCAAAGTGTTCGTGCGTATGATCCGGACAGGCCGGTAGAAAGTGAAAAATTAGCACGTTGTATTGAGGCAGTCAGGCTGTCGCCTTCAGCATGTAATGCACAGCCATGGAAACTGATTATCGTGGATGAACCTGAGTTGAAAAACCGGGTCGCAAATGCCGCTTCTGCCAAATGGCTGGGATTCAATCATTTTACAAAACAGGCACCAATACTTGTAGTAATTGTACGTGAAGAGGCAAATATGACCTCAAAACTCGGTACTATTCTGAAAGATAAGCCTTACACAATCATGGATGTTGGAATCGCAGCCGCCCATTTCTGTCTTCAGGCCGCAGCCGATGGTCTCGGGACCTGTATCCTGGGATGGTTTGATGAAGACAAGGTCAGGCATTTGCTGAATGTCCCAAAGAAGAAAAGAGTCGAACTGATTATTTCATTGGGCTATCCCTTAAAAACGGATATCAGGCAGAAAGTGCGAAAACCAACGGCTGAAATTTGTACACGAAACAGTTACTGACCAGTGAAAACAAGCAGTTAATTAAACATCCTGAGATAGGGGCTGCCTTTTAGCAGTCTGAAGAAAAAGTTTAGTATGAATATATATGTGGTATAAGATTGTTTATATCTTAGCTGTGCAGGAGGCAGGCGAAATATTTTTTCATAGAATCGCAGGCTATCTGTAAACCGATATACCAATGTTCAACCAGGAGATATTCAGAAAAACAGCATTAGACAAGCTCTCTACACCCGATGATCTTGATGAGCTTTTACAGGTGAATTCAAAAATATCATGGCTCCTGCTGGTATCATTACTTTGTTTGATTATGGGCGGCCTCGCCTGGGGCATTTTTGGCCGGATCGTCAACAAAGTACCAATAACAGGGGCAATCCAGGCCGTTGATCCGCCAAGATCGCTGATCATGAGCGAGCCTGGATTGGTCGATTCCATCTTTCGCCAGACAGGAGACAGGATGCATAAAGATCAGCCTGTTGCAAGATATCTTACTGTAAATGGGAGCCGGGCGGTATACATTGTCGCACCCTGCGACGGGGAGCTTATTGAGCTCAATACTAATGTAGGGACCTACCTGCTGCCAGGTGCAACCATTGCAAAAATTGGTGGATTTAATCCTGAACAGGCAGAAAGACCAGCATTTCTTTTTTTCGTTTCCGAAAAAATGGTACATAATCTGGCCATCGGCCAAAAGGTTAACATCCTGCTCCGGGGCCACAATGCTGAATCGGTCAGGGCAAAAACCTGGATCAATTACATTGGTAAATTACCGGCATCTGATGAGTCGATCAACAGTGTGATCCTCGACCAGGAGGAGGCAGCAAGATTGAAAAAGGGAAATTATTACCTCGTTCGTACAGTCTTTGTTCCGTTGACAAATGAAGTTGATCCGCTCAAAGGATTTTCAATGAAGGATATGTATGGAAAAGTATGCATGGGAGAGGTCATTACTTCGCAGAGCAGCCCTTTTGCCTATCTGATCAACCCGTCCAAAAACAAATAACCGGTTCATGTCGTTAAATCCATTGCCATTCCTGCAAAAATCCTTTCAACATATCCGTGGAGTCAACAGGGTTAAAACCCCTACCTTTCTGCAAATGGAAATGCTGGAATGTGGAGCTGCGTCGCTTGGAATTATCCTTAGCCATTATGGATGCCATGTTTCTCTCGAGACACTACGGGTCGACTGCGGCGTGTCGCGCAACGGAAGCAATGCAACAAATGTGGCAAAGGCAGCCCGCAAGTATGGCCTCGAGGTGAAAGCTTTCAGGATGGAACCCGAACGATTGAAAACGGTAGCATTGCCTGCGATCCTTTTCTGGCGGTTTGGACACTTCCTGGTACTGGAAGGATTCGGCAAGAACAAGGTGTATCTCAATGATCCTGCCACCGGTCCCAAAGTCGTTGATGATAAAACCTTTGATGAAAATTTCACCGGCGTTGTTTTAATCATGCAGCCCGGACCTCAGTTCAGGAAATCGGGCCAAAAAGAAAAGTTCATGCCCCTGCTTAAAACCTGGCTCGCAGGGCATCAGCGGGATCTTCTTTTTCTTTTTCTGGCCGGTATCGGACTGGTTATTCCAGGCTTGTTAATTCCGGTATTTTCAAAAATATTCGTTGACCAGGTGTTTATGCGCGAATCATCTTCGTGGTTTATTCCACTGATTGTGGGTTTGGCATTTTCAGCCGTTTTACGCTTCCTCTTTACATGGGTGCAGCAAAGCAGCCTGGTGAGATTTGAAGCAAGTTTGTCGATTGGATTCAGCAGTAAATTTTTTTGGCGGTTGTTGCATCTGCCTGTCCAGTTTCATGCACAACGTCCGCCGGGCGACCTTGCCATGCGTCTTAATTCCAACAACGACGTGGCACAGCAATTATCCGGCCAGCTGGGAAATACCCTGCTCAGCCTGTTTACTATTGTGATCTATACCGGAATGATGGCATTTTACAGCATCCCTCTTACCGTTATCGGGATCCTGCTTTCATTGGCGAATTTTGTGGCATTGAAATACATCTCGCGAAAACGGATTGATCTCAGCCAGCAGATGTTGCAGGAGAATGGGAAGATTTACGGACTGGCCACGGCCGGACTAAGAACGATCGAAAGCATCAAGGCAAATGCATCCGAATCGGAATTTTTTACACGATGGTCAGGATATCAGACCAAACTTTTAAATCTGGAACAAAGGCTGGGATTGTTAACCCAATCCCTCCAGGTTGCACCGGTATTTCTGGGTTTGATTACCTCGGCGCTGGTGCTGGTAGCCGGAAGCTTCTATATCATTGACGGAACCATGTCGGTTGGCGCTTTTGTTGCTTTCCAGGCCCTGCTTGCCAGTTTTACTCAGCCCATCGTTGCCCTTGTCAACCTGGGTGGAACACTTCAGGAGGTAGAGGGAAGCATGCGCCGCATTGCCGATGTATACAGGTACCCGTACGCACCCCATTGCCAGGAAAAAACCTCAAATCAGGGAAGATTAACAGTCAAAATGGATGGGTGCGTTGAGATGAAGGATGTCGTTTTTGGTTATAGTTCACTGGACGAGCCCTTGATCCGGGATTTTTCACTCTACCTGAAACCTGGCTCGCGTGTTGCAATTGTCGGGCAATCGGGATCGGGAAAGTCAACCCTTGCAGCGCTTGTATCGGGATTATACCCGCCCTGGTCGGGGGAGATTCTTTTTGATGGAAAAAATTTGGAGGAAATAACTCCTTTGTTGTTTCATCAATCTGTGGCGCTTGTTGATCAGAATATTTTTTTATTCGGAGGAACTGTCCGGGAAAATCTTACCATGTGGGATCCATCGGCGCCGGAAAACCAGATACGTCAGGCCGCGATGGATGCCTGTATTTATGAAGACATTGCCTCACGCGCCGGTGGATTTGATGGAGAGGTTGAGGAAAACGGCCGGAATTTCAGCGGGGGACAAAAACAAAGGATTGAAATTGCAAGGGCATTGGTATTGAATCCATCGGTTATTATTCTCGATGAGGCTACCAGCGCGCTTGATGCAAAAACGGAACATACGATCGATCTGAACTTGCGGCGACGAGGCTGTACCTGCCTGATCATTGCCCATCGCCTGAGTACCATCCGCGATTGCGATGAGATTATTGTGCTGAAAAGGGGTGAGGTTGTTCAGCGGGGAACACATGAAACCCTCATGCGTGAAGAGGGGGTGTACAAGGATTTAATGCAGGAATAATGAACCAAATCCTTATCAATGGCTAGTACCGGTCAGCTTTTTGAAAAAGACCAACCTGTCAGGGTTGAAAGCAACAGCCCTTTCCTGCTTAATAAACCGGGCCATGGCTGGTATATCAGGGAGGGGAGCATTGATGTGTTTTCAGTACGCATTGAAAACGGCAATGCAGCCGGGGCCCGAACCCATCATTTCACAGCCGGACCCGGCGAAATACTGCTTTCAATACCCATGGATGAGGCTGGGCCCGATCTTCATTTTCTCGCCGTTGCAACGCAAAATACTATGATTGTCGAATTTGGGATGGCGGCGTTAATAGAATTGGTCATGAACGACCGGAATTTTGCAGCCATTGTACCGCTTATTGATAAATGGATTGCGCATCTCGCCGCCGGCGTATCGCAGGGCATTTCTGAGATATCAGGCCCGAATGCCACTACCGGACCAAATCAAACCTTTCAGCCCAATTCATTCATCCATTCCAGGAAACAGGTCCTCTGGCTTGATTTATTGGAGGGTGATGCGCTGTTACTTGGATTGAATGAAATTGCACGAACAGGTATCCCTTCGCTGGTGCCTTTTACTGGTGAACTGTGGATTCAGCCTGTCAGCAAAATCAAGGGTCATTGCCTTACAACCAGCGACGTAGTTCGTTCACCGCTTTTCTGGGATTCGCTCGATCATTTTTATCGTCTGCTCTTCTTGTGTTTGCAATTTAAACATAAACTTGCCAGGGTGGATGAGTTAAATCTCCTGCGTGAAAAATCGGGATATGCGGAACTCAGCCAGTCAGACACCCTTTACAGGATTGCTTCGTTGGTGAACAGTAAGATCAGGAAGAACTATTTTGCAAGTCGCGAAGATCCGATGCTTACTGCCTGCAGGCTGGTTGCAAAGTACACAGGGATTGATGTTAAAAAACCGGTTAAACCCAGAACAGAGGAACAGCAGCCATTAACCCTGAATGATATTTTACGTTCATCCCGTTTTCGTGTAAGAAAGGTCAGGCTCGACAACGGCTGGTGGACAAAGGACACTGGTTCCCTGCTTGCGTTTACCATCTCCGGTCAAAACCCTGTGGCACTGGTGCAGCGAAGCCAGGGTCGTGTCGATTATATTGATACTGCTGGTGGAATTCACGAACAGATGTCGGCCTCGTTATCGAGGCTGATTCAGCCTTTTGGATACCAATTCTATCCTCCTTTGCCAAATAAGGTTGTCAGCGGAAAGGAATTGGTTGGCTTTGGGATCAAAAACTGTCGACACGAAATCATGCGCATCATCATGGTGACGATTGCCGGAGGATTACTGAATTTGATTATTCCCATGGTGACCGGGTTTGTATTTGACCAGGTGATACCCAACAGCGAATTCCGTCTGCTGGGTGTAATTGGAGGGATACTGATCCTTACAGCCATAACGGTGGCCCTTTTCCAGCTGATACGCAGTATATCGATGGTTCGCATCGAGACAAAAATGGATTTTATCCTGCAGGCTGCAATCTGGGACAGGCTGTTAAACCTGCCGGTTCCTTTTTTTAGAAAATTCACCTCAGGGGAACTGGCGCTTAAAACAAATAGCATCCTGGCGCTCAGGAAAGCGCTGTCTGATACTGTTGTTTACACCCTGATCGGCGCCGTGGCGCTGGTCTTTAATCTGATTTTACTCTTTTGGATTAATTTCATTCTTGGGGCCATTTCAGTGGGAATTTTATTTTTCAGTGTTTTAGGGGTAGCCCTCCTGGGAATCCCCATGAAAAAACTGCAAGCCAGGCAGATCGGTCGTCAAAATTTGCTGTATGGTCTCATAACCCAATTGCTCACCAGCATCACTAAAATCAAGACGACCGGCTCTGAAATCCATGCCTTTGGACAATGGGCCGACAGGTTCGCAAAACAGAGAAAGGACGTTATTGCACTGCGAAAACAGAATATTCTCGTGCAACAGATACTCACCTTTACTCCAGTCCTCATTCTGATCTTAATCTTCAGTTTTATTCACCTGGCCGGATCACAGAAAATGTCGACAGGTGAATTCATGACATTTTATACGGCGCTTTCCATGACGGTGATGGCCGGTATGCAGGCAGCGTCGGCCATTGTATCATTTTTCCTCGCGATTCCATTGTACGATAATGTCAGGATAATTCTGGAAACCCTGCCTGAAAACTTTCAGGCAAAACCACTTAGCGCATCATTGCAGGGCGCAGTCGACATAGCCAACCTGAGCTTCCGGTACCATGAAAAGGCGCCTTTGGCGCTCAGGAATGTTTCGATCCATGTCGACCCGGGCGAATTTGTGGCTATTATCGGGCCATCGGGATCGGGAAAATCAACCCTGCTGCGCTTATTGCTTGGCTTCGAAGCGCCCGAAACCGGTACCATTTGCTACGATCGCCACGACCTCGCCATGGTTGATCCCGAATCGGTCAGAAGACAGGTTGGCGCTGTATTGCAAACTTCACAGCTTTTTCCGGGGACCATATTCTCGAATATAGCCGGAGTCGGGAATGCTGGTCTTGATGATGTGTATGAAGCCGCCAACCTGGCCGGAATCGGCGACGATGTGGATGAAATGCCCATGGGCATGTTTACTTCGATATCAGAAGGTATCAGCACACTTTCCGGTGGACAGCGGCAACGAATTCTTATCGCCAGGGCGCTGGTAAATAAACCCCGCATCCTGTTTTTTGATGAAGCAACCAGCGCCCTCGACAATAAAACCCAGAAAATTGTCAGTAAAAGCCTCGAAAACCTCAATGCCACGCGAATTGTGATCGCTCACCGCCTGAGCACCGTGGTCAACGCCGACCGCATCTTCGTGATGGAGAACGGAGAAATCATTGAATCGGGAACTGCGGCCGAACTTCAGAAAAAAAACGGAAAATTCGCGGAACTGGTAAAACGGCAGATGATAAGCTGAGGGTTTGGGCGTTTTCGTACCTGTGATCAACACCAGGCGATTATTCTATTCAGGGAAGATTAGTGGAAACTAAAGTGGTCACTTCTGAAACCTTGGAAATGCCTGAATTTGATTCAAACACAACATGTCTTATAAACCCGGCGCCAGGAGCAAAAAACTCATCGCATTCGTAAAATTCCCTGAAGTGGATCATGTGGTAATGATAACATGTGAAAGTCCCTGCTGCTACTGTCACCTTTTCACTGATGCTGACCACGGTAACCAACGTACTGTCGGCGGTCAGATACTGGTCATTCACCCGGGCAGGATAACGGTAATACAGCGAAGGTTCGCCGGGTAAGTCCGGGGTTTTGCTATAAAGGAACCACCAGCCATCCGGTGTGTTTTTACATATGGTGCGCACGGCCGTGTCGTAGGTGAGAACATACCATGATTGTCCGTCGCAGAGCGTATCTTTGATCACCTCATTTACATGATTGCTCCTGATTGAATCATTCCGGACTACAAGATAATTCCACTTGTTTCCAACTTTCAGGGGAAAAATTTCTGCAGTTACCGGTACTGCCTGATCCTCATTCTTGCTGCATGCAACGGATATAACCAATGGTATTAAGAATGAGATAAGAATTAACTTTTTCAAGATGTTGCGGTTAAATTAGCTGTTATACGATTTATTAGTTTCTGAACAAAACGATGATCTGATTTTTGATGCAATTTACAGAAATACGACGAACCAATAAATAGTTGGTGGATTTAATTTTGTTTCCAAATCCTGGTAGCCCGTATACCCCCACTCCGAGCTCAGCGCGCAGTAGGTTAGGGGATGAGGTCAATTTGATAAACTGTTATTTTTCGAGATCATAGCGTTTTTATGCTGGACTCATTAAAGAATAAGCAAGGAATAACAAATAGTGATTGATCGGAATGACATCAATAAATATTCAATCACTTGATGCAGGACCCCTCCCCGGCCATAAATTGATTTTTCCCAATACCATATCTTTATTGGCATATATTTATCCTTAACTTTGTTACCTCGCAACTTCGCAATTTCGCTACCTCGCTACCTCGCTGTAAAATGAAATTATGAGCTTTTACCGAAACGACATTTTCAGCAAATCCGGCACACTGAGCGTAGCCGAAGTGTGGTCAAAAACCTGCATCTGTATCATATCATTGTTTTTCCTGGCCGTTTTCACCGGTTGTGTGAAAAATAAAATCGGAACAGCCAGGAAGGAAGGCGCCCATGGAAGATATGGCAGTGAATTTCCCTCCAGGAATGCTTCCGATGAAATTCAGGAAATAACAAGATCGGTAAAAAAAGTTTACAGTGTCTCTCATTATATAACCTATCAGTTCAGGCAGGAGGCAAAAATAACGGGCTATGAGATTCAAAATGGCACCTGCAAAAAAGCAGCCTGGGGTGTGATCTCCACCAATGAGACCGTTTTCGGAACAGCCACAGTGATCGGTTTTGACAACTCACAGGTTGCATTGCTCACCTGTGCACACATCGTTAACTCGCCCGATACGCTGATAAATTATTTTGAGCCTGCCGGAGAGAATCCAACGAGGTATATTCAGCGCTTTTCTGTAAAGGAAAAGCAGGAGAATTGGGTGAAAGATCTCTCTTCGTGCGGTTCCTTTCAGATTTTAGCCATTGATATTCCGAATGACATCGCAATCCTGGGAAAAAAATGTGAAACACTAACGGATACGGTAGTTCCATTTTCCTACCCATCGGGGCGGGCAAAAGAACTGGCATGGGGTAGTTTTGTCTACATTTTCGGATATCCGATGGGCGGGATGGTAGTCACCAGGGGAATTGTGAGTCCCGCTGCCAAGAGACCAATGGGTGAATTCTCAGTTGATGCTTTGCTGAACAAGGGATTTAGCGGTGGGATTATTGTCGCACTTCGCGATGGAGTGCCCAATTTTGAACTGGTGGGAATGGTTATTACCGTTAATTCTTCCCGTGAGGAATTTCTCAAGCCGGCATCCGGCCAACCTCAAACCCCCGACTGGTTTCCATATAAAGGGGAAATGTATGTGGGCAAAAGCGATAACATCCAGTATGGCCTGAATGCTGTCGTTCCTTTTGAATCAATCATTGATTTTTATAAAATACACCGCCAGGATATGATCGCCAACGGCTATAATCTTGATGGCTTTTTTTTGGAGGGAAATAAATAACAGGCATTTACGATTTACGATTTACGATTTGATGGTGCATCAATATTTTCCACGCCAGTTCACTCGTCCGCCTGTCCGCCTGTCCACTCGTCCGCCTGACCGCCAGTTCGCCCGTCTGCCTTTTCACCTTTTTTCAATCAGGCATTCCAATACCTAAATTATTGTATCTTTGCGTTTCAATTTCCGGCCCCTTCCTGTGGTCGGAAAATTGATTAATTTTGTACTAAATTATTGATCAATGGAATCCGAAGCAAACAAGATCCTGGATGAAGTGACCCAGGGTGATTATAAGTATGGCTTTGTCACGGATATCGAGACTGAATTCGCACCCATCGGGCTATCAGAAGATACGATCCGCTAT
>Ga0247841_10012393_pt1 | contig 11123 bp, 9 predicted proteins | sample LaCruzMarch2015__2_FD_192410 | JGI IMG/M metagenome (GOLD analysis project Ga0247841, IMG submission 192410) | Freshwater microbial communities from meromictic Lake La Cruz, Castile-La Mancha, Spain - LaCruzMarch2015_18m | ecosystem: Environmental > Aquatic > Freshwater > Lake | place: Spain...
CTTTTAGCTTCTCTTGCCATTTTTATAACGATCTCTTCAGTAATCATCTGGATAGCATAAGCCAGATCGCAATGGTGTTGCTGTAATTCTGTCTCAGGTTTGCGGTAAGGAAATCCGAAAAGCTTTTCCCATTTTTTATTATTAACCATTGTCTGCCCGACGGAATAATTAAAATATTCCTGGTTTAACCAGACAGAGCCATCATTTTTAATATCAACCAGATATTCCTTTATTAACCTCAGATAGTTTTTTACGTTTTCCGATTCAGGGTCACCATAAGGTGCCAGCCCCATCAGTTTATATTCCCCCGAGTTTACCCTGAAACCGGTGTAATAGGTAAAAGCCGAATATAATAATCCCACAGAATGCGGAAAGTGAAGTTCCTTAAGGATGGTAATTTCGTTTTTGTTTCCATGGCAGATAGAAGCTGTTGACCATTCTCCAACGCCATCAACAGTAATTATTGCAGCCTCTTCAAAAGGCGAAGGGAAGAAAGCGCTTGCTGAATGAGACAAGTGATGTTCCGGAAATAAAAGTTTGATTTTCTTCTTGTTATATTTTTCGATTTTTTTCAGTTCATCAAAGAGGATTTTTTTTAAAAACATCTTTTCTTTGATCCAGACAGGAATGGATGACTGGAATGAAACAATTCCCCTGGGTGCAAATGCATAATAAGTTTCGAGAAGCCTCTCAAATTTTAAAAAGGGTTTATCATAAAAGACAACAGCATCCAGTTCGCCAATAGACAGACCGGAATATTGCAGGCAGAATTTTATGGCATTCACAGGGAATGAAGGATCATGTTTTATTCGTGTAAAACGTTCTTCCTGAGCCGCGGCAATTATCTTACCATCCTGCGTTACAGCCGCTGCTGAGTCATGGTAAAAGGCCGATATACCGAGAATATTCATAAAGGGTCACTCCCAGAAATTATCTGTGTTACTTGCAAATTTAAAGTTATTTAAGGTAAAACCCCTTTTCACAGATATATTTATATACCGGTTCCGGTAAAAAGTATTTCAGCTTTTTCCCTTTTTTTATTGCATCCCTTATGAAACTTGATGAGATTTCAATTATCGGGGCTTCAACTATTTTTACGTTGCGGTGTTTTCTGAAAACATCGGGTATGTTACCGATAGGATATTCATGCCGGGGATAGACATAAATCTGATATTCGTCAAGAATAATAGTATGATTCTTCCATTTGTCAAATGTGGTAAGATTATCCGAACCCATAATTAAAACGAAATTTTTAGCTGGATGTTTTTCTTTTAAATAAGCTAAGGTATGCACTGTATATGAAGGCTTTGACAGGCGAAATTCAGCATCACATAATTGGAATAAGGGCTTGTTTTTTATTGCAATTTCTACCATTTCAGCCCGGTACGCGTTATCAAGCAATGTCTTTTTTTTCTTCAGCGGGTTATGAGGAGTCACCACAAACCAGAGCTCATCTAAATCCGTAAATTCTGTAAAGTACTCGGCAATGATCAGATGCCCGGTATGAATTGGGTTAAAAGACCCGAAAAACAGGCCTGTTTTGTTCTTACCTGAGGGCATACCGTGTGCTAAATTTATCAATATGAACTATTAATGACCAGGGGCTCCAATAACCTTCAGTTTATCTCCCGTATCTCTGGCAATTTTTCTGTTCCAGTCTTTTCCATATCCCGGTTGACTAACCTTTGGGTTCATTTTATTTCCGTCTTTTACTTTAATGTTACCATCCATATATTTGGTAAACAAATATTTGTACAGGTTCTTCCATTCATTGAACGTATTATTCCCCTGATTTACAGAATAGTCGGTAATGTATTTTACAGCCGCCTGTGGGTTGGTTTTAAATAATCTTTCTGCTTCCGCATCCACTTTTTGAGAAGAAGCCAGGTATGCCGATTCCAGTTCTGCCTGTTTTTTTCTGATTTCAGGGCTGATGTCCGAGAAACGGGTGTAAGAAAAATTTGAAACCTGGTTAAATATCCAGAATGCGGCATTATCAGAAAATTCCATCATCGATCCGTTTCCAACTTCAAAAGACTTCGGTACTTTTGTTATACCGCAATACATGGGTGTATATACTGTATGGTATGTATCGTCAACGCCAAACCAGAGAATTCCTCCTACAGGATCAGACAGCCATGAACGTGACTGGGCGATAAATGAAAAACCGGTTTGTTGCGTTGCTATCGCTCTTTCATTACAATAAGAAACAGAATCAACAGTCCATGTTAACGGTCTCCAGCGGTATGGGCAGCCATAAGGACCTGCTCCTAAATCTTTAGACATATCCAGTTCTGTACCCTGATAATAATCGCGCATCAGTTCCATCACATCATGTACACTAAGCTTATTGTCGGGCTTAATCCAAAGAGGCATCCTGTTTTTCAGGTTTTCGCCTTTGGCATAATCAATATATATACCCATTTCTTTATTTACCCTGTTGAAAACAGCCCAGACCCTGGCCTCGCAAAAGCGGGCACCACCAAAGTCAAGAGGAGCATAAGTATCAGAAAAACTAAATTCGCTGTCTGGCCCTTGGTAATAACCTTTTGCCTTTGCAAAGGTAATTACGTCCGGTGCATATATACAATTCTGAGGATCGTTTAAAGGGAATGTAGTGATACGTGGATGATTTGCATGCCCTGAAATACAACCGTCAGGAATACGCATTGCTACCCAAACAGCTCCTTTGTTTCCAACTCCTTTGCCAATCATTTCCATAATCCAGACTTCGTCAGGGTCGGCTATAGAAAATGATTCTCCCGAACTGTAATAACCATACTCAGCTACAAGTTCGCCCATTATTTTAATAGCTTCACGGGCAGATTTTGCACGTTGTAAAGTAACATAAATGAGACTACCATAATCCATAACCGCAGTAGTGTCAACAAGTTCCTGACGCCCTCCAAACGTTGTTTCTCCAATTGACACCTGATGCTCATTCATATTACCTATAACTGAATATGTATGTCTGACCTGCTTGATTTTTCCTAAAGGTACCCCTGAATCCCATTCATAAACCTGAAACATAGCCCCAGCAGGGTAATTTGCAGCAGGACGGTAATACAGTTCTCCATACAACACATGCGAATCAGCTGAGTAGGTTATCATAGTAGACCCATCAGTTGAAGCACCTTTGGTAACAAGAATGTTCGTGCAGGCATGAGCATTCAGAAGGAAGAAAAAAGAAAAGAAAGAAATAAAGATGAGTGCCTTTTTCATAAAATTAGTTTTATTTATAGATTTATATCTGGTGCAAATTTAAAAAAAAATCAGAACCCCACGTTAATACCTGCTGTCAGTGTATGGTTTTTACCCTGATAAAATTCAGGGGTATATCTGTTCAGAAAGAAGCCTCCGGAAATTTTTCCGTTAATATCATACTCTTTAATATCGGAATATGAATAACCTATATAGACATAGCAATTATAAATAATTTCGTAAGAAGCATCAATGGCAATTGTTAAATTGCTCCATGTTTTATCCTTAAGAAATGGTGTTCCCATCGCAGAGCTGTTTCCATAAATATAATAATTTCCTTTTTGAGCCAGTGTGAGAGAAGTATTCAGTTTTAAGCCCCTAATGGGGATAGCCGATACAGCGCAATATATTTCCTGAGCATTGTCTCTCAGATAACTTCCCAGAGAATAGTGGTTACTTTCGAAGGTTGTAGACGGTATAAAATGCTGATATGTGTATGGATTTGTACGGGTATATTCAAAAGTTAAAGCTAAGTTTTGCAAGGGGAAATCAACCAGGTGAAAACCTGCTTTAATACTGATGAAATTAGTTTGCTGTTCTTTATCAAACATTCTTTTCAGTCCAATTTCATCAACGAATAAGGATGCGTATAAATGGAGGTGCTTTATCTGTCTAGAGCTGATATCAATAAACATCTGTGAATTCTGACCGGCAAAATTTGATGTTGAATTATAAGTGTGATCCGCGGATTTATAAAATAAAAAAGGGATCAGATAAACCGCCTGAACTCCTATATCGCTATATATTATCGAATTTCCAAAGGAAAATGAAAGGTTTTTCCATGGCCTAATAGTAAACATATTGGCTGCAAGATATTTACCACGCATGACTTCGCGTGTTCCACTGCCATAATTATATGTTCTGCTGCTATCAGCTACTTCTGAAATAAGCCATCCATGAACATAATTGAATTCAAACCACTTAACAGGTTTAAGTTGCAGTCTGATATGGGCAAAAGAAGGTGTTCTGCCCGAAAATATATTTGATCCGTTATAATTATTACCCCAGATAAAATGATCTTTTATGAGTCCGAGACTTCCCCATTTAAAAGAAATAATTATTCCGCCTCTTGTTTCACTGTAATCTATACCGCCCCTGGTATCATATTCGTTTTTATATGGCATACCTCCCTCTTTGGTGAGATAAGTCGGGCTTATTATTTTTTTATTGTTATAACTGTTATCTCTGAGGCTTACATATGCAGCTATGTGTTTACCAATATAACCATATGCTTCGGCGCCACCCCATCTGTGAAAAAGAGTACCGTTTTTATTGTATTTCAAATCCATTCCATATATGGGCCGTACCGCCAGTGTAAATACTTTATCTTTATAATAAAAGCCCAAAGGGTTGACAGATAAAGAAAGCAAAGAATCCTTCCTGTATATATCGATGTCTTTTTTTATTTTTTTATTTTTGTCCAGCTCCAAACGATAATTTTTCAAGTAAAAATCCAATTCGTTTTTTTGCCTGATATTCAGTTCGGATTCAACCAGTTTAACTTCTGAAAGTTTTTCTGCAATAAAAACGCGGGAATAAGGCTTGACAACGGAATTAATTGTAATTATTTTTAATGTGGCAAGCTCATCCAGGAAATTGTAAATACTGGTGTTACTGATATGCTCAAAAACTTCCTGAGAATATAATGAATTACAGGTAAAAATGGTTAAGCATATGAAAACGAATTTTTTCATCTGAAGAAATTTTTAATAAAGATAGATAAAAACATCTATGAATAAAACTCTTTAATCTTTGTTGCTACATATTCAATCTGTTCCAATGTCAACTCCGGGTACATGGGTAAACTTAAAATAACATCCTGATATAAAGTTGCAACGGGGAAATTTTCCGGTTTGTATCCCAGATATTTGTATGCAGGCATATTGGGTAATGCTGTCGGATAATGGATTGCAGTATCTATTCCGTTTTCTGAAAGAAACTTTATTAATTCATTCCTTTTTTCGGCCCGGACACAATATACATGAAATATATGCCTGGCGCCTTCTATGGTCGCAGGGGTTTTAATTTCAGGAATGCCATGAAGAAAATGGTGATAAATTTGAGCGTTTTTTATGCGTTTGTCATTCCATTCGTGGATATAAGGCAACTTGGCACTTAGTATTGCAGCCTGTAAACCATCCAGTCTGCTGTTAATTCCTTCAATCTGGTGGTTATGCTTTTTTAAGCTTCCATGGTTTGCAAACATTCTCATTTTTATTGCGAGGGCTTCATCATTCGTGATTATAGCTCCTGCATCGCCATATGCTCCTAAATTTTTCCCGGGATAAAAACTAAAAGTTGCTGCATTTCCTGTAACTCCTGCCCTAATTCCATGATACTCTGAAAAATGAGACTGGGCACAGTCTTCTATTAATAGGAGCTTGTGTTTATCCGTGATTTCTTTTATTTTAACGATATCAGCCATTTGCCCGTAAAAATGAACAGGAAGGATAGCTTTTGTCTTTGGTGTAATCTTTTCTTCAATTTTATTAACATCTATCGTGTAATAATCGGGATCAATATCAACAAAAACAGGTTTTGCTCCTGTTTGTGATATGGTTTCAGATGTTGAAATCCAGGAATATGCTGTAGTTATTACCTCATCTCCTTTTCCTATGCCTAAAGCGTTAAGTGCAATATACAGTGCATCAGTACCATTGGCTACACCAATACAATAATCTGTCCCATACTCTTTTTTGTAATTGGTTTCAAATTCATCAACGTATTTCCCTTTAATAAAAGCAGTGTTTTCAATGACTTCCGCTATGGCTTTATCAATATTGTTTTTAATGGAATAATACTGAGCTTTCAGATCAACAAAAGGTACTTTCATATAGTGATTTATTAGTTAGGATAATATTATTCTGTTATTCCCGTAATTTTCTAACTGGGTTGCCGGCATAGACGCCCGGTTCGGTTATATCTTTTGTTACAACTGAACCGGCACCAATAATGACATCGTCAACGATCGAAACAGGTAGAACCGTAGCATTGGTACCAATAATTACATTATTACCGATTTTTGTACCGGCCCATAAACTTTTATCGCCTCCTGATAATTTTCCGTTTTTGAACAGATAATTAATAAACATTGCCCCATGAGAAATAAAGCAATTGTCACCGATACTCACCATTTCACAGATAAAAGTATGTGACTGTATTCTGCAGTTTTTGCCGATAGTCACATCTTTCTGTATTTCTACAAAGGGGCCAATAAATGTATTGTCTCCAATTTTACAACCATATATATTTGATGGTTCTACAAGCGTAACGTTATGCCCGAAAACAACATCTCTAACCTGAATGGTTTTAATAATCGGGTTATTCATTTCTGTGACCCAATTTGCATTTATCTGGTTTAAACTGCAAAAACACCTCTTTCCCCGTTTCTATTGATTCGTAAATTGCGGAAATCAATTCAAGACTTTTTCTGCCTTCTAAGCCATCGACCAGTTGTTTTTTATCATAACAGACGCAATCCACAACATGTTCATAATATGCTTTATGTCCAAATCCATAAACATTTGGGGGATTCACAGAGTATTTTCTAAGAATACAATCATCTTCATCAATTTTATCAGTAAAGTTCCATGCTTTCATTTCATTAACAGCAAAGCCTCCTATTTCAACAGAGCCTTTTTCTCCCAGTATAGAAATAGATCCCTCGAGATCTCTGGGCCTAGTGGCTGTTGTTGCTTCAATTACTCCCAACGCACCATTTTTGAATTTCAACACTACAATGGCTGTGTCTTCCGCTTCAATTTCTACAAGTGCAGTCATGCTTTTGGCAAAAACGCTTTCAACAGTTCCCATCATCCATTCAAGTAAATCAATATGATGACTTGCCTGGTTTGCTAAAACGCCGCCATCCATGGCCCATGTTCCCCTCCATGGTTCCATATCATAATATTGCTGAGTTCTGCACCACCTTACCCTCACTGTCCCCAGAACAAACTTGCCAAACCTGTTTTCTTCAATTGCTTGTCTTAGTTTTTGCACAGGAACATTGAATCTGTTTTGCTTTACCACAAAAAGTTTTATATTGTTCTCATCACAGGCTTTTATCATTAAATCAGCATCATCCAGGGTAAGAGCCATCGGTTTCTCAACAATGATATGCTTACCAAACTTAGCCAGCCTGATCACATTCTCCGCATGGTGGCCACTTTCTGTGCAAATGCTGATGACATCAATTTCTTCATTTTTAAGCATTTCCTCGGCATCAGTATAGTAAGGTATATGAAACTGCTCTCCAATTTTTCTTGCTTTAGCCTGAATAATATCACAGGCAGCAACCAGCTCGGCACCTGCTATCTGATTATTTCCAAGCAATTCCGAATGCCGCTTAGTTATTCGGCCACAACCAACGATTGCAAACTTAAGATTTCTGTTTTCCATTAGATTAGGAACTTCTGATTTTATTAGTTAGAATATTATAAACAGCCTTTAAAAAATATTTTATATCTGTAATATAAGGATGTTTTTCTCTCTCAATAAGATAAATGCGTTCTGATTCAATATATTCTTTGATATCCTGTTTTAATAAAGCAACATACGGTGGAATACATCCCGGTTTTTGCCTTAACCTGAGTTGGAGAACATCTTCCGGGTACTCTTTAAGAAACCTCTGGCTAATTGGTCTTACCCCGACCAGTTTCATTTCCCCTTTTAAAACATTAATCAACTGTGGCAATTCATCAAGCCAAAGTCTTCTCATAAATTTCCCCCATCGGGTAAGCCGGAAATCATTTGCAGGCTTACCTATTTCTGAATATCCATGCATTTTTATGATATAATCCTGAAGGTACTCCGCATATGGATGCATTGTTCTAAACTTATAAACGAATATTATTTTTCCGTCTTTTCCAACTCTTCTCATTTTAAATAATGGGCCATATGATGGATTCAGGTCATAATAAGGTTCTTTAATCTTTTTCCCGACAAAATACAAAAGGTTGTTAATCTCTTCATATTCAATTATTTCAAACCCACAGCTTGCAAGCCGTCCTAAAGATTCTGCTTTGGATAATGCTCTTTTTTTCCCATTGGTAAAGTAAAAATACAACTTCTGAGTAATTTTAAGTTTTGGCAGAACTCTTCTGAAGATAAAAAAGAAAAAGAGCACAATAAAACCAAATCCTTTATAGCGCTGAAGTATTTCCCTGCTTTTTTGATGGTTCGTTTCCACCTTTCCGATAAATATTCCATCAATTGGCAATTTAGCATTAACAGCTTCGAAAAACTTGTTAATCCTTCGTATATTATTAACTTTCTTTATGTTAATAATGTTATCATAATAATTATCGCGGATTTTTAAAATATTAAATCGTGTTGTTGTAGAAAAAAAACCATTTCTTTGGCTTCTAAAATCAATGAATTTAGAAACAAAATTGTAAACGTCAACACCAAATTCAGAGATAAAGAATTCATCAGATGTTGAACTATCATCTCCTTGTATGATTTTCTGATGATCATCCTCAGTTAACTGAACCCTGGCTTCGGTTTGCTGAAAATGATTGTTGCTCTGATTACCTGGAGCGACATCTGACAGTGTTCCTATTCTAAAAAAAGAAAAATAGAAAATGCTTATAATGATTTCTAGCAAAGTCATAAAAATAAACGTAAACAAAAGAACGAACCTGGATACCTGATACTCTTTAAAAAGTATCATTACTATAGATATAGAGGCTAAAATAACAAAATTGCTTTTTAATATTCTAACAATAAAAGAACTTATTTTTGGGAGTTCTACTACTTTAAATTTCCCCATGATATAGGAAATAAGCAGGCCGTTTATTAAAAAGAAACAAAAGGGATAAATATAATGAGGAAGATAATATTTTATAGTCGCCGGCTTAATCCAAATTGCTATAAGAAAGGAGATTGTAATTATCAGGATATAAAAAAGAAAAAAATATAAAGGCCTTTTTTTATTCATAAATAAAAAAATTCTTTGTTGATAATAGTTCAAAATTAATCAATTTATCCGGAAATAGTATTCAAATAAAAGATTAAAATCGTCATTTATCTACAAAATCATGGCATTAACATGATAAAGAAGTAAATTTCTACCAATAATATAAATATGCCAACCTGACATAACTTATAAAGTAAAATTTTGTGTACTGGATATTAGCAGGAAATCCAGGCCTTATATTATTTTAAGCCCAATTTCTTTTTAGCAAGAACCATAAGATCATCGCCCGGGTCTGAATAGAGCAATAATCCTTCAGCACTGTTAAAGATATAAGTAAATCCGTTTTCTTTGGCTACTTCCTGAACTGCTTTTTTAGCTTTTTCAATGATCGGGCTTGATAGCTCTTTTTCTTTATCAGTCAATTCCTGTTGAGCATTTTGCTGGAATTCCTGAATTCTTTGCTGTAAGTCCTGCAGTTCCTTTGTTTTGGTTTGCTGGATTAATTGTGACATGGTAGCCTGGTTCGTCTGAAAATCCTGATATTTAGTCTCAAACTCAGCCTGCATCGATTTCAGTGTTGACTCCAAATCTTTGGCAAATTTTTGATATTTTGCCTGTGCAGAATCTTTTTCAGGCATAAGGTTATATAATTCGGCAAAGTCAATATGTCCGAATTTATTTGTTTTTTGCGCTTTTAATTCTGTAATTGAGATTAACACAAACAATACCAAAACAATACAAATTAATTTCTTCATTTTTTTTACAATTTTACTTAATGAAACTTAAATTATTTACAAATTTAAGAAAAAAGTGATAACCACAATTTTCTTAACCAAATTTAACAAAGGACAAAACAACATAAGCCCTATTTAACCCCCAGCTTTTGCTTCACCAAAGTCATAATATCGTCTGACGATTCGGCATAAAGGATATTATTTTCATTAAAGTTGAAAATATATTTGTACCCTTTTTCTTTTGCTACATCTTTTATAGCTTGTTTGGCCTTTTTTGTAATAGGCTCAAGAAGACTTGCCTGTTTTTTTGTCAGTTCGTCCTGTGCTGATTGCCTGAATGACTGTATTTGAGCCTGAAGATCTTTTATTTCCTTTTCTTTGGTTTGTTTTATAAAATCAGATAAAGTGTTCGCATTGTCATTAAAAAATTTCACTTTTGTCTGATAGTCAATCTCCATAATTTTGATGTTGGTATCCAGCTCTTTGAAAAATTTCATGTATTCTTCGTTTGCAGCTTTCAGTTCCGGCATTGAACTATATAGAGCAGTAATATCAATATGTCCTGTTTTACCTTTGTTTTGAGAATAAACCTGGCCTATACTATAGACAAGTATTAATATCACAAATAATCTTTTCATAATTTATTTTTAAAATTATTATAATAGTCTGCAAATCTATAAATTAAAAACGGAATAAAAAAATAATTGATGACCGGTAGCCTATTATCATCAATAATTATAAAAATAGAAATTATTTTTTTGGAGCTTTATCGTCTCCTGCTTTAGTATTTACTTTCGGGACTATTTTATTAACATCCCCTTTTTTAGGTTTAATTGTAACGCCTATTTTTGTGAGAACATCTTCACTCATATCTAATTTAGAATCAACATATAGAATTGATAAACTGCCTGCTTTGTCGAACACAAAGGCATAGTTTTTTTGTTGAGCTATTTCTTCAATGGCATTGTATATTTTATCCTGAATCGGCTTAACCAGTTCCTGACGTTTTTTGTATAAGTCGCCTTCTTTACCAAACCTTTGTTTTTGCAGTTCTTTTGCTTCTTTTTCTTTATTGATTACTTCATTTTCTCTTTTCTTTTTCACATCTTCGGGCAATAGCAAAGCTTCGGCTTGAAACTTTTTATAGAGCTCATCAATTTCTTTATATTTAACTTCAATCTCTTTCTGCCATTGAAATGAAAGAGTGTCCA
>Ga0247841_10012395_pt1 | contig 11122 bp, 5 predicted proteins | sample LaCruzMarch2015__2_FD_192410 | JGI IMG/M metagenome (GOLD analysis project Ga0247841, IMG submission 192410) | Freshwater microbial communities from meromictic Lake La Cruz, Castile-La Mancha, Spain - LaCruzMarch2015_18m | ecosystem: Environmental > Aquatic > Freshwater > Lake | place: Spain...
AAAACAAACCCTCTTATTCACTTTAGACAAATCCACCTTATTAATAAAATCCTGATAATCTTTGTATGGTCTATATTGCATAATAGTTTTGAGAGCTTCATGCCCAACATTTTTAATTCCAGAAAGACCAACACGGATAACCTTCTCTCCGTCAATATTCTCAACACTAAAAGTCTCCTGCGATGTATTAATATCAGGAGGTAAAATTCTTATGCCTTCTTCTCTCGCAGCATTCAAATAAAAAGCTAACTTATCAGGATCTCCAACAGAAGAAGAAATAGTTGCAGCATAAAACTCACACGGATAATAAGCTTTCAAATAAGCAGTTCTATAGGAAATCAATGCGTATGCAGCAGCATGACTTTTATTAAATGAATAAGCTGCAAATTTTACAATATCATCCCATAATTTATTAACATCTCGCATATTCATCCCAGAAAATTCAACACAACCATCTTTGAATTTTTTTTCCATCTGCATCATCAAATCTAATTTTTTCTTTCCAATAGCTTTTCTCAGAGTATCCGACTCTCCTCTTGTAAAATTAGCTAAAACCCTCGATAACTGCATAACTTGTTCCTGATAAACCATAATCCCGTGAGTCGGACCTAAAATTTCTCTAGATTTTTCATGTGGATATTCAACTGTCTCTCTCCCATGTTTTCTATTTGCATAAACTTCCAAATACTGCATAGGCCCAGGTCTATAGAGTGCAACAATAGCAATAATATCTTCAAAACAAGTTGGCTGAACCAAATTCAGTGTCTTTCTCATGCCCTCACTTTCAATTTGAAACACACCAATACTTTTAGCCTTTCTCAACATCTCATAAACAAAATCATCATCCATAGGAATATTTTCAAGCCACTTACTATCCTTCCCAATCTGATCTAAAACTTTTTTTATAACATTCAATGTTTCAAGTCCCAAAAAATCAAACTTCACAAGACCAAAAGATTCAATATCAGGACCCTCAACCTGAGTAATCACATCACCATCCCTTAAATAAATAGGCAAATAATCAGTTATATCTTTCTTCCCCCAAACAACTCCACACGCATGAACCCCCTTATGCCTCACACAACCCTCTAATCTTCTTGCAATTTTAAAAACCTCAGGATATTTTTCTTCAAACTTTCTCAACCCCAAAGCCTCAGCACTCAAACCACCCTTAGCATCTTTTGCATTCAAAGATTTTTCAATTGTATCTTCTTCCACAAGCTTTGTTATTGCATTTGCTTCATCAAATGGAACCTTAAAAACTCTCATCACATCTTTCAACACAGACTTCGCACTCATTGTACCAAATGTTCCTATCATCGCAACCTTATCATGACCATACTTATTTCTAACATAATCTAAAACAATATCCTTATTACCAAAATCTACATCAAAATCAGGCAAAGAAATTCTATCTGGATTTAAAAATCTCTCAAACAATAAACCCAAACTCAATGGCTCCAGCTGCGTAATCCCTAAACAATATGCAACAATTGAACCAGCACCACTCCCTCTCCCAGGACCAACCTGACAATGCTTCTTAGCCTCTCTAATAAAATCAGCAACAATTAAAAAATAAGCTTCAAACCCCATCTTCTTAATAACAGATAACTCAAACTCCATTCTCTCCAGTGCCTCATTATAATTTGACTTACCTCCATAAATTTCATCAAGACCACTCTTGCACAATTTATGCAAATAGTCATAATAACTCATACCATCAGGAACACTAAAATCAGGGAAAATAGATTCACCAATTTTCAATTCAACATTACACCTATCACTTATCTCCTGTGTAATATCAATATACTCCGGATTACTAGGGAAAAGACTCCTAACCTCCTGTTCACTCATCACATGATAACCCTCCCCATCAAATTTCATTCTATTTTCATCATCCACATGGGCATTGGTCTGAATAGCCAATAAAATCTCATGAGCATAAGAATCTTCTTTTTTTAAAAAGTGACTATCAACAGTGGCCACAATCTTTAATCCATATTTTTCAGCCATTCTTCTATAAAAATCAATAACCAACTCTTCTTCTTTTATCCTATGATTCTGAACTTCCAAATAAAAATCATCTTTCCCAAAAATCCCGACATACTCCTCTATTAATTTTATAGCAGCATCCTCGCGCCCACCTATAACTGCCTGAGCAATATCATTTCCAATGCACGCACTCATACAAATCAATCCCTTAGAATATTGTCTCAAAATTTTTCTATCAATACGTGGCCTATAATAAAAACCATCCCTATTAGCAATAGAAACTAATTTAATTAAATTCTGATAACCCTCAATATCTTTAGCAAGCAAAATCAAATGATAATTTTTAGCATCCTTATCTTTCACAGCAACATCCTCTACAATATAAGCCTCAAATCCAAAAATAAGCTTCACCCCAGCCTGCTTCGCCAACTGATATTTTTTAATAACTGCTCCCATATTACCATGATCAGTAATTGCAACAGAATTCATCCCCAAACTCTTTATATGACTAAACAATTCATCAAGCTTTGTTGCCCCATCAAGAAGGCTATACTCAGAATGTAAATGTAAGTGTGTAAATACCATTTTATTTTATATCTCCCAGTTTTAACTGTAAACCAGCTTCTCCTTTTCCAAAAATACTTTCAATATAAACCTTCGCAAGTTCCAAACCCTGCTTTGTATAATCAGGTATCTTAAAATTATTTGCCAAATTTAAAGCAGGTTCAACATACTTCATAATACTCCCCTCTGAAATTGTAAATAATATCTTCCCTCCACACTTTGTACAAACACCTATCATCGGCGGCCTCCTAAACTTCTCATTACACTTAACACACCTAAACTGTTGCATAGAAAACTTTCTCAAATTACCCCTAATGTCCCTAATAAAATGCCTTTCAATAATTAATCTTGCAACATCTGCAGCATCAACACTTCTCAACTTAGAACAAAGCTCCATCTGCTTCTCTACCTTTTCCTTCATTGTAGGCAAAATCTTATAAGAAGAATTAACAACCCCTTCATTAAAATTACTAGTGTTATGGGTAAACCCAATTCCAACAAAGGGGTCTTTCCCCTCTTTCAATCTTCTCTTAACAGTCTCTATCTTAATTTCAGATGAATGCCCTCCCCTCTCAGCTAATTCATACAACTCCAAAGGATAACTAGAACAAACCTCAAAATCTAAGATCTGATCATCAACCTCTCCAGCTCTTATTCTTGAATTTAAAACAAGAGGTGCATCCTGAGTCCCCCCCCTATGAGCAGGCAAAAACTTTCTAGAAAAATTAATTAAGACATCAAGCAACATCATAACAGCAGCCTCATCTCCATCACAATCACGACGAATTGCTGCATGCATATAGGGGCTCGCAGCTAACCCCTGACTTTTTGTAGTCCCAATAATTCTTCCCACAACACCTGCGCAATTATGCGGAGCCATACAAACAACCAACTGCCCAACCAAGTCTCCCCTATCTTTCAAATTATAATATCTTGGCAATTTGTAAAATCTCTCCAACAATTCATCTAAATAATTAGCAATATTCATAAAAACAACGTCCCCTCTTTCATCTTTTGTATCAGGGCAACTAGGCAATAAAATATCATGAGGTTTTAATTCCAAAATCTGCTCATCACCCACAAGCTCATTCAAATAAATATCTTTTTCATAGCCAATCTCCTTCAGCTTTTTCCAAGAAGTTCCAATTTCAAAAGGCTTAAAATGAGTTACAGGTAATTCAGTGGCATCATATCTTATTGTTCCATCCTTATTAACACAAAGCGAATATTTAGCCCTCAATATGCCCTTTGCCAAATTTTCAAACTCATGACCCTCACTAGAAGTTCCTCTAACCCCCTTTACCATTGCAGGGACATCTTCCTTCTTCATAGCAATTAATTCTAAAGCCTTTTCAAAATAATACCTACTATCAATACTTCTAAAACTATGATCTCTTCCCATCCCGTGTTCCAGACATTTTATCTCAGAACTTTTTTTGCATTCGTGACAATAGAACATCTTCTTTGTCTCACCATGACAACTTTCACACAACCTAAAAATTGTCTCCTTCTTACAAACATCACAATAATAAATAGGAAACTCAGATTTAATAAAACCCTTTTCAACTGCATCATTAACACTTCTAAATCTACCCCCCTCATCTCCGATGGAGAATAGGACATTGGGGCTCCCTGTTAATTTTCTCAATTTTGCCTTTTCAGGCCTTCCCATTCTAGAACCAATAAAACTTCCAGCCTTATCTTTTATTTTAAACTTAGCAATAAAATTCACAATCCCCAAAACATCACTCCTCCCACCATTCTCCAATATTATTTTTCCAATCTCCTCTTTAAAATCAGAATTCATATCTAGCCCCAAATTACCCAAAAACCCAGCCGCATCGTTAATAACAACATTATCTAAAACAACATCGTGCTCAACCCCGAGAATTTCTAAAGCTCTCTTTGCCACACTAAATTTTGTCCTCAATCCTCTTTCGTACAACAAAACCGCCTTCCCATCAACAACCCTCATGCCCTTCATCCATTCCAATAATGCAAAAAAATCATCTCTAGAAATTTGGGTCCAATAATAAATAAATCTAGGATGCAAGGGCAAACCATACCTCATTGATATTTCAACTGCTTTATCAAAACCAATATTAAACACATCAATCTTAGAATCCTCATCAAAAGCCCTTCTCTCTTCTTCACTCAAACTTAAATTTTCAACCTTCTCAATTTTCTTTGCCCCATCTTCCAATATCCTCTCACTATCTAAAAATAATTTCCCTTTAATTTTTTTCTTCAACTCCAACCCCCACCACTCTTCGACATAACCCTGTTTTAATAATTCAAAGTTCCTATTAATAACATCACCCAAAGGAAACAAAATATCACCCAAGTAAATTATCTCTTCTGTTTCATTATATAATTTCTTAGCTTCCTCAAAATTATTTAGTTTTTTCACGCTTCCGTTTTTCAACTTAACAATAGGCCCATCTATTGAATCACAAATAGTTATAACACATCCCTTTGTTGGTTTTTCAATTTTAAGTTGAGTTCCACAACTCAAAAAACTATTACTAATTGCCATTGTAGCAGGATGCACAGAAACAGCAGAAAATCCAGAAACCCTAGACCTCCCATATCTAAATCTAAATCCACCAGACCTAGAGGGATGCCCAAAAACAGGCCTACCGGCTACTATATCTTTAATATATGTAGGAGACATGTCAGCAGTTCCCTTTTCTCTTTTCTTATGAATAATAATATATTCATCTAAAAATTCCCAGCCAGTCATCTTAAACCCCTTAACCTGCGTTGCTCTCCACAGCCTTAATCCCTTCTGCGCCTTCTGCGCAAGTCCCTCTGAGAAACATAAGCACATTCCCCCTCTAATAAAATTAGTCTCAACTCTCGGCAAATCCTTATAATTAGAAACCTCTAGTTTTTCAGTTGGCTCTCCACAAATCTGAATAGGCAAATTTTTAGCTAAAAATAAAATTTCTTCTTCTGTTGGTAAATACTGCAAATTATTAACTCTTTCATGATAATCATAATTCTCACTAACATATCTTTTAATTTCATCTTCTGTTGGATCATACTTCGCATAGCCAAACATCTCTCTCAAATAATCAATAAGCATTAAAGCAACACAAGATGCAGTAGTGCCAGCACTTCTTATTGGGCCAGAAAAAAACACCTGAAAATAATCTCCCCCCTCTCTAGTTTTAGCAAGCTTAATCCCAGTAAATCCTTCAATAGGAGAAGACACAACCCCTAAAGTATTATAAGCAAATCCTACTCTAATGCCAGCATCAACTCCCTGTAAAAAATTCTCAAACTTACAAAATTTTTCTTTAGCAATCTCTTCAGCAATCTTAAACGAAACAGCAACATCCAAAGCACCATACTCCTTTTCTAATTCCAAAATTCTATCACTAACCTTCGAACTAAGTTGAGGATAAATAGTAGAAATTAAAGCAACACACTTCTCAGCCAAAGACATAGCAAGAGGAATTTCAACCTTGCTCACAGGATCCAGCCCTTTTTCTCTTGCTTTTTCTGCAACAACATACTCTTTTTTTACATTTCTAACAATTCTACTAAAATACTCCTCACTCTCTAGACTAGAAAATTCTACCATATTTATACACGCTCACCACCAGACTCAAAGAGCTGTTGGGAGAATCCGACAGATTCACCCCTAACATTTATTTTAGTTAAATCCTGATTATTATTCCCAGAAAAATCAAAAATCTTAATTTCCCTTGTTTTTAAATTAAGCAACGGCACCTTACACGGGTCAGGATGATTGCCAACCTTTTCTTCAAACGGAGTAATAGACTGCCAACAAGAACCAGCAACCAATAAAATATTATTATAACTAGAAATATCTGCTCTATGCAAATCCCCTGTTGCAACAACATCTGGAATAGTTGATATCAATAGCTGATCCTCTTTCTCGTTAGGAATATAAACAACAGAACCATGAGTCGGAGCTAAATGCCTTCTCTTTAACATCTCCTTAACAACTTTTGTAGGAAAATCATGCCCCCTATTTAATCTCAACTCATCAATCTCATTAATAATACTATGCATACTAGCTCCATGATACATTAAAACCTTAAACTCCCCATCAATCTCAATCAAAGCAGGATTTGATACCAAAGTTAAATTTGCAATCCCATGTAAATCAGAACTCCACTCCTCATTAACAACCGGCTGGGGCTCAGCAACTCTTACCCCATCATGCTGCCCCGGACATAAAATTATTTTCACATCGTTCCTTATCATCCTTAAAATTTCAGCCAATCTTTTATATTGCCCTCTGATATCTTTAATACTCAACAATCTTTCCTGATCAGGGTAAACCCCAACCCCATCAATATTATCTCCCACTAAAAACAAATACCTTATCTTCCCAGCAATCTCTCTTTGTTTTTCATCTCCCTCTTCACCGTTAATCCATCTAACAAATTTTATAACATTCTCTTCCAAAAACAATTTTGAGCCAACATGCAAATCAGAACTAAACACAACCCACTCATCTCTATCTAATCTTTTTTTATCCTGCAAATAAGAATCAGGAAAAATAACATCATTAGCAAACAACATTTCAGAACTTCCGCTAACAGAAAAAGCAACAATATCATCCAATAGTAAATTTTTTGCTTTATCAAAAAGTTCTTTTTTACTCTGATTAACCAAAACCCCAACTCTCCCACTAGGATCTTCAACCTCTAAAACAAGATTTTTATTTTTAGTCATCCTTTTGTCCACAATAGCAGCAATAATTGTATAACTCTCTCTATTCAAACCTATTTTTCTTATTGAAGCAAGATTCTCAAAATCCCTAGCCTGCAAAATTTTCTTCATCTGATCATACCTCGCCTTAAAATGTTTTACAAAATCCCCAACCTCTAATTTTTTAGGAGAAACAACAGGTGAAGAAAGAATAACCACCCTCCCATTTTCAATCTTTTCTTCAATTTTGGATACCACAATATTTTTATCTATCACAATACCCATCTTCTCATTAAAAGAACAATAAGAATCCCCAGAAAGTAAACGCCTAAGCCCCTCAACATTCTTAATAAAAACAGTCTTCGTAATTACCTTTTCTCCAATCTTCATATCTTTCAAAAAATTAATCAACTCTCTGGCACTCACCTCATCTAAACACGAAAACATCTCAAGCATTTCCTTATCTACCAAAAATCCATTTTCCATGCAGGTTTTCAAAATAACATTTACCATTTAAGAAAACCAACTAATTTAATTCCAACTACTGCTAATTCTATTATTCTTTCATTCATTTTCCCAAACTCCTCTGCGCGTTCCATTAAAATGGGTTAATTGCGCATTAGTGTAAACTTATTACTATAAACCTAGAGACTCAATCAAAATTGACTCTATTTTATCTAGTAAATGATCTGCAAAAGCTAATTTTATTTCTTTTGTCCTTCCGTGCCTTCCCTTAGATATAACATTAGCATTAGTCAAACCCAACATGTCTGTCTCTCCAATAATATCAGATATCCTTCTCTGAGTTAAAATTTCGTTATGTGTCCTTTTGCACAAGTCCTGATAATAATTAAAAACATCTCCTGTAAAAATCGACTCAATCTTCTTTTCCCTAGTTAATTTAAGTATAGAATATAAAATCAACTGAAATTGCTTAGGCGCAGTAGAAACAATATCAAAAATCTTATCTTTCTCTATTTTATCATTAGCTGCATCAATATATTTCAAATCAATTTTAGCACTCCCCTCTCTCTCACTCAACTCTCCAGCAATTCTCAATAAATCCAATGCTCTCCTCGCATCCCCATGCTCTCTTGCAGCAAAAGCAGCACACTTGGAAATAACTCCATCATCTACTACTCCATCCTTAAACGCAAGTTTACACCTTTCATTTAAAATATCCTGTAACTGCAATGCATTATAAGGTGGGAAAACAATCTCTTCCTCTCCCAAACTACTTCTAACCCTAGGATCAATATTTTCCAAAAAAGTAACATCATTAGAAATCCCAATTAAACAAATTTGTGCTTTAGACAACTCTGAGTTTAATCTAGTCAAGGAATACAAAAAATCATCAGATATTTTTTTAATAATCTGATCAATTTCATCAAATATAATTATAACAACCTGCTTCTTATCATCAATCATTTCAATAAACTTAGAGTAAACCTGTTCAGTTGGCAAACCAGTTTCAGCAACCTTCCCGCCCATCTGCTGTATCAACGCAGCTAAAATCCTATATTCAGTGTCAGCGACCTTCTTAAGTTTACAATTAATATACTCTATTCTAATATCTACCCCCAACTCAACTGCTTTTTTCTGCAATTCCTGTCTCACATACTGCACAGAAAGTGTTTTCCCTGTTCCAGTTTTACCATAAACAAATAAATTACTTGGTCTCTCGCTTCTAAGAATAGGCACTAAAATTCCCGCAACCTGTTCGACCTGCGCGTCTCTATGAGGAATTGACTCAGGAACAAAATTAGCCTGAAGAACAGCCTTATTCTTAAATAAGCTGCTATTCATAGCATTATCAAAGATCTTATTTAACTGAGCACCCATTTTTTACAAACTAACTATTCATGTTTTGTATTTAAACTTTAGTATACTGGAAGATATACTACCCCAACCTCCATTTCCACTGGAGATAGAAAAACTAAATTATTCTCAAAAAAACAATCAATTCTACTGCACGCCCAAATAACCAAAATTGCAACCCAAAAACAAACTTTTTAAATAAAAAAACAAAAACTACCCTCCCACCCCATCTCTTCCACTAGAGATTATCGAAGACAAATAAAAAAAATTATTATGAAATCATACTACTACAATACTATATATTATATTATACTATATTATAATATATATATTATATAATATAAATCTTTATAAATATATAATAGGCATTTTTACCATTTTCCTTTTCCTTTTTAAATCTTATTATCATTTTCCATGAGAAATCAAAGGGTGAGAGAGGTTACTTTAGCAAACCGAATAACTTCATTTGTTCTTACTTTTCGTTCAGATTCTCTTTAAATCCTAATTATTTTAACTTTGCCTGGCAATTCTAGTTTTCCATTTTAGTTTAATATAACTACACAGAAAAATTATCTCAAGTAGCATAATTCCCCAAAAAATATCCGGGAGTGTATTAACTACTCGTCCTTAATTAAAATTTTATAGAAACATTTATAAATAGTTTATTGATAAATTGAATATGGAAAAAAAGCCATTCAAGCTTTTATTACAAAAGCAGGTTGTTACAAAAGAAGGTAAAAAACTAGGTTTTGTCAAAGATATAACTTTCGAGACAAAAACAGGTGAATTAATACATATAGTTCTAAAAGATTTAACTCCTTACACATCTAATTTAAGTTTAGAAAGAACAAAGGAAAAAGAAGCTCTTATTCCATATAATGCAGTTATGGCAATAGGCGACTTTATTGTTGTTTCCGAAGAAGATCTTGTTTAATTCTAAATCACACAAATAAAATGGCAAACGATATAAAATTACTTGGTTTTAATCTTAATAAAATGCATGCAGAAAAAAATCCTACTTTTGCAGGCAAACTAGAAATAAAATCAAATATCAATATCTCTTCAATAGAAAAAGAGAAGTTGTCTCTTTCAAAAGAAGAATCAGTCAAAATAAGCTTTGATTTTTTAGTAAGCTATGGTGACTTAGGGAGAGTCGAAGTCTCTGGAACAATGTTTTTGCTACTCGATCAAAAAACAACAAAAGACCTAATGGCTGGTTGGAAGAATAAAGCAATCCCAGCAGATCTAAACACAACAATACTTAATGTAATTCTTCAAAAAGCATCAATTAAGACCCTAGAAATTGAAGATGAGCTAGGTCTCCCACCTCACATTTCTTTCCCAAGACTACAACCTTCGGAACAGAAGAAATAATTTTAGTTTGGTTTAGATATCTACGAGTTAATAATTGTGGTTATTCTTTGTGTATTAATGGGTTATCATGATATGATTTTTAGTTTAATAATTTATTTTCTGGGAGTTGCTAAACGGCCATATAATAATGCGAAGCATAATCTTTAGTAAGTATATACTTTTATATATTCTAAATTTATTTAATCTAATGCCCAGATGCGACAATGGTACTCGAGCGGTTTCGAAAACCGCGTCCTCACGGACCTCCAGGTTCGATTCCTGGTCTGGGCGTCTTTACCTTATTAATTGGGATATCGAACGTTCGATTCCGAGCAATTCGCTTTTGAAAAAATTATAAAACTAATTTGAAAAATTACAAATGCAAATTGCAAGCATGGTCTGGGCGTCTTCACTTTAAAACCTTTGCAGTAGACCATAACAGCTCAGCATAAACTCTGAAAGATTCAGCTATCTCTGCATCATCAATAACAATCGACATTGCCTTTCTTCTGTTTATTCCGATTGTTACAGTATTTGCATATATCTCAATCCACGTATGAGTAACCATTCCTTTGGGCATAACCCTTACTTCGCTATGAGGATATTTTGCAGAAGATTCTGCTATTTCTTTTGCATATTCATTGTAAAGATATTTACACTTAATTCCTTTAGCTGTTCTTCTTTTGTGAAAGTCCTCAAAATATGC
>Ga0247841_10012398_pt1 | contig 11121 bp, 9 predicted proteins | sample LaCruzMarch2015__2_FD_192410 | JGI IMG/M metagenome (GOLD analysis project Ga0247841, IMG submission 192410) | Freshwater microbial communities from meromictic Lake La Cruz, Castile-La Mancha, Spain - LaCruzMarch2015_18m | ecosystem: Environmental > Aquatic > Freshwater > Lake | place: Spain...
TGAAGTCTGTGGAGTACGGCCAGCTTGCTGTTGATTCAGGAATGTTCCCGCTGTACGAGGTGGAAAACGGCGTCTGGAAACTCAACCGCAAACCCAAGGAACTCAAGCCGGTTGCAGAATACTTCAAAGGGCAGGGACGTTACCGCCACTTGGACGAAAAATTCACCGCTTATATACAGGGAAAAGTGACCGAAAAATGGGATCGGCTGGTGAAATTGTGCGAGACGACCGCACCCGAGAAACCTGATGCCGACTCTTATGGCCTCGAAGGACACGACGAACGATAACAAGTAGTCATTCACCGCAGAGATCGCAGAGGCCGCAGAGAAGAGCCTTTCTCGTGAATTCTTCCTGTTTTCCTCTCAGCGCACTCCTTTGTCAGTTCTTCGCTCCTCGTTGAACGCTGGCTCTAAATGAACGCCCGAAGGCTTCGAGGTCTTTCAATACCTACTCCTTCGCGCCATGCGCCTTCAGCACGTCCACGATTTCCGGCGTGCCTCCCTTCTGTGCCCGCTTCAGGGCCGTCCAGCCATCTATCGTTCGCGCGTTGACGTCAGCACCCTGTTGAAGCAGAAATTTCACTACTTCCGGTTTGTATTGCTTTACCCAAAACGGCAACCAGCCGCCGCTCTGTAATCCTGACCATCGCTCGGTTTTTCATGGCAACCCCTGATCCTGTCCAGTTTCAGCTCTGGTATTTGGGGTCGAGGCAAGATGCGGCCTCCTAGTCGGCACCGCCAGTCTCCGTCACTTCCGTTATGGCGTCCGCGATTAACGCGAGCGGTCCCGGGACGTCATCAATCGTCGCCAGCACGAACATATTCTCCCCGCGCTTACCTAGATAGTCGGCCAATCCGCGAGCGCTCACCCCTTGGTCGGTCAGGAGTAGCTGGAGTTCGTCCAGCACTACCATATCGAATTTACCCGAATCGATAAATTCTCCGGCAGACTTCCAGGCCTGTCCTATTTCTTTCCCGAGACCGCTCCCCTGGTCTTTCCTGTTTTCCCTGCAAATAGTCAGTTCGTGGATTTCCAGCGTATCCCCGAACTTTTGCGGTGTGATCAGCTCCGAAAACGGAGAATCCACTCCGCCGAACGTGACGACGCACACGCGAAGGCCTCTCCCCAAAGCCCTGAAAATCTGACCCATGACCGGCAAGGCCTTGTTTCCGCCGCCGGTGTAGACCATCAGCAGCCCTCGTGCCATACTTTTCGCCTCATACCATTTCGCTTTCTAAGGAAGTAATCTGGGGAGGACCTATCTGAAAGCCGCTCGGCGCACGGCCGGGATTTCTCGATAGTGGGCGAACCGCAGAAACATCGGAATCCATCGAAGCAAATCTTCGCCGCTCGCGCAGGGCCCCAGTCGCCTCTCCAAAAACTTCTATTATTTCGCCGGGGTTCCGACTTCCTGGACCAGGAAGTCGGAACCCCGGGGGCATGATAGCGCTTCTTGGGGAGGTCTCGGGGGTCCCGCGTCTCGCGGGATTTGCACAAAGAAGTTTCCCCCGATCTTAATTTCTGAACACGCATTCATATAGAAATCTCCATAAGGCATCCTCTCAAGGTCGTGGCTAGTGTTTCCGATTAAGGCGTCAGGACATATCTTACCGCGGCATTCCCGGTCGAGCATCATCTTTTCTCTGGAAATGAAACGCCAATCAGGCTATGGATTGACTCCCGGAGAAGAAGCGGCTTCTTTCCGCCGAGTTCCATGAGCAGCCTACTGACAATACAATGGGAAGGCTTCGCTGAGTGAAACATTACCTGTATCAATGAAACCACCTTCTAAACAAAGATACCCGAGGTTCGCCGTTCTGGGGCTTGTCATCTGCATGATTGCCGGATGCATCGTTCCATCGCAGCAAACCGTCAGGGACCCTGGCCCGGGACTGGAAGCACCTCAACGCGATGAGTCCGGGAATTCGCAGGCCGGTCAAGGCCTCATCAAGCCGATGATCCCGGCAGACACCCCGCCGGCGCCCGAACTTCCCCCTATGGAGCCAGGACCTGTCGAGCCACCGCCGGAGGCCACTTTGCAGCCACCACCAGCGGAACAGGCTTCGCAAAACAAACCGGGCCCTCCTCCGGCGAAGGGTCAGGAACCCTCCAAACCATTGCCGCGGCTCTCCAAACCAATCGTCGGTCCACTTTCCAAGGGGCCTGATGCGGCATCAGGTCCGCGTGAATGGGAAGACCAAAAAGTAAAGCAGATGGCGCTGGAACTGGCGGCAAAGTCTCCCGACATCAAGAAGATACGTATCTGTTACGCGGTGAAAGACAACGAGTGGTGGATTATTCTGTACGAGGACTCAGGCGCATTTTACGAACTGAAGCAGTATATCTGGGATAAGGACCAGGACAAACTCGAACAATTTCTGGTTCTCAAGAAGGTCCCGAAAAGCCGATTTGAAGAGCATATCAGGCAATCGGAGCCACACCGGGCCTGCGAAATGCTGGACCTGCCCGAGACAAATCGCTGAGGCCGATGGTATCATGGGTCGGGCTCCTTGCAGGACATTATCCTCTTCACAACCCCACCCCCTCTATGGTCACATGCCTGCCGGCGAGCCCGGTCCGAATCCCGAGGACTTTCTCTACCAGCCACAAATTCGATTCAAGGTGATCCGTAACACGGGGAACAATATATTCCGAGACTCCGCGGGCCAGGGCGGAAAAGAGCACCAGTTGGTCCGCGAGGTGTCGATCTGTGCAGGCCCCGGACGTCAAGTCCTCGACGAGGGACTTGGCGACGTGATCAGCGATGGCTTCAGCTCTTCGTCCCGGTTTACCGGCCTGATCCGCCCCCAGAAAGCAGCCGGTGTCCGTCTCGGCCCAGATTGCCAAGGCAGCGCCGCGTTGGACAGCCGTAGTATCATCCTGGATATCGATTCCGGAATCGTAACCCTGGCGTGAAAGATCCTGCTCGCAGCGCTCCGCCATTCTGGCGCTCACTCGCCGTTCATCCAGGTGGGACGCAATCGCTATGCCTCGAATGGCACGGATTCGTCCCTGCCGTATGAGGCGCAGCGGCTTCAGGCTTCGAGACGGGACGACCTCAACGACCAGCTTTCCCTGGCCTTTGGGAACATAACCTGGACGAATCATGGATAGTCTAACGTTGACGGCCATGGTCCTGAGAATCGGAACAAGGACCCTTTCCAAGTGAAAGAAACTGGGAGCAAAATCCTGAAAGAGGCCGCCGATAATGGTGAAACGGCACGGCCCTTCTGCTGACAGCGCCGGCGGTATCAACGACAATGCGGCCATGGTTGCCGATCCGGCAGTCCCTATGTCAAATTGGAAGTTGCCACCTTTCAGTGATGGACCCGGCCTGAAAAGCATCTCTTGCGAGCCCGCTTCAGCGCCTTCGAGCGTACCCCCGGACAACTCGGCGCAAGCCCGCGCCACGCTCAGATGCTGGGGCCTCAATCCGGGCTTAGGGCGCTTGGAACGTATCCGGCTGATGTGCAGAGGCTGTCTCCTGAGTGTAGCCAGGGCAACGGCGTACCTCAGGAGGGTACCGCTGCCGGAGTGCATGGATCCGTCAATTTCGATCATGGATAATGCTCACGTGCCGGAGGCTCCCATCGAGAAAAGATATCGAGAGGGGGGGATCCCTGATATCCCCGACTTTCAACCCTCCTCGCCATGGTACGGTTCGATACAATCCGGAGCATCATAGGCAGATTTGTTGACTTTTGGACTCACCACACGAATCGCCATCTGTTCAGCGGGATACGGTATGAGCAGGGGCAGCAGGAGTTCCGGTTGCTTTGCTTCGGGATCGAGCCAGACATCGTAATTCTCCGGCCGGAGTATTACCGGCATTCGGTCGTGAATGGGACTGAGCAGCTCATTTGCGTCGGTGGTGAGTATTGTACAGGATTCGATGACTTTTCCTTCCGCCGAGTGCCATTTTTCCCACAGTCCGGCAAAGGCAAAGGTAGATCCGTCGGCCATGCGGACCAAGTATGGCTGTTTTCTTCCTTTGCCTCTCTCCCAATCATAGAAACCGTCAGCAGGAACCAGGCACCGCCGGTATCTGAAAGCCGCCCTGAATGCAGGCTTTTGCGAGGCGGTCTCAGCCCGTGCGTTGATCAGTTTGGATCCGATGGAAAGGTCCTTTGCCCACGATGGCACAAGGCCCCACCTGACGAAATCCAGCCGTCTGCGAAGGCTGTCCTCATCCCTCCTGACCACAGCCACCATTTGTGTAGGAGCGATATTGTAACGAGGTTCCGGATCGGGCATCTCGGAGAGGTGGAACCGTTCTGCAAGGTCCCTTCCCAGCGACATAAGAACGAATCGGCCGCACATGGATTATCCTCGACTTTACCCGGAGCCGGTAACGAGCACTCTCTAAGAGTGTAGATCCTAGAATAACAGATTGAGGTTGCTAATATCAGCAAATTGTCCCCCTCTCCCTTCCGTCCTGCCCTCGGTCGGCAAACCCCGGCCCCACGAGGAAAGCCGTGGAGCTTATTTCAACTCCGAGCGTCCCGGCTGATTGGTGCTAAGAAATGGGGTTAAAGGGTTTTTCCTTGATAATTGGTTCATTCAAAATGTCATAGTAGGGACGCCGGGGGGCGGCGTCCCTACATCTGACGATGCGCCAGGAGCGGACTGCGCATCGAGAATGACCCCTTTGTGGGGGTGGTTTGGGGATGTAAGCAATCAAGCGAGGATATTGATCCATACGGGCAAATTCCATGCCACGCCGCTTCAGCGGGCAGAGTGACCTAGGAGCCGGATTATAATGATTATTTCTCGCACTAACTTGTCGGGGAACATAGCGGCATAGCCGACCCCGCGTCAGTTTTTTTTACAGTCTGTAAAGAGACTGTTTCGGGGGAAGGCCGTGTCGTACAGCGCCCGGACTGATCGGACCAATCTTTCTTGTGCCAAACCGCGTATTCACACGAGGAAACCGACAACTCATGAAACCAAATGCCCGGAAAGTCGGCTCCGTGCTATAATGAGGCTGCCGAGAGCCTTTTTTCGAGGTGGGATGCCGAATGAGGGCAGTGGTTTTTGATGGCGTTGTTAGCGTAAAGGACCTGCCGGAGCCGAAACCGAAACCCGGTGAATCTTTAGTGAGAGTACATACCGCGGGTATATGCAGAACCGATGTGGAAATCAGCCTAGGATACATGGGCTTCCACGGCGTCCCGGGACATGAGTTCGTCGGGATTGTGGAGCAGTCGCCGGACTCAACTCAGGTGGGGCGGAGAGTAGTCGGAGAGATTAACGCCGGTTGCGGCCTGTGCTCATGGTGTCTCCAGGGAATGGAGCGCCACTGTCCCAACAGAACGGTGCTCGGGATTCAGGGCCGCGACGGCGCGTTTGCGGAGTATCTCACGTTGCCCTCATCCAATCTCGTTGCAGTGCCGGAAGATTTGCCGGATGAAAAAGCCGTTTTCACCGAACCACTGGCTGCGGCCCTGGAGATCCTGGAACAGGTGAAAATCGCTCCCGCTGACCGTGTGCTGGTCATAGGGGATGGCAAACTGGGAATACTCGTCTCCATGGTATTGCGTTTGACAGGATGCCATCTTTTGCTGGTCGGAAAACACCCCGCCAAATTGGGACTCTTCCGGGGTCTTGGCGGATCGACGTCGATCCTGGAATCATTCTCCGGCCGGGATGAGCGTTTCGATGTGGTGGTGGAGGCTTCGGGGCGCCCTTCGGGATGGGAGATGGCTGTGAAGCATGTGAAGCCACGCGGAGTGCTGGTGCTCAAGAGTACGTATCATGGGACGCTGAACTTCAATCCCGCGCCTCTCGTAATTGACGAAATCACCGTGGTCGGTTCCAGGTGCGGCCGTTTTGAGCCCGCAATCAGGCTGATGGAACAGGGACTTGTGGACCCGACGCCGTTGATAACGGCTGTCTATCCTCTTGAACGGGCCGAGGAAGCCTTCAGCCGATGCCGGGAGCCAGGTGTCATGAAGGTCCTCCTGAATAATGGGACAATGGCCAACCGACTAGGCAATAGCGCAAAAGCACCGGTTCCCCTGGAAGGCTGAAGGTTCACGCGCAATAGCAAGTTTGCGATTGATTTTCTGATTCGCAGCAGGTAGAATGACGCATCGTGGAGAATGCCATGAAGCGTACCATATTGATTGTACTGACTATCGCGACGGCCTTGGGTCTCCTGGCGACGCCTGTCCTCGCCGAAGACATCCCGTCAGTGGGTACTGCGATCCAGCAGCCGCAGGCCGCGCACTCCGCCGCCCAGCAGAAATTGTTTTACGGGTACGTGCCCCCGCCCCCCATTCGCCACACATGGCCGGGAGGCTACCGGGTCATACTCCATGAATTGACCAACACTCTGATGGAACATATATCCGGTCGGTACTGAGAGCATCCTCCCACCACTGAGTGCCCATCTGAAGACGCCCCCGAGAAGATACAGGCGCTAGTAACGTTTCCTTTTGAGCGCGACATCGGATATGGCAGTTGCCCGGATTTCTTTTGGAATGGCATCGCCCTTGCGGACGACTCGGCAGTGGCGCCTACAAGCCAATCTGTCATTCGTTCCCGCCAACGCCACAATAAGCTAACTCGTGAGCAATGACGGAGCAGGGGCAACACCTGCGTCAACCATCGGTCTCACTGGGACCCGTGCCGCGACCAGAGGTGACCTCTGGGCTTTCACTATCAGGTTCCACCCAAGACGGTTGTACGGGTATACCCCCCCCAGAGTGCGGTCGAGCCAGCTCAGTGAGTCTATCCTTATGAATCTGCGGCCAGGGCCCTGACCCCTGGGAAGCTTGTACGGGATCAAGTACGCGGACCGCCATGCGGTGATATTGAAGCCGGCTTGCTTCAACATCTTTTGCAGACTTATGGGAGTATAGAACCTGAGATGGGTCTCGTCCCACCCGAACCAATTTTTGTCCCCACGCAGACCTCGATGATACGTAGCTTGGATGAGGTAATTCAAAGACAGCGAGTTTTGCGTGCTCAATACCAGGTGTCCTCCGGGCGGGATAGCTTCAGCCGCATCTTCCAGCAACGCCTGGTCGTCGGGAACGTGCTCGATAACATCTTTCATGAGTATTACGTCGAAACGGGGGCGCGTCGACAACCTCGGAAACTTGTCGCTGTGGATGAACGTGCATAGGTGTTCAAGCCCCTCCTTCCGCGCGAAGAGTCGGGCGGTTGACAGAGCGGTCTCCACTGCGTCCACCCCGACGACTTCCAGTGCAGCTTCACGAGCCGCATGAACTACGAACATGCCGGCTCCGCAACCGTAGTCGAGAAAACGCTTCCCCCTTAAATCACCGAGCAATTCCGTGATGAAAGCGTTCTTGACGCGGCTGTAAGCCTTGCTCTGCTGTTCCATATATGCTTCCAGAGCCCTTTCCGCGTCGTGACAGCGGAGCCAGTGATCCTCCGAATAGTGCTTCTGATCAATACTCATTTCAACTTTACAGTGCCGTAAGCCCAGGATCGGCGTTAAGCAGGGCGCACTCCTCTAACTCGAAATGTAGCAATTCGCTTCTACCTTGAAAAGGCACAAAGTCGCCCCTGACTGCACAGTCGTCCTTCGAGCCCATTGCTGCCTGACGAACGTCCCCCGGCAACGAGACGTTATCTGACGCCAACAACCCGGTAAAGGGTAATTGCTTCCTCGATACCGGCCACTTCGACACTCGGCAACGGAATGACGGTCACGGAACTCTCCACTCGTTCATAGACTTCGGGACTTATGAGTATGTCCCCTCCGCTTGCAATTTTCTCCAGTCTGAAGGTAAGGTTGATCGGGCTGCCGACGGCCCCGTATTTCTTTCTCTTTTCACTTCCGATGTTGCCGACGATCAGCATGCCGCTATTTATCGCTATTTTCATCTTCAAGGGCAGAAGGTCCCGAGAGGTTACAGCCCCCGTGCCTTGATCCGTAACTGCTCGCAGTTCCGGCCGGAGTTGCTCCAGTTGTCTGTTCAAGTCCGGCATTTCCTGCTGCATCGCGACAGCGCATTGGACCGCGTGCAATTGCGAATCCGTGACATGGCGGGGCGCGCCGAAAAAGGCCAGGATGCCATCGCCCGTAAATTCGTCAATGGTCCCCCCGTGGCTGGTGATAACCTTGACCATGCGTTCCAAATAAAGGTTGATAATCTTTACGCAGACTTCGGGTGGCACCACTGAACTGAGCGCAGTAAACCCTTTGAGGTCTGAGACCAGAATCGTCACCTCCCGGAGTTCGCCTCCCAGTTTGACGCCCTCAGGTGACCCGAGGATCTCTGCCACCACCTCCGGGCTGAGATAGTTTCCGAAAGTCTCGCGGATGAAATCCCGTTCCCTGAGCCCTTCTACCATGCGGTTCAATCCCTCGGCCATGAGCCCGATCTCGTCATTGGCTACCACCGGTAAACTGACGTCCAGATCTCCACTGCGAATCCGCTCCATGGCAAGGACGGCGTGACGAAGCGGCTCGGAAACGCTACGCGCCAGAGAATACGACAGTCCCACGGCCAAGACTACCGCCAAAGCAAGAAGAAAACCGATCACGGCAGGCATCTGATGCAGAAAGCTGGTAATTGACTGCTCGCCCAACGCCACCTGATTTATCTGATTCACCACCATGTAGCTGATTACCGATACCGGTACAGTTCCTATCAGAAGGGAAACGACGATCAGCTTGGGCAGCACGCTCACTCGGATTGCTCGCGGCAAACCCGTGAGAAGTCTGGCTGGAAAATAGCGGGCGACCTGGTTTCTAAGATACCACTCCAAGATGAAATAGATCGAAATCACGGTGAAAGGAGCGCCAACAAACGCTATGCCAAAGAATACCCTCAACCCGAAATCCCAGTTGATGCCCGGAAACGGATCGGAATATACCCCGATCAGACCGAAGACTACGCCTGCGGTGAGCCATCCGACCAAGCTGAAGACGCCGAGCCGAAGCGGCAAGTTCATGAGCTCTTTCCTCAGAGTTTCCACCTGTTCGGGTTCGAAAGCGTCAAGGTCGAGGTTCGATTCCCTCCAGAGAAAACGAAGGCTCCAAGCGCGCAACACGTTCATCACAAGAATGATCAAAGTGAGTACCACGAGGACGGATGTCATGGTGAACCTGACGCCCCCTGTGGCAACAGGGTACAGACGATATTCAATAATGTTGAAATACGTGAAGGTAACAATCGCACCCATGACGTTCATGAGAAACGTTAGAGCGAAGCAAACAACTAGCCATCTCCTGGGACTAGTTCGGCTCATGATGCCACCAAGACGATCCTTACGTCCATGACGTTGGTCCGCGTAGGACCGGTAATGATAAGGTCTCCCAACGGCCGGAAGAAATTGTACGAGTCGTTGTTTGCCAAAAAAGTTTGAGGATTCAGGCCCAGCGAAAGGGCTCGGTGCAACGTGCCGTCGTCCACGATCGCGCCTGCCGCGTCCGTGGGACCATCGGAGCCGTCTGTTCCGGCGCTCAGGAAGACGGAGTTCCGAATCTCGGCGGCCTTTCGGACCAGTGATAAAGCAAAATGCTGATTACGGCCACCCAGGCCAGCAGCCTTGAGCACCACCGTGGTCTCTCCGCCGCTGAGCAGGCACGCTGGTGGCGCAACCGGGTATCCGGTGGTCCGGATCTCACGTGCCACAGCGGCGTGAAAAAACGCGGCCTCAGATGTATCCCCCTCGATGGAGGAAGAGAGGATCAGCGTCCGATAGCCCAGAGTCCGGGCTTCTTTCTCTCCCACTCGTAATGAAAGAATGTTGCTTCCAACTATCACGTTGCGGACACGCCGGAAAATTTCCTCCCACGGCTTGGGGTTTTCAGGAATATCTCCTGCCAGTCCGCGACGGATTCGATCCAGCACCTGTGGAGCAATCCCTTCCGTAAGTCCGTACCGTTGCAGAATTTCCATTACGTCCTGAAAAGAGGTGCTGTCCGCACAGAACGGTCCGGAAGCAATAGTGTCCGGCTCATCGCCGACCACATCCGACAGCATTAGATTGACGACGAAGGCCGGGTAAGCGAAGCGCATGAGGTTGCCGCCTTTTGATCCGGACAAATGTTTTCTGACGGCGTTGATCTCGTGAATATCCGCGCCCACCGCTAGCAATCGGCTGGTAAGCTGTTGTTTTTGTTCCAGCGTTATTCCTTCGGCAGGCCCGGGCATCAGGGCCGAGCCACCGCCGGAAATGCAGGTTATCACCAGATCGGTTCGTTCCAGAGACCTCAGGAGATCGATAATACGGCGGGTGACATCCTCGCCGGCCCTGTCAGGAAGAGGATGCCCCGCTTCGCCCACCTCTATCCCCCGCAGGGGTAAGCCGTGTCCATACTTGACAGATATCAGCCCCCCAGTGATGCGGTCGCCCAGGAGGTTTTCCAGCGCTTTTGCCATCAACGCGCTGGCCTTTCCGCCACCGACCACGAATATTCGTTTGAAATGTTTCAGGTCTATCTCGAAATCGGGATGTACGATGAGTTTTTCAGCGAAGACGGCGATCCCGCGTTTGACCGCTCGCTCGGGATCTGCCCCGGCGAGGCAAGCTTTCCAGATCTGCAAGGCGTCTGCCCTCAGCTTTTTGGTCGCATCCATGGTTTGTGGTCACCTTTGTTGTCCCACCACTCATCCTGCCGCAAATTCCACTTTGCCACAAGAGAATACGCTCGTGAAAGTCAACCTGGAGACAACCGAATACTTAGCCGGCGAATGTAATCGTTCAGTCACAGGAGGGAGCGAGTGTGCGAACTCCCAGTTGTGGGCTAGGCTTTCCAGCCCGCACCACATTGGCCGGCCCATCGATAACCTGATGCTTATCCATAGCATTAGAAAATACTTTCAACGTGCTGGTAATTATGATATATTACTATCAGCACATGCCTGACACCCCTGCGGTGGCTCAAGAGGATTTGATATGAAACAATGGACTTTTCGTGCGTTGGTGCTCGCTGTGACGCTTACGCTCCTGCCTGCCTTATCCTGGGCCCGCGGAACCAGGTACATGATCACTTGGCCCGAGGGCCATGTCGGTCCGGTTTACGTGCAGGTCTACGACATCCGCTGCACCCCGCCTTTTGAATTATTGGACCGCTTCAAGGTATGGGTGACCTGGGGGAACCAGACGAAGTGCTACGACATCGGCAACCGCGGGACA
>Ga0247841_10012402_pt1 | contig 11119 bp, 5 predicted proteins | sample LaCruzMarch2015__2_FD_192410 | JGI IMG/M metagenome (GOLD analysis project Ga0247841, IMG submission 192410) | Freshwater microbial communities from meromictic Lake La Cruz, Castile-La Mancha, Spain - LaCruzMarch2015_18m | ecosystem: Environmental > Aquatic > Freshwater > Lake | place: Spain...
GTTCTGAAAGATGCATCAGCATCAGCAATTTATGGTGTGAGGGCAGCAAATGGCGTAATTCTGGTTACGACAAAGAAAGGAAAAACCGAAAAACCGGTTATCAGCTATGACGGCTATTTCGGGATGCAGGTTCCTGTTAATATAATGCCCATGGCAACGAGAGACCAGTACGTTACCCTCATGAATGAGGCAAATGCAAATGTCCCTGGCTATGTTCCCAGAGTTACTTCAGCATATCCCTCTTCAACCGACTGGTATCAGAAACTTGTCAGACCGGCACCAACAAACAACCATAGTCTCGATATATCGGGTACTAATGATAAAACATCCTATTCTGTTGGCGGAAGTTATTTCTACCAACAGGGTATCATGGACACAAAAAATGATTACAGCCGGGTAAACTTCCGTGGCAGGATTGATCAGACAGTGAATAGTATACTAAAAATAGGCATCAATACTGTCGTATCAAAGTATTCAAGGAATATTCCAAATGACGGCGCCTTTTTCGGAGCTTATGTAAATCCACCGGTATATGATGTTTACGACGAGAACAATAGTGCTGCATATCCCGTTAAGTTTTCATCGCCTCAGACCTATGGTTTCGGTAATCAGTATGGTAATCCGGTAGCTTCTGCCTATTACGCCGACAATATTGAAAAAGGTACCAAACTTGTATTCAGTTCATATGCTGAATTCAATATTATTAAGGATAAACTGACATATAAATTATCATATAACAGCGACCTTAATTTCTGGGATAACCGGAACTATTCACCTGAATACAATGTCGGGGGTTCACAGGGAGTAAGAAAATCAAGTCTGACAAAATCATCTTCCGGCTCCTCAAAACAAATAATCGACAATTTACTTACCTACCGCGATAAGATAGATGATAAAAGCTTTACTGTATTGCTTGGGCAGTCGACCCGTATGGAAAAGTGGCAGAGCCTTTCAGGATATGCACAGGATGTTCCCGGCTTTGATGAACAGTCAAAATACCTTTCTACCGGATCATATAAGGACAGGAATGCCTACGACGGAGCTTCAGTATATAACGGACTATCATTCTTTACAAGAGGTACATTTAATAAGAGTGATAAATACCTTGCTACATTTACATTCCGTGCTGATGCAAGTTCAAAGTATCAGGATAAATGGGGATATTTCCCGGCTGCCGGCCTGGGATGGGTGCTATCCGAAGAGGATTTCATGCAGGATCAGAAGATATTTGACTATCTTAAGGTAAGAGCAAGCTGGGGCATGCTTGGCAACGATAATGTCCCGGCAAATTCAGCTGTAATCCTTGGACTGACCGGCGCAGGGAGCTCCGGTATCTTCAATGATCAGCTAATCGATGGAGTCGGAGCACAGACAGTTGTTCAGAATTATCTGAAATGGGAAGTTGTTAATGAATTCGATCTTGGAATCGACTACGCCTTCCTTAATAATAAGCTAACCGGTGAAATTGATTATTATCACCGCGTTACAAATAATGTTGTCTTTTATGCCCCTATTGCAACGGGTGGAGGTGTTGCCGAATTGCTGGGAAACAACGGAAGCGTCCTGAATCAGGGAATCGAATTGAGTCTGAACTGGCGAAAAGAGATCAATGACAGGTTAAAATACAATATCGGACTTAATGTAACAACAATTGCAAACAAAGTAGTTAAACTTGAGGGACGCGACTATATTCCCTCTGCAATGATCAGAGGGAACTATTCAACAAGAACCCAGGTTGGTCATCCTATCGGATCATTTTACGGATATGAGATTGCCGGAGTATATGCAAGTGAAGCAGAAGCTCTCAGAGATCCTGTAAGCCAGGGAATAAAGGACAGGGGCTTCTTCAAATATAAGGATCAGAACGGCGATAACATAATTGACGACAAAGACAAGGTGGTCCTTGGAAGTGCAATCCCCTGGCTTATTGCGGGTGTCGATTTCGGCCTGACTTACAGACAATTCGACATCTCTGCAGGGCTCCAGGGACAGGTTGGCAACAAGATCCTGAATGCCAAAAGGATGAACAGAGATGTTTTTACTGATGGTAACTACGACCAAAACTTCTATAAAAACCATTGGACCTCCGACAATAAGTCGGAGAAATATCCTTCTGCTGAAGCCTATAATTATTCATATACCCAACAGGCAAATGATTTCTTTGTCGAAAGCGGATCTTATATAAGGATCCAGAATATACAGGTAGGGTACACAACAGAAAAAATAAAGTTCATCCCCATGTTAAGGATCTATGTATCAACACAAAGACCTTATACCTTTTTCACCTACAAGGGGTTCACCCCGGAAATCGGTGGTACTCCCATCAGCAGCGGAATTGACAACTCGGTTTATCCAATGCAGGCGATCTATACTTTGGGACTTAAAATGAACTTCTAACAATTAAATGTTTTGATTATGAAACGTATTCGGATAATATCAACCTTTTTAGTTCTCCTGCTACTCACAAACTGTGAGGATTTTCTGGATCTGCGCCAGGAAGCCACAATACCCTCCACGGGAATGGACTACACAAAAGCGGAAAATACTTTTCTTCCTGTCAGTGCAGCTTATGCAAAACTGAGAAGCTGGGGTGCACATGTATTCCCTTACATCGGAGCGTTCGAAATAACCTCCGACAATGCCGATAAGGGAAGCTCTCCTGAAGATAATCCTCCCATGAAAGAACTCGATGATCTTACCTATACTTCAGCCAACGGACTAGTAAACGATCTCTGGGCTTCATATTATGATATTGTCAGCGGGGCTAATCATGCAATCCATCAAATGCCTCTCTTCGAAGCAGCGCTTCCAAACTCTGCCGATAAACTCTATACAAGGCAATGCCAGGCTGAAGCAAAAGTTATAAGAGCATATGCCTATTTTAACCTTACCAGGCTATTCGGCAGGGTTCCTGTTATTGACACAATCCTCAGCTCCCAGCAACTATCGGCCGTAAAGCAGTCATCAACCGCTGAACTATATGCCTTCATCGAAAAGGATTTGAAAGAGGCTGTTGAAATACTGCCCTTAAGTTATACAAGGGAATGGGCAGGAAGAATAAATAAGTATACAGCAATGGCTATAAAGGCAAAAGTCCATCTCTACCAGCAGGAGTGGGATTCGGTCGCCAGCATTACCGACAAGATAATCGCCTCGGGAAGATATGCCCTTCTTTCCGATTTCAGGGAGGTCTTCAGTGTTGATGGCGAAAACAGCAGGGAATCACTTTTTGAGATCCAAAGCTCCACCCTTGGTAAAACATCGGGCGACCAAACATATATGGAGTATGCCTACGTTCAGGGGCCACGTGGAAACACTCCGGGAAGCCTGCAGGGATGGGGTTTCTGTACACCAAGTCAGGATCTTATAACCTTTTTCGGGTCACGAGGTGAAATAATCCGCCCCGCAACAACCCTCCTCTACCGTGGAACCAAAACACCCGAAGGCGACAGTATAAAATTCAATTGCAGCAACCTTGTCTATAATGGCAAAGTATATACTCCCGATGTATATAACAAATGGAACTACAATGGCTACGGTTTCGATCACAATGTAAGGATACTAAGGTATTCCGATGTTCTGCTGATGTTTGCCGAAGCTAAGGCACACGGAGCAACGTCCCCTTCTTTATCAGGACTCTCTGCCGATGATGCAGTTAACCTGGTAAGGATAAGGGCAGGCCTGCAGCCTCTGTCAGGAGCTACCACACTACAGATACTCGACGAACGGAGGGCAGAACTAGCCATGGAAGAAGACAGATTCTTTGACCTTATAAGAACAAATATGGCTGCCTCAACATTGAGCAGTAAAGGATTTAAGACCGGAAAGAATGAAGTGTTCCCGATACCGTCGGCCCAGTTACAGCTAAATCTGAACCTGACCCAGAACAACGGGTACAATTAATATGCAAACAATTATTTTATGTAAAACTAAATCCATTTCTATCATGAAAAACTTTCTTAAAATCAGCGGTCTCTTTTCCGCAGTTGTTCTTGTTTTCGGAATGACACTCTCTTCCTGCACTAAAGACGACGATCCCAATGCAGGCAAAACCGATCCTTCGACGATAGCTACAACAAACCTTATAGCATATTTTCCCTTCGACGGAAATGCTACTGAAAAGATAGCTTCCCTTATCCCGTCAGTGGAAACAGCTGTAACTTACGTTGCCGGTCGTCGCGGACAAGCCTATCAGGGTGCCGAACTTGCACGTCTGCTTTATACCCTTCCTGCTGCCAGCAAAATGAAAACACTCACTTCATTTTCTGTAGCAATGTGGATCAAATCACCGCTTGTAACAGGTGATCCTGAAATAACTATACTTGAAATTGGAAAATCTGATGACCTATTCTGGGGTAACCTGAAACTTGGCCTTCTTCGTCTGAATGCAACTGCTGATTCACTAAATTTCAAGACCTTCTTCCTGAAAAACGGAGCTGTATGGTCAGGTCAGCACATCGGCTATTCCGACAACCTTTTCCTTATCAATAAATGGATGCATTTGATCTTTATGTATGACGAAAACACTTCGAAATTCGAGATCTATAAGGACGGCGTGAAAATCGTTACAAATGATGGTGTTGAGAACAGGTGGGCTGCAGGCGACGATGTTGTTCCCCGGCCAAAACTAGGAGCTCTCTCATTCCTTAATGCCGACAAATTAAATATCGGTGCATGGCGTCCAAAAAGTGAAAATAGTGCTACTGATGCATGGATGGGTTGGTTCCTCGGAAACCTTGATGAACTTCGCTTTTATGACAAAGCTCTCTCATCTTCTGACGCAAAAGCTCTTTACGATGCTGAAATAACCTGGGTTGAATAAGGTTTGTTGATTGATCAACGGGAGGATTTGCCTGGTGCAGCCTCCCGTTATTTCTTTTATTTTAATTTAATATTTGAGAATGAAATACTTCATTTTCGTTTTTGCAATTTTACTTTCATTTACTTCATGCCGGAAAAAAACACTCGATCCTGACCATCAGATCACTATTGACTCTGTTTTTATAAATGGCGTAACTGTATTTAATAATACATTGATGAAAGACCTTAATTACGAAGCTGTTGTAATTAATGTCGTCTTCAACGAACCAGTCGATACCTCCCTGTTTAATCAGGAAAAAATTGCCGTCTACGGACAATCAGTTAATCCGTATCAATACAGTTTCAATAGCAATCTGAAGGAACTTACAATCATTCCCGATTCTCCTCTTCTCCCTTTCTCCCTTTACCATTTAATTATTGATCAGGGACATAACCTCGGAGGACTTATATATCAGGGTTATGATTTCCCCTTCCGGACCAGGCTTGATACAACACCAAAGTTCCCTGAAATATCCGACGATTCGTTGCTGACACTTGTTCAAAAAAAGACCTTTGGCTATTTCTGGGATTACGGACACCCTGTATCCGGGCTTGCCCGTGAGAGATTTAGTTCCGGAGAAACGGTCACCTCGGGAGGAAGCGGTTTCGGAGTGATGGCAATACTGGTAGGTATCAGAAGAGGTTTCATTACACGCCAGGAGGGATATGAAAGAATTAACAAAATAGTCACATTCCTCGCGCGCCCTGAAACAGACAGGTTTCACGGCGCATTTCCTCACTGGCTGAATGGCACAACCGGGAAAGTTATTCCTTTCAGCTCAAATGATAATGGAGGTGATCTCGTTGAGACATCTTATCTTATACAGGGACTGCTTACTGCAAGAGAATACTTCAGTAACGGAACCCCGGAAGAAAAGGCAATGTGCCGGATTATTACCACACTGTGGGAAGCTGTTGAATGGGACTGGTACCGGAAAGACAACCAGGACATTCTTTTCTGGCACTGGTCGCCCAATAAGGGATGGACAATGAATATGAGTATTTCAGGATGGAATGAGGCACTTATTGTTTATGTTCTTGCCGCTTCATCTCCAACCCATTCAATACCAAAGTCAGTCTATTCAAACGGGTGGGCAAGGAATGGCACTATAAGGAACAATAAGATTTTTTATGGTATACAGCTTCCCCTGGGAGAAGATAAGGGTGGTCCGCTATTCTATGCACACTACTCATTCCTTGGCCTCGATCCCCGGAATCTGAGTGATCAGTATGCTTCTTACTGGTCACAAAATGTAGCCCATTCAAAGATCAACCAAGCCTACTGCGCAGCAAACCCAAAGAATTATGCAGGCTATAGCGACAGTTGCTGGGGCCTCACAGCCAGCGATATACAAAATGGATACACTGCCAGCTCTCCCTCAAATGACAGGGGTGTTATCGCCCCTACTGCTGCCTTATCATCTTTTCCCTATACTCCGCAGGAGAGTATGAAAGCACTTAAGTTCTTTTATTATATTTTAGGCGACAAAATGTTTGGCAATTTTGGTTTTTACGATGCATTCAACCTCTCAGCTTCCTGGTTCGCCACATCCTATCTGGCTATTGATCAGGGACCGGTTATCTGCATGATCGAAAACTACAGAAGCGGATTCCTGTGGGATCTCTTTATGTCGGACATCGAAGTGAGAAATGGTTTAACTAAATTAGAATTCATCTATTAATACCATGAAGAAAACATTCTTTGCCCTGATCGTTGTATTTTCGGGAGTGATATTTATTTCCTGCAGCAATTCCCGGCCTCAACAGAAAAAAATTACGGATGGAAATGAAAAGATCTCAGATGATTCCCTCCTTACCCTTATTGAATACAGAACATTCCGGGATTTCTGGGACGGTGCCGAGCCTGTATCAGGAATGGCCCGCGAAAGATATCATATCGACGGCAATTATCCGGAGGATGACTTTAACATTGTAACCTCAGGAGGATCAGGATTTGGAGTCATGGCCATAATTGCTGGTATCGAAAGAGGTTTTATAACCAGGGAAGAAGGTTTTCTTCGTCTGCGCAATATAGTTGACTTTCTCGAAAAAGCCGACAGATTTCATGGGGCCTGGCCACACTGGCTGAATGGGGAAACAGGAAAAGTAAAACCATTCGGGACAAAAGATAACGGGGCCGATCTTGTTGAAACAGCATATCTGATGCAGGGATTACTCTCTGTCAGGCAATATTTCATTGAAGGAAATCATTCAGAAAAAAAACTGGCATCAGACATCGATAACCTCTGGAAAGGAGTTGAATGGAATTTTTTTACAAGAGGTATGAATGTATTATACTGGCATTGGTCTCCAAACTTTGAATGGGAAATGAATTTCGCGGTGGAAGGGTATAACGAATGCCTCATCCTCTACGTGCTGGCAGCCTCATCACCCACCTACCCTGTTGAACCTGCCGTTTATCATAAGGGCTGGGCAAGGAATGGCGACATAAAATCGCAACAAGTCACATATGGCTATCCGCTTGTGTTAAAACATAATTACGCTGAAGTTTATGGTGGTCCTCTTTTCTGGGCACATTATTCATACCTGGGACTCGATCCCAGGGGGCTTTCTGATCAATATGCCGACTACTGGAAATTAAATGTTAACCAAACACTTATTAATCACAGGTGGTGTGAAGAAAATACAAAGAACTTCAAAGGATACTCTTCTTCGAGATGGGGGTTGACGGCCAGTTATTCCATAAACGGCTATTCGGCACACGCCCCGGGAAATGATAACGATCTTGGTGTTATCTCTCCAACGGCAGCACTTTCATCTTTTCCATATACTCCAGTGCAATCGATGGCCGCATTAAGGGATTTCTATTTCAGCCTTGGCGACAGTATTTTAGGTAAATACGGGTTTTATGATGCATTCAGCGAACAGTCAGGATGGTTTCCGGAACGATATCTTGCAATTGACCAGGGGCCTGCCGTCGTAATGATTGAGAATCACCGCAGTGGATTGTTGTGGAAATTATTTATGAGTTCCCCAGAGGTAAAAAAGGGGTTGCAAACTCTTGGGTTTTCATCTCCATACATTGATAAATAGAATAACAGACACCTGAAGAAAAACAGGCTCTAGCTTATGCTTTCTGACATAAAAATCACGGGAATTCCTGTTTGCTTTTTAATATCTTTACAAAAGATTTAGAATATTCAGGTATACCCCGGATTTTTATGTCATTTTTTATGATAACCTCCAGGCAGAATGTTGTATTATTTTTAATGGTTCCCCTGTTGCTGCTGACATACCCGGTCAGATTGCAGGCGCAGAATAATGAAATCCTGAATTATGTATCAGGTGAAATACCGGTAAATAACCAAAACTGGGATATAAGCCAGGACCCTGTTTCAGGCTACATCTATTTTGCAAACTCGGCAGGGCTCGTAGAGTATAATGGTATCAGTTCAAAAACCTATCAAATGCCATTCCGGCAGGGTATCCGCTCGGTATACATAAATTCCTCCGGAAAAATCTTCTCCGGATCCTTCGAGGATTTTGGCTTCTGGCAAAAGGATGATGAAAAGGGACTGGTTTATCAGTCCCTCACAAGAAATCTGACGATACCAAAGAATGATGAGATATGGAAGATCTATGAAACTAACGGGACCGTTTATTTCCAGTCATTCACAACAATATATAAAACTGACTCTGACAGTGTTGTTCCACTAACTGCTCCTGCCGCTATGCTTTTCATGTTCAGAGCCGGTGATAAATTCATAGTTCAGGTTCTCGGTCAGGGTCTTTTCTGGTTCGATGGAAAAGGATTCACTCTTATACCAAAAAGTGAACTGTTTAGCTGGCTTAAAGTTCATGCTGTTGTTCCTCGTGGCAGAGGGATCTATTGGATATGTACAGCTAATGATGGAATTTATGTGTATGACGGGAGATCTTTTGATTATCTGAAAAGCGAAATCTCAGAATATCTTAAGAATCAAACCTGCAACGGGGCCGTTTCAATAAATGATTCCCTGACCGTTTTTGGAACCATTCTCAGGGGTGTTGTCTTTTGTGACAGGGCTGGTATGATCCGAAAATCATATAACTATGCAAACGGGCTGAAAAACAATACGGTGCTCTCACTTTTTAAAGATAACGATAATGGATTATGGACCGGACTGGATGATGGTGCCAGCTATTTGAATCTTTCATCGGCAGTTACCCAGTTTTCCAACACTTCGGGTACCCTGGGTACTATTTATTCACTTATCCGGAAAGACTCCAGCCTATATCTTGGAACAAACCACGGTCTTTTCGTGGCACAAATAAGATCAAACCGGGGAGAATATGCTTTCCCCGGCCTGCATTTAATTCCAAACACTCAGGGCCAGGTATGGAAACTTGCCGAATTCGACGATCAGATCCTTTGCGGACACAACGAAGGAACCTACCTCCTCGATAAGGGATCGTTCCGGCGTATCTCCGATGTTACAGGGGGATGGACAATGAAACGTTACAACGATTTCATTATTCAGGGAACTTATACCGGTATTACTATTTTAGGAAAAGATCATGAAGGAAAATGGAAATTCCGGAATATAATTAATGGTTACAGGGAACCAACCAGATACCTCGATGTCGATTACCTCGGTTATGTGTGGGCTGTCCACCCCCAGAAAGGAATTGACCGGCTCGAACTAAATGAAGCAATGGATTCAGTAATCAATGTGATTCATTTCAATTCTGTCGGTGATACAACCGGTAAAATAACAGTCTCTCAGATTAATAACCAGGTGGTTTTCATGACCTCCGGGTATATTTATGCTTTCAATTATGAAAACAAAACTTTTTCTACACTCAAATCGCTTGAACCAGGACTAGGGGAATATATAAAATCAACTCAGATAATCAATTACCAGAAAAACAATTATTGGTTTGTCCTTGGTAACAGAATCGGACTATTTGAAATAACCAAAGACCTTGAAGCAAAAAAAATACTGGACCTGTACCATAATTTTACAGAACTTCCGGGAAGGGAACAACAAATTATTTCACTCGAAAATAACTCGCTGCTCATTCCGACACGTCAGGCCTTTACTATTTTCAACCTCGACAGATTAAAAGAGGTGAAGAGCCACTACTCTCTATCAATAAGAAGTATTATGTTCAGTGGTGAAAAAAAATCAATCTCTCTGATTCCCGATTCAATAAATATCCCTGAAATCCCCAACAGAACAAAAAATCTTACCGTATATCTGGCAAATCCGTCAATGTTTGAAAAGGAGACACAGGTGTATTTCTATAGGATAAAGGAGCTGGGAGACCAATGGTACAGGACTTCCATTGATAACTTTTCCTTCCTTAACCTGAAGTTCGGATCCTATACTCTCCAGATTAAAACATCAGTTGGAACCGAAATAGTAGAAACAGGGTTTACAATAAAACGACCCCGCTACCTAAGTACGGGAGCAATTTTTATGTATCTGCTTATTGTCTCCGGACTAATAGTTCTGGGAATAAGAATATTCAGGCTTACTCTTGACCGTCACCGTATTATGATTGAATATGAAGTTGGCAAGAACCGGCTCGAAAGCGAGCTCGACTACAAAAGTTATGAGCTGATGATGACAATGCGATATCTTATCAGGAAAACCGACATCCTCCGAGAACTTCACGATAAGCTTGATGCACTGAAAGAATACTCTTCCAAGTTTCCCGTGAAATATATACGGGAAATGGAAAAGATCATTGACAACGGCCTAGATTCACAAACAGAAGAATGGCAGAATGTAATGAGGAATCTCAAGCTATCACAGGAAGGATTCTTCCGAAAACTCAAGGATAAATATCCCGATCTGACACCGAATGATCTTCGACTCTGCTCCTATCTGAGAATGAACTTCACTACCAAAGAGATCGCCAACCTTACAAATATTTCAAGCCGTGCCGTTGAGATAGGACGCTACCGGTTGAGAAAAAAGATGAATCTTGACCACGATGTAAACCTTAATGAATTCCTTATTAAAGAAGCGGAATCCGTTTGAGATAATAAAAATATCAAAGCGTATAGGATAACCCAACATTCCACCTGAAACCCGGCCATGGTTCTATATTACTATTAATACCCTGCGTAGCCTGGAAAAAAAGCACAAACGGAACATCATTTAAACAGGTTGAAATTTTCGGTGATACAAACAGGCCGTCGTTATTCCCATCATAATTTATGTAGAAAAGCTGAACATTAACCCCCATCAGCAACTTATTACCAATTTTAATGTTGGAGCGGTCTGCGGTCAGATCGATGAAATGTCCT
>Ga0247841_10012404_pt1 | contig 11118 bp, 11 predicted proteins | sample LaCruzMarch2015__2_FD_192410 | JGI IMG/M metagenome (GOLD analysis project Ga0247841, IMG submission 192410) | Freshwater microbial communities from meromictic Lake La Cruz, Castile-La Mancha, Spain - LaCruzMarch2015_18m | ecosystem: Environmental > Aquatic > Freshwater > Lake | place: Spain...
TTTGATGGAGTAAGTTTTTTGGCTACAAAATCCAGCGCTTCATCCCAACTCGCAAGTTTAAAAGACTGTTTTCCTTTGGGTCCTGTCCTGATGAGCGGGGTTTTCAACCGGTCCTGGTCGTAATACATTCCAATCCCGCCGGTTCCTCTTGGACATAAGCGGCCATTGCAATGCGGATCATTCTCGTTGCCAATGATTTTCCAGATATCTCCCTGGTCATTCTTATAGATCCATCCGGCACACTTCCAAAAACATACCTCGCAATATGTCGGGGTCCTTGAATACCTGTATTCCTCCAGATGCGACTTGCCGGTCAACCTGTCAAGAAGCGATGGCTCTTTACCACCAAACCCTATACTGCCAAGCATTACACCACCGGTGCCCAAGGTAGAAATCCTAAGAAAATCCCTTCTTTTCATGGATTTTTCAGATTAATTTATTGAATGACAAATGTAAATAATTATATTGTTAATAAATAAACAATTGGACAAATATATTTTAGTAGATATGTTAATGTCAATGGAGTTTCATAATTTTGTTAAAAAATGACTGTTAATGGAACATTTTAAGGTGGAATTAAAAGGAAGAATATGGATTGAAATCGGGGGAAACAACTTCCTGGGATATGGCCGTGTGGAATTGTTAGACAAGATCGAAGAGCTTGGTTCTCTGAGGAAAGCGGCAATCTCAATGGGAATGTCGTACAGAAAAGCTTATTATGCGATCCAATCAATCAATCAATTATCCCCGACACCTTTTGTCATTTTTACAAAAGGAGGGAAAGGGGGCGGTAATTCGCTTATTACTGCTTCAGGGAAAAGCTATATGAACCAATTCAGGCAATTTGAGAGGGATTTTCAAAAATTTCTGGCTGATCATATGAAAATAGTATAAGATAATCAGATTTTCTTTATTTTTGATCCGTTATTCCCACAAGGGAACAACGAAAACGACATGTACCCGGGTCTGGTTTTTCTCATTGCCTTATTGATTGTTGCTGTCATGTACTCTTCTGTAGGCCATGGCGGAGCTAGCGGATACCTGGCGCTGATGTCAATTTTTGCCGTTAGCACGGTATATTTTAGGAGTTCTGCGCTGATTCTTAACTTATTTGTAGCAGGAATTGCTTTTGTAAATTTCAGATCAGGATATAAGATCCGGTGGAGGCTCTTTCTCCCGTTCATCCTTCCTTCGATTCCGATGGCTTTCATTGGCGCTATGATCCATATCAATTCCGGGACTTATAAAATAATATTAGGGATCCTGCTTTTCGTGGCGCTGCTGCGATTAATGTACCATCCATCCCACGAATATAAAATCAAATCTCCACCGGCAATTATTTTATCGCTGGTCATCGGCTCGGTTCTTGGATTGATTTCCGGCATGATTGGTATTGGCGGGGGAATTATCCTCAGCCCGATATTAATTCTGATGAGATGGGCAGGAGTGAAGGAGACCGGGGTATATTCCTCGCTTTTTATCCTGTTAAATTCTTTGGCTGGTCTGTCAGGGCTTGGATTCGACAACATTTTATTACCACCCGGTTTTTATTATTGGATTCTGGTTGTTGCAGCGGGTGGATTGATTGGTTCTATGACGACGATGAAATACCTGCCTGTGAAATATTTTAAGTTTTCTCTTGTCCTGGTCTTGCTTTTTGCCTGCTTTAGACTGCTGATATATTAATTTTTAGGGGCAAATGGATCGGAAACTACAATCTAACTTCATTATCATTTCAGGCTCTGGGAAAAAGGTTGGAAAAACCTTCCTTTCTGTTGCTTTGATAGAAAATTTTTCTGATCAATCACCGATTATTGCCTTAAAAATTTCCCCGCACAAACATGACAGGCTTGGAAATGTTCTGAAAATTGCTGATACTGATGGTTACAGACTTTTCCAGGAATTGGAGGCTAATGATAAAAACAGCGGACAATTTTTAGCAGCAAGAGCACAGGCTTCCTTTTTTCTTGAAACTGAGGATGGATCCCTTGGCAAGGCAATTCAAGAATTTTCCGTGAAATGCAATCCCTTGAACCTCCCGGTAGTTTGTGAGTCAGGAGCCTTAGGGAAAATCATAAAACCTGGAGTATTGATATATATATCCGGTTCCGAAAATCAATTTGATCAATACAAGGAATCAATAAAAAAGTTAGCTGATGTAATTTTGCCTGCAAGATTGTTTTTAGTCTCAGATGTCATAAAAAACATACAAATAACAGATACTGGTTGGATTTCGAAAACCAAATAGGGAAACATCAAAATTTTGCTATTTCGCTACTTCACTATTTCGCTACTTATCAAGTATTTACCTCCTTATGGATGCAATCTCTTTTATCGCATGAATCGCCATGTCTATATGTTCTTCGGTTGTAAATGCCCCCGGACTCAGGCGTACGGTTCCGTGGATTTTATCTGTCCCCAGTCCAACATGCACAAGAGGAGCACATTGCAATCCGGTTCGGCAGGCAATATTATAATCCACATCGAGCATCGTGCCAACATCTCCTGATTCAAATCCTTTAATATTTAAGCTGAGAACCGGGTTTTGATTTTCGATATTCTCGGCGCAATATGTGATGACATTCTCTATATTTTGTACACCACTACGCAATCTGTCCCAGAGTATGATTTCCTGGTGGTGGAGTTTATCAATTCCTTGTTCAAGGATCCATTTTACTCCGGCATTTATCCCTGCAACACCTACAATATTCAGTGTGCCGCATTCAAGCCGGTAGGGAAACTCTTCAAGATGGGTTTTTTGTGCTGAACGCACTCCGGTACCACCATATCGGGTGCCACGCACCGGAACCCCGTCCATTACATAGGAACCTCCGATCCCCGTTGGACCCATAAGGCATTTATGACCAGTAAAAACGAGCACATCGATGTTCATAGATTTCATGTCAATCGGGATGGCTCCGGCGCTCTGACTGCTATCGACCACAAAATAAACTCCGGCTTCCTTGCATATTTTTCCTATCTGGGCCAAGGGTTGAATGGTACCAATGACATTTGAACAGTGGTTGACAACAGCAAACCGCGTGTTTTTCCGCAGGGCTTTTCTGAAATCGTCCGGATCGATGTAACCATGGCTGTCAAAAGGGATATGAGTAACTTCAATAACCTTGTCTATCTCAAGGTGATAAAGTGGCCGAAGGACCGAATTATGTTCCAGCATTGTGGTAATGACATGGTCGCCAGGTTGTGCCAGACCCTGGATGATCATATTCAGTGAGTCGGAGGCATTGTAACTGAAAGTTAACCTGTTGGGATCATCGCCATTAAACAGGGAAGTGAGCATGTTGCGTGTTTCCATTACCACTTCTTCCGTCTCTATCGCAGCATCGAAACCGGATCGTCCGGGATTTACACCATGTTTCCTGTAAAAATCGCACATGTAAGTATAAACCACCTCCGGTTTAGGAAATGTGGTTGCCGAGTTATCGAGATAAATTAAGTTACTCATGGTAGTTGATTCGTGTCAATTATTATAAAATGATTGCATCTGCTACAATTTCTGCAAGGGTTTTAATCTGTACGCCTAATTTGAAAGTGATATTGATCTGTGCAAGTTGATCAACACAATTATGACATGGAGTCACTACGATCTTTGCACCTGTTTTCCGGATCTGTTCTGCCTTGATCTCTGCAATTTTCATTCTGCGGTCATTGTATTCACTCATCGCTAATTGTCCGCCACCTCCGCCACAACAATAATTATTCGTTCCATAGGGAGTCATTTCGACGAAATTGGAAACGAATTGGTTCAATACATAGCGTTGCTCAGCAATGATCCCACCACTTCTGACTAAGTTACAAGGATCATGAAGGGTTACTATTTCTCTCATTTTGTCCGGATCAAGGCGAATTCTCCCATCACGGATATATGCTGCGATACATTCTACAGAAGTTATTACAGGAAAGGGGAAGTGTTCTTTCCTGTAATTCGGAACCTCCCACCGGAAAGCCCTCGACCCATGTCCACATTCCGCAAGTACAAGCGTTTTGGCTTCAAGATCGTACATTTCCTGCCAAAGGCGATCACCAATCATTTTTGCTTCTTCACCGTTCCCTGAGAAATAGGCATAGTTGGTGACATCATACATTTTCGTCGATAATGTCCAGCTCTCTCCGGCGGCAAAAAAGATCTTTGCCATTGCTGCAATAGATAAGGGGTAGAATTTTGCTTCCCTTGGGTTCAATGTATAAAGAATATTCTTTCCCGGTTCATTGATTGGGATCCTGGCAGAAGGATTATTAATCTCATCGGTCAATTCTTCTTCCATCCATTGCAAGGTCGCAACAAACTCTTCCGTCGGGATACCCATGTTATTGCCGGTTTCAATGGCTGCATCAACGGTTGATTGTAAAGTCTTCGGAACCAGACCCATGTTTGAGAGCATTGTACGACCGATCCTGACAAGGTAAGCGATGTCAACACCAATTGAACAATGTATTGTACACCTTCCGCACATTGTACAAGCGCCATAAAGAAGATCGACCATTTCATCTGCGGTTTTTTCGTTCAGTTCGCGTGCATTAACCAGACCCGGTAATATTTTGCCTGTGAAAGTATGATACCGCCTGTAAATTGAAGCGACGAGTTCAACCTTGCGTGCAGGGGTAAACCGATCGTCTTTTGCAGCTAAATAATAAATGCAGCTTTCTGCACAAAGTCCGCAATGAACACAATTGTTCAGATGCGTCAACAATTTACTGTCTGCAGGATTTGCAAAGACCTCAAGACCTTTTTTTATACTATCTTTCGTCAATTCTTGCATCTATCATTATCGTTAAATTTTTTTGGTGGCCAGACTCCCCGCCAACCATAGAAATAACCAAGATGAACCCGTGCTGCGAAAAAATAAATAACATGTTTTAACTTACCTACCGGGATATAGATCCAAAGTAATCCGGCAAGGATAAAATATGCAGGAATGAATGACGGCTTGTACAAAACAAATATCGTCATCAACTGAAACAAAGTGACAAATGCATTTGAAATATAATCATCCGGACTAGAAAGATCCCTGAGTCCTTTTTTTGTCAATCTTTTAATAAAGAGTCCCAACCCACAACCAAACGAGGCCAATAGAAAAAAAGATACAATAATGGAAAACAAAGTATTGAACTGCATCCCAAGTAGTAACGGAAAAAACAGGAAAAGTGAAAGAAAGGTACCTAAATGGTAAATAATTCCGGAAACATATGTAGGCAGGTGAAGGAAAGCAGATTCTTTTTTCAGCGGATTCATTGCTCCGGTAAAAGAATATTTTATCGCATTACTGACTGAACCTGAGGGGGTTGAATAGTCAATCGGTTTGCCGAGCCGGAGGAGACGGAAAAAATAGAAAAGAGATGTTGCCAGGCAAATACCAAACGATATCCATGCAATCAAATGATAACAATACATCTGTTTTTTGTTAATTAAACACAACCATCAGGTTTCGGCAGGCCAGCCACCCTGCATGCTCCTCGTGCTGGTCCCAATGGGAAGAGTTCATAAATTTCCCTCAGTTTTACACCTGTTTCCTGGCATATCGTCCGGATCATTGGCGCCATGCCTTTTTCTTCCCAGTTTTTGCGAATGATCCTTATAATTGCCCAATGTTTTTCGTTCATCTCTGAGATTCCGTCATATTTGGCGAAAAGACAGGCGATCTCTTCGTTCCATAACGCAGGAGTGGATAGAAATCCATCTCCGTCAACCTCAAATACTCTTCCTTCAATTTCCAGTGTTGCCATATTTTATCACGCTTTAAGTGTGAGCCAGGATTCATCTGTTTTATATCCGTTGTTAGAAAGTTTCGATTTGAATTCGTTAGTATGAAAGTCATAACTATAATCATCTGCCCATGTACTGTGATTTTTTGCGATTAGTCTTAATGCATCAGCAATGAATAGCACCTCATCCTCAGTCATGGTCGGGTGAAGTGATAACCTGACCCAACCCGGTTTTTCTGACAGATCGCCTTTGTTGATCTTATCTGTGATTCTTTTGGATTTTTCATAGCTGACATCCAGGAGGTAATGCCCATAGGTTCCTGCGCAGGCACAGCCTCCTCTGACCTGTATCCCGAAACGGTCACTCAACAGAGTAACCAACAGGTTGTAATGGATTGAGTCAAGATAGAAAGAGATCACGCCAAGTCGGTCTGTAATATTATCGGCAAGGATATGCAAGCCCTCTATCTTTTGCATCTCACGGAATGCCAGTGCAAGAAGGTCATCTTCACGTTTATGAATGTTACCGATCCCCATTTGCTCCTTTAGGTCCATTGCCAATGCTGAACGTATCGCCTGAAGGAATCCAGGTGTTCCTCCATCTTCACGAGTTTCAATATCATCAATGAATTTATATTCACCCCACCTGTTAGTCCAATCAACCGTCCCCCCCCCTGGTTGATCAGGAGCCTTGTTGTGATATAAACTGGAATCAAACAGAAGGACACCTGAAGATCCCGGTCCGCCAAGAAATTTGTGAGGAGAAAAGAAGATTGCATCCAATTTTTCTTTTGGATCTTCAGGATGCATATTCATCGTGTCATAGGGAGCTGAAGCAGCAAAATCGATAAAAGCAAGCCCATTGTGTTCATGCATAAGCCTGGCCATTTCATGGTATGGAGTCCTCACACCGGTCACGTTCGAACAGGCGGTAAAAGAACCGATCTTCAGTTTTCTCTCTTTATATTTTAGAAGTGCTTCCTCCAGACGGTTCAGATCTACCGTGAGATCTTTACCGGGAGGGACTACCTCTACATCAGTATCAGTCTCATACCAGGATGTCTGATTGGAATGGTGTTCCATATGGGTGATAAAGATCACAGGCTTCTCACGGTTCGACCGGTTTATGCAATCGGGATACAGGGTGCATGGCTTTAATCCAAGGATACGTTGAAATTTCACGATTGCACCTGTCATACCAAAACCCGTAGTTAAAAGAATATCTTCCCGGTGAGCATTCACATGTTCTTTGATCTTCGTGTAAGCCATACGATAGGCCTGTGTCATGATCCTGCCGTTTTCGCTGGTTTCGGTATGTGTGTTGCCCACGAATGGTCCTATCTTATCGGTGATAATCTCCTCAATAGGTCTGTATAACCTTCCACTTGCAATCCAATCTGCATAAACCATCCGTTTCCGTCCATAAGGTGTCCGGTAAATCTGGTTATGACCGATGGTATTATTTCTGAAGGATTTGAAGTGTTTTTCCAGTGCCATGAAATTTTCGGATAATTAAGGACAATAGCACGTATTAGAAGCTTCCCGGTACTCGTGCTCAAGGTAATGCACTATTATATTGGTGATAATTACTTCTTCTGTTTTGATAACAGGGATACTCTCGGATGTTTCAAAGGAAGATGCTATCATGAGGCCATCGTTGGTTGATATCTCGATTTTCTTACCAATATTTTACATGTGAATACAGCAAATCAATCGGATGGGTCAAAATTAGCAACTCGCTGTGCAGTTTGTAGATGATTTGATGTGAAATATAATACAGATGAAAGTGAATGTCGATACATATCAATAGTGATAAAACACATTTTAAGAAGCGATATATAACACATATAATAGTGATAAATAAAACAAACAAGCATGTAAAATTTTCGCATCTTTGTGCGGAATTAATCATAAACAGGAGAAGGAATCACAATGTTCCCGGAAGAAAAGAAAAAAAAGATCCATTGCAGTGATTGCAGCCTGAAATCCTGCGCAACTGCTGTCCTGAGTACCTCGGAATTCAATCTCATCAACGAAAACAGCATGGAAGCGGAATTCCGTAAAGGGGATATCCTGATCTATGAAGGCTCGCTGAACTCCAATATTATCTATCTAAAATCCGGACTTGTCAAAGAATATGTAAAAACATCGAATGACAAAGAGCAAATTCTTCAGATCGTCAAGAAATACTCCTACCTCGGTTTACAATCACATTTCGGTGACCGGGTAAACCACTATTCCTATGCTGCGCTTGAGAATATTATAGTTTGTTATATCGATGTGAATATTTTTAACAGACTTATACGTGAGAACGGCGAATTTGCTTACCAGATACTCGTTTCTATTTCACGCGACAGCCTGAACAATTTTCACCGTTTTATGAATCAATCCCATAAAAAAACATATGGAAAATTAGCCGATGCCATTCTTTACTTTTCAAAGATCATTTATGAAAGCGTTGAATTTGAGCTTCCTTTTACTCGTCAGGAATTAGCAGACCTGATCGGCATTTCGAGGGAAAGTGCCACACGTGTGTTGCTCAAACTTAAAGAAGATGGGATTATCGGTGTGGAAGAGAGGATGATCCGCATCAACAATATGGAAGTCCTTCAACAAATAAGCAGGCACGGTTGACTTTCCTGTGTTTATTATTGAATTTATTGTCCAATTTGCCAGACAAAGAAAAAAAATACTAATTTTGCCATCCAAACACACACTTACAATCAAACACAAACCCTCTTCGCCCGGATGGCGGAATTGGTAGACGCGCTAGTTTCAGGGACTAGTATTCGCAAGGGTGTGCAGGTTCGAGTCCTGTTCCGGGCACCATTTCAAAAATACCCACTGTAAATCAATCGATTAGGTGGGTATTTTTGTTTTATTCTCAGAATGAGTGTCAGAATAGGGTTTTTAAAAACTTCTAAAACATTCTGAAAGCCTTTACTGATATGACCTAGCGTGAATCTTTACGCTTTGATTTCCACTTTACACCGGAATTAGGTGGTCAATATATCCGGATTTTGCAGTAACCCATGCAATCCATGATAGAAATTATTATTTCGAGCCTGTCATCACACCGTATTTTTCGCCCATTAGTATATGTTGATAAAATTGCCTATCATCCACTCCTCTTGCTGGTTCCAGCACAAATCCGGCTTTTTGTTGAAATATCATTACAATATCAGAACCTCCAAACAGAAAACATCCCAGCATATCCCCCTTGTTTACCCTGGTGCCTGCCTGAATATTATCCTCAAATTTTACCGAACATATCTGCGACATTCCTATGGGAAGCAATGCAACCAAACCGAAATCCTCCGTATCAATTATTACACAACCTCTTGTTTCAATCGATTGCCAGCCAGGAACTGTTGGATCAAACATATATCTTTGAATTGTATCATCCCAGGTAATAATACCACCAACTGCGTCCTGTTCAGCAATGTTTCTGATTTCCTTGATTATCCCGCTCACTGGAAAATGGAAACGATGATAGTCCTGCACATCAAGAAAGGTGTGCGTCATAATTCCATTGGCAAATTCATTTTTATATTGGCTGTCTTCTCCAATTAATTTTACTATTGATGTTAATGTTCCGGATTTAATTGACACCCCTTTTTTCAGAACTATATTTGAATTGCCATCTATCTGCCATACGCCCTGAGGTATTGCATCTGCCGGTGATGTAACAATAGCGCTGTCATCAGGAGAAGCAATCGGACGTTTATCCGGTGAAATAAGATTTCTGGAAAAAAACTGATTAAACGATTTCCAATTGGAAGGATCTTCATACCAACCGGCTGATAAACCAAACTTATCATCAGTCAGCGCCAATTGATAATATTCATTTTTCCACGAATCCGGTGTATCCAAGTACAGTCCCCATGCTTTATTGAAACTTACTAACCAATTGCTGTATGGTTGTACATATTGAAGAGAGTTATTATACAATCCCTGTCCCTCCAACTCTGTAAGCGGTTGGTCATTGATGAAATAGAAATAGTTTAAACTCTGATCTATTTTATCATATAATGAAGAATATGGCGTGGTTGGAAGTATGCTCCAGGGCATACAAGTTTCTGCCCATGTAACAAATTGATAATATTCAGCCAGCGTTTGAGCCGGATTTGTCTTTTTATCCGGATTGACCATTTTTGCCTGATCAATAGATTTGAGTAACAGTGATTTAATATTCGGATTACTTTCAACAATGTTTATCAACTCTTTCGTTTTATCTCCATAATTTGGCGTATTGGATGAATCATCGCGTTTACAAGATATCATTGTAAAGACTAAAAAACTTAAAACAACCAAAACGTTTCTCTTTTTCATAATTTTTTTATTAAAATGTGAATAATTTATAATTTGGTAACTGATCAATTTTATAAATGTAATCGTTATTAACAATTTATCTTGTAAAATTGGTGGAACAATTAAAATTAATAAATATAAATTCATAAAAGACTTTTGAAGAATATTTCTTTATTTTTGTTAATGAGTAAAAAAATATAGGGATTTTTAACTTTTAAGAAAGTCTCTTATTGTACTTGTCAGATAAATCGTTTATGCAGGATAAAATTCAAGAGTTCGATACTTTTTCTGAAGAATACAGGGTTATTCATACGAAAAACCTCAGGTTTTCAGGGGCTGAGAGCGATTATTTTTGCGAACACAAAATTCTGGAAATTAAAAAACAGGAACGATCATCTCCGATTAAATTGCTCGACTTTGGTTGTGGGGATGGATTATTGTCAAAATATTTTATAAAACATTTTCCTTCAGGTTTTTATTCTGGAATAGATGTTTCTTCTGAAAACATTAAACAGGCTCTTCTCCTGAAACAGCATAATTGTTCTTTCTATGACTACCCCGGAAATGAACTTCCTTTTAAAGATGAGACTTTTGACATAGCAATCGCGGCTAATGTTTTTCATCATATCGACCGGAAAGACCATGAGAAAACAATTATGGAAATATCCCGGACACTAAAGCCAACAGGCCGTTTGTATATTTTTGAACACAATCCGATTAATCCGTTGACACAATTGATTGTTAGAACGTGTATTTTTGACAAGAAGGCTAAACTTCTTCTGCCCTGTCATTTTAAAAAATATTTTAACAATACGCAGATGTCAACCTATAAAATCAAATATTTACTTTTTTTCCCAAGGCACAGAATATTCAAATGGTTTATTACATTTGAAGAATATTTATGTGGATTACCTTTTGGAGCCCAATATTTAATTATCGGGCAGAAGGATGACCGCAATCCGGTATGAAATAACCTCGTGAACGAATATTAATAAAATGACCAGATACTTTTCGCAATTGCAACCATTAAAACCTCTGAAATTTAACATATGCTTATATCGGTAATAATCCCTACTTATAATG
>Ga0247841_10012405_pt1 | contig 11118 bp, 5 predicted proteins | sample LaCruzMarch2015__2_FD_192410 | JGI IMG/M metagenome (GOLD analysis project Ga0247841, IMG submission 192410) | Freshwater microbial communities from meromictic Lake La Cruz, Castile-La Mancha, Spain - LaCruzMarch2015_18m | ecosystem: Environmental > Aquatic > Freshwater > Lake | place: Spain...
ATATTTGTAGGTGTCCTGGTAATCGGCCGGTTCAAACATCACGCTGAACCCGAAATTGTAGTAAGCTACCTTGTGCCTTGCAAGGTGATCCCACATAGAACCCGCTTCGTTGTAGTCCTCCGGGTAGATGGCCCCGGAAGCGCCGTTCATTCCCAGGTTGCCGGGGGCTTTTGAATCCTCCTTGTAATTGCGGTTGCCACCATAGTTGGCAGGTGTGGTTGCTTCAACCCATTCGTTGGGGTAGGTGTTCACGAGCCAGCGGTGCCCATCGGCCGAAACATCGGAATCCACATAGAAATTATCGCTGATACTGAAACGCTCTGCAAGGTTCAGGTGGTTGGGCATCACGGTGGCATTTTCCACCTTCCGGCTTTTGTCGCGGTTGGTAAAAGTTACATTCCTGCCGTAACGGGCAATTGTGGTATCCCCATCAACACCTTTTACCTGCCCGAAAATCTCATCGAACGTCCTGTTTTCCTTCGAAATAAAAACGATATGCTTTATCGGCGAACCCTTTGAACCGGGAAGCAAAGGGATTGGGTTGTTCTTCCGCCGTGAGGATTTTACGGAAGTGGCTAGCTCGAATTTGAAATTATTTTCAATTACCCGCTTCGTCAGTTGCTTCAGTTCGCCGTCGGAAGGAATTTCAAGCACCTCCACAGTCCCTTTCATCAGGCTGCCGATGTAGCTGCCCTCGGGACCGACCTTGAAATCGGTGCCACCATTCGGGCCGCTGCCAAAGCCTTTTGCATTGGCAACCACCAGGTTTTTGCCATCGGGTGTGACCTTTATTTTTGCAGGAAACCAGCCTGATGGGATATGCCCGATAACTTCCAGGCTGGCAACATCAATCACGCCAATGGCATTCAGTCCGGCTTCCGCAACAAACACCCTTTTCGCATCAGGCGAAATAGCCAGGCCAAAAGGAATGATCCCCCGCAACCCGGAAACCCTTGCATCAGGACTCAGGCTGATATGTTTAACGATTGTATTTCCCGGGGCATCGAGCACGGTAACATTGTCGTTGTTGCCATTGCTGATAAATACGTATTTGTCGGTAGCAACGATAGAATTCGGGCTGGATCCGCCCACAGCCGGAAAATCTTCCACCATCTGCCCTACCAGCCTCCCGGTTTTGATTTTTGCTGTTACTTCTGGTTTTGCGGGGTTGCTGAGGCTGATGGCCCATACCGAAAACGACCTGTCGTCGTTCATGGTTCCAAGGCCCGGAACCTGTAAGGTATCGTTGTATATCCCTGTTTCCGCTTCTTTTGAAGCATAAGCAAATGCAGGGAAATCCATCACTCCGTTCTTCCATTCGCCTTTTACCTTGCGCTTGATGAGGCTGTACTGGAACATACCGACATTGGCGACATAGGCTGTCTTTTCCTCGGGTGAAAGGGCAATCCCGAAAGGATAACGCCCTACCGGAGTATTGGAAACCACCTTTTTATTTACCGGATCAATAATTATCATCCTGAAACCCACCTGGTCAACTGCGAAAAGGTATTTCCCGTCGCGGCTCAGGACCAGGTCGCCGATGTAGCCAAGGGTGTAATCCACATCGCCATCCACCAGGCTGCAATCAATAAAACCAAGCTTTTCGCCGGTATGCACATCAAAGATAAACACCTTGTTTTCCTGGCCGCCTGCCACATACACCAGCTTGTTGTCGGGCGAAATGGCCAATCCCATAAATACCGAAGCCAGCACGCCCTTGTCGGTTGCAGTGCCGGGCGGCACCTGTTGCATATCCGGTTGACCCGATTGCAGGTTGCGCAGTATGGTGATGGCCAGCGGTTGAATGCCCGAATTGGCGGTAACGGCAATATTTCCGTCGCTGCTGAGTGCCAGCCCGTAAGGATGGGGTGCAACCGTGTAACACTTTCCCATGGGGGTAAGCAACCTGCCGTTGGGGATAACGGTGGTGCCGTTTTTATCAATATGTGTGTATTTTTCACCTGCAGGGGATGAAATCACATATCCTTTCTGTTGGGCAAGGCCGGAGAGGGAGATTAGCAATGCGGTTATCAGTAAAAAGGGTTTGTTCATTGACGGTTGGTTTTTAATGGTAGTGAAAGCGTTTGATGAAAGGTTGTTTGAACGCGTCTGAAGGAAAGACGCGCACAAACCCATTAAATTATTAAGAAAAATATATATCTGCTAATACCATCGAAAATAGAGAAATTGATATGTAAAGTATTGATAAAAGTTTTAAAGTGATTGTTTTATGTAGAATTCTATGAACCTCCAAAATAGTTAGTATTTCTCCAAAACCTTTGGCTGAACAGCGATAGCTGATATGACATACTCTTTTTCATGTGGTTCAATGCTATTATGTTTAAAAAGTAAAACTTCAGCATTAGGTACAAGTTCTCCTGTTATCATCTTTTTTTTAACAAAATAACGTTCGATCCTATTGGATTCTGTGTTTTGGACAATTAATTCAATCCTGTCTGGATGCGTTACCAATAACCCATTTTCATCACGAACCTCTATTCCACCCACATGAAAAAGCGCGTTCTTCTTAAAAAGTAACCTGCTGTATATAAAAGTATGATCATCGTTTTTTAAAGAAGGACGAACATGATTTGTTAATTTTATTCTTTCAGTTACAGAAACAGCAACTGGTGATATGAGTAGACTATTTTCTCTAACTCTTACCTCATAAAGGATCTCACCTTTGCAAGGAGGTGTTAATTCGCCTAATATTGATTCAGTTGATATGATTATTTTCTCTTGGTAACTTTTTGTCGATTTTTTAATTATAAGTTCTACTGTATTATGATTTAAATAATTGTAACTATATTCCTTGGCTGATTGTTGTTGTTCATTAGCATTATAATCATAATTAATTGAGATTATCATTACACTTTCAGTGACATATTGTTTTTTTGAATTTCCCCATAATATAAAGTCATATTCCTTTAAAACAACCCAAGGTAACTCATTGGATGTATTTGCATTCCAAACTTCCACAAATGGTTGAACGAGATATTCTTCTTTATCTATATATTTTCTAGCATACACTCTATGAATTTTTTGTTTTACAATATCAAACTGAATTTGAAGGGGTAATTCCATAAAATCATTAATTTCTTCTTCCTCAATAATTCTTAAAATAATCTTATAAATATAGTTTGAAGGGAATTTTACACAATCGTATCCAAAAACATGATTGTTTTTGAATTCGATTACAACATCACTTCCTCCGGGTTCGAGAGATAATGGGTTTTTTCTATAGTTCTTGTCCACCCAATGAACTCTGTTCTTAAATTCATCTGGCAGACCAATAAATATTCTTTGAATTTCCCTTTTCATAATAAATGACTTCTGGTATATACGGGATCAAAAAAAGATATGGTATAGACCATATAAACTTCCTTCCATAATCATCTTTTTAAACCAAACAATAGTAAAAAGTTCACTGCAAATGTATTACACAGAAACAAAAGTACTCCATTCCACCGCGTTGGCAATGGGTTGAGGGTAAAAATAACAAGGTAAGCGGATACTATTGGGTGATAGTGAAAATCATGTTCCTGAAAAGACGAAACGCCCCGGTATGCTATCAATAACCAAACCTGCCTTCGATAATGCCGGTAAGAGACAAATCTTCGTCGAGATCGGGCCAGTGGAGGCCGGTGCCGTTACAGATAATCTCGATATTGCTCCGTTGCACAACCGAAGCCATCCTTAATTTCGTATTCAGCTCAACGGGAAAACGGACTTCCATTTTGTCAGACAACAAGATGCAGATCATACCGTTTTCGTACCATGCTTTTATAGCCACAAACATCAGCTCAGCTACCGTGTATTTCATGCCACCTGGTTTTAATCAATTCGATATGGGATACAATTAGTTGCTCGGCAATTTTCAGATCGTTAACTTTCATTCCTTGCGAAAAGTCAAGTCCAACCGGATCAATCCAATATTTTGCAAACCCACCTGCTTTGCGAACATGTATATGTATTGGTTCGGCACCTTCGTTGGCATAGAAAAAGAAGACAAACCCCAATTCCCTGAATACTTCCGGCATAACACTGTAATTTCTCTAACAAAGATACAACAAACAAACCATTCGTTGGCAACAAACTGCTATAAAAACCTGGATGACTCTGCATGGAAGGAAGAAATACGCTAAATCGTTCCCAACCCTGGGAACATCCGCCGGAAACTCGCTTGTTTGCACGCGTCTGAAGGAAAGACGTGCACAAACCACGGTCAGCGTAAAACTATTTTTTTTGTTTCCACAATGCAGTTTCCGGTTTTCAGTTTGAAGAGATACATACCGGGTTTTAAAAATTCTCTTGTCAGATGCAAGCACGTGCCTGAACGCTCCAACCGAAAAACCTTAAGTTGATTTCCCAGCATATCAGTTAATACTATTTCCGGGTTTGAAAGTCCTTTGGCATGATTTAACCGAATGCTTATCTCGTCAGTAACCGGATTAGGAAAAACCTCAAAATAGTCGGCAGCGTAAGTGGATTCTTCTTTTAACGCTGTTATTCCCCCATTCATGGTTTTTAGCATCACACCTCCGTCACCGAAAATCAATCCAACATTATCGTTAAAGAAGTGCACGCCGTTCAAGCCTGAACTTACATGTGTATTGATTGTATTCCAGGTATTACCTCCGTCATTGGTTTTCATGGTGTTTTCGAAAGGCCCGTCACCAGTAGCATATCCTGTTGCCCCTGACGGAAAATGTATGGACTTGAATTCAATTGGGTTTAGATTATTGGTGGTTGCTGCCACCCAGTTGCTACCTCCGTCGGTTGATTTGAGGATGCTGTTGTAACAGGCAAGGAAGGCTGTATTTCCATCAACGAAAAAAACATCCCTTGCTACCCCGAAGTTACCCAATTCATTCACTTCCCAGGTTATGCCTCCATCGCAGGATTTTATCATTTTTGTCTGGCTCCATGATCCACCCACCAGGAAAACAGTATCCGGCGAACGGTATTCGATATCATAAAAGGTGATATCCCAGTAATTGATTCCTGTATTGACTTCCTGCCAGGTAAGGCCCGCGTCGGTGGTACGGATAACATGCCCTTCGCCTGAAATAAAGCCGTTGTTGTAATCCGAAAATTTCATTACATCAGGATCAAAATCAAAGCCGGTAACGATTTGTGTCCAATTGCTCCCGCCATTCAATGTTTTTAGCAACAATTGTTCCCAGGATGTATAAACAATGAACCCTGTATCGCCTGAAAGGAAATAAAAAGCCCCATCATTAAAACTGCCGCCACCAATCTGATGCCAGGATGAACCCCCATCATTTGTTTTCATAAGGCTTGAAAAACCTACCCCGCCACCCCATACCTCGGATAGGGTAAATCCCTCGTTCTGGTTCAGAAATTGAGTACGGTAAATATCGCCCTTGAAAGTCCGGTTATATGTTGGCTCCCAAACTGTACCGCCATCTGAAGTCCTGAATATCATTCCGTAAGCACCAACCGAAAATGCTGTATTTTCGTTGCCTGTACACAGCGAATTTGTTGCCCACCATGGCATTCCGGTTGGCCAGAAGCCGCTCCAGGTATTGCCTCCATCGTTGGTAATAAGTATTTTGGTATGATATTCCCAACTGATACATCCTGCAATACCGTGCTGATTATCGAAAAAAGTAAACCTGGCGGTATAAACCGAAGGATCTGAATAAACCTGAAACCAGGTTTGCCCTGCATCGATTGTTTTATAAATCAGGCCATTAAAGTCAGGGGATCCATCATCAGTGAAAATAAAACCCGTTGAGTCATTCACGAAGTATATTTCGGAAATGGGAGCATCCGGAAGCCCATCTGGAAAACCAATCACTGACCAGGTGTCTCCACCATCGCTTGTCTTCAACAGCAGCGTATCACTACCACCAACAATGAATCCGGTTAATGCATCAGGGAATATGATCTGATTAAGATTAAAACCAACTCCACTAGATGCTGGCAACCAGGTTTCACCTGCATCGGTGGTTTTGAAAAATTGGCCTCCATCGCCCACCGCAAATCCGGTAACCTCATCCACAAAGGCTACATCGTTGATGCTTTGCCATTCATAAATCGTGTTACCCATATATTTCAACGACCAGTTGATACCTCCGTCAATGGTTTTCAGGATGGTCTCTTTCCCTCCGTTGATAAAACCTGTGGAATCGTTGATAAATCTAACCCCTTTGCACTGGTATTCATTGTCCATCCCGGCAGGATTCAGAATAATCTGCCACGATTCCCCCATATTTTCCGAAATCATCAAGGTTGACCCTTCGCCAACGGCTATCAGCTTATCTGTGCCCGGAATTGTACCAATACAATTGAGGGTGTTCTCCTGGGGAGAGGGTGTCAGCCTCGTCCATGCAGTTTGCGCATGAAGGTAGAAAGGTAATGACAGCAGAAAAAAGAAACAAAGAAATCCAGTGTTTTTCATCCGTAAATATGGTTTAAGCCAAACAATTTCAGTATGTATAAAACAGGCAGGAAGTTTATTCCCCCCGGACCTGGTTCATGTCATTCCCGACCATTGCTGCCATAGTTCATGCAAAAGTAAGCTAATCAACAGCCCATTCTATAAAAAAGCTGAAATGCAGGCTTCAACCACGCAAAATCATTAGAAATCCCATAAAAAAACCGGGTTGCCCCGGTTCTTTAATCAAAAATAAATTTGAAACAGTTCCTACCTGCTTATTGAAACTTTCTTCGAAATAATCTGGCTTTTCGTTGAAATTTGCAAGATATACATACCAGGTTCAAAACCAGCAGTGGGTATTTGAAGGTTCGAATAAGATGAATTATTGTGATAGACTTCTTTACCGAGGCAGTTGAACATACGAACTTCGCTGATCCTTACCGGGGCTATCACGTTGATAACCGTGGTGGCAGGGTTAGGATAAATCCTGTAAGCAGCCTCATCGGTATTTGGAAGGTTCAGTGTAATCCAGGCGATGGTGCACACTTTAGGCGATTCACCATTACTGTAAACTGCTGTTACACAATATTTCTGCTGGCCATTTGCAACAGGGAAGTCATGATATAGCAATGAAGGCGTATTTGCCAGAAGCGTATCGTTACGGTATATGTTATAACTTAGCGGAGGGGTAACCGGCTCGTTCCAGGTAAGGTGTACACTGTTATCAATAGGTTGTGCAAAAAGGTTGGTAACAGGGTTGAGTATGGCACCGGGGGCGAGCGTGCCAACATATTTGAACATACCGCTTTCGGTAGCACTTGCATTAAATCCTCCAGCCCAGCCGCAGTGGTTGTTAATAAAGTCGCATGCCAGGAACTGATCCGTTTCGGTACCCATGAACTGTTCCCAGGTGTAACCGCCATCAAAGCTATAGGATGCCCCGGTAAAGCCGGTTGCGGCACCTGTAGAAACAAAGGTATTGTCAGTTCCTTCCACGAAAGTAAGGTCATTGGTCAGGAAAGGCCCAACCGGGGTAATGGTCTGCCAGGTAGCCCCGCCATCATGGGTTTCGCGCATCACCTGGGTAGTAGTGGTTTGAACGACAATCCCGTTCATTTTATCCTTGAAAGCGATTTTGTTGATACCATCGGTAATTGGGGTAATACCCGTATTGGCAATGATCCAGTTGTAGCCGCGGTCGTAAGAAATATATAATTTAGCTTTGTTCGAACCAAACATGATCGTGCTATCGCCAACAGCCTGAATAACCGAAGTCCATCCTCCTTCGCCGGTTGCAGGGTTAGCTCCCCCGCCAATGTTGGCCTTGGGAACGCGGGTCCAGGTAGTGCCACCGTTTGAAGTAGTGTAAATTTCGAAATAGGCATTAGCCCCGGTACCAGTAACATCACCGTGACACATACCCTCATTCTCGTTCCAGAACCAAACATTATCAGCAAAAGAGGCAGATCCTTGCAAAGCGCCTACCATATGTGTCCAGGTTGTACCGCCATTGGTAGTTTTATAAACGCCGCAGTTGTTATCCTGTGTGGTACCATTATAAAGAGCAACAAAAGCAGTGTTTGCATTCAGCCCACAAATATTGCCAAGGCCGTAAACCGTACCGCCAAGCACTTGTCCGGTGGTCCAGGTGTTGCCGCCATCCGAAGTTTTTGTAAATTCGTTGATGGTTGCACCCCCACCTGATCCATCGTAAGCCGTAGCCCAAACAACCAACGAATCATGAGCATGTATATAATTGATCCCTCTCGATGCAGTTACAAACCCACTTGACTGAGATACCCATTCGCTGAGGTTGATATTAACCTGCTGATAAACGGTATCGGTAGCATCAATAGCTACTACACGGACTGTATGGGATCCAAGTGCTGAGGCTGCTGTATTCCACGGATAGGTAAAATTGGTTTGCGTTGTATTATAAACCAGAATGTCATCAATATAAAGATTGACTGCATTGGGTGTGCCGGTTATTACTGAACAGTTGATGTCAAAAGTGGGTCCGTAACCAACAGAATTGTTCAGGTTCAAATCAGGAAAACGGACAATCAGGTTGGGATTTCCAGGTACAATCCCATAAACAACAGCATTGCTTGAATTAAAAGTTCCGTTGGTAGTATTCAGCGCTCCAATGGCATAGTAGCCATTCAAAGCACCCGACCAACCCCAGTTCATATGGAATTTATCATCACTGGTACGGTATCCGTCACATACCCAGGCATGTCCGCCCGAAGGCCCGCTGCCTGAATAATACAATGGACGGCTTGCATCAAGTTCTGACTTTAAGAGGTTTTTCCAATCAGTTGCGGTATAATCCGCTTTATATGCGATAGCAATTGTCGAAGGATCATAATTAAAGTAAGTGGTCATTGCCCAGGGAACATCATCGCTGAACGCCCCGGAACCATCAGGCTGGTAATCCATATCCACCGAAACACCGGCATGGTACAACAACGTTGCGATAGCCTGATAACTGCCGCTGGTTGCTGAAGTACCCATTGAAGCAAAGTTATAGGTAGTAGCCCCAAAATTAGCTGACTGTTGTCCATAGGTTGGATGAACATAAGAATGCGACAAAACACCCTGAGGAGGGAATGAATAGTATTTCATAATCACACCCATGGTAGTGGCAACACAACCTGCCCAGCATTTTCCGCCAGGTCCGCCGGCAGCAACAGGGCAATAATAATTGTACCATTGTCCCTGGTCCCAATTGGTCAAAATCAAAGGACCGACATCTAAAGTAGGTGCATCAATATCATTGTCCATGATCCTTTCCCATTCGGCAGATGTTTCAGTGTTGTCCAGGTCGGCAGCCACGATATGTGCAATTTCTTTGCTGTAGCTATCGAACCAATACGCTGTAGAAGGATTGGTCAATACCAGATCAACATAGCCTTCGTTCGACTGGGCGAGAACGGGAATAACAGCATCATCGGCTGATACAACAACAAAACCGCCTCCAACATAGTTGAAAACATAGTAAGTTGTTATCCCATTGTAGGATTTGCTGAAACTGTTCAGAACTGAAAGATCAGCCTTTCCGGAATACCGGGCAAAGTAATTGTTAGCCACCTGATTGGCTTTTTCAATGGTAACGGATTTACCAAAAGAAAAAGTGACGATCAGCAGGCTTAAAAGAAGTGTGGATAATTTTCTCATAGGTGTTATTTGTTTGTTAGTGGTTTTTTGAGGGGATGAAGGGGTTAATAGTTATCTTCTGTTTTGGTTCCCTGTTCGGATGTGGCAATTCGCTGTTAGTTTTTTTGATAACTCGTAACCCTTTACTTTTTTAACTGGCTGCAAATATATTATTATTACAAACATAAAGACAAACTGTTGTAAAAAATCTCAGTGTTAAACGAAATATACGGTTAACCATCCCATATCATAAAAGGCTTTTAACCAATTACAGGAAACCAATAATCAAAAACTGACAACTGATTACTGACTACTGATTACTGATTACTGACTACTGACTACTGACTACTGGTAACTAATTACTGCCTTCCAACTTCCTTCACACCATATCCTGTTTACCAAAAAATACTACCTTTGCACATCACAAATATTGCTAAGTAAAGAAATAAACACCTCAAAATTAATACGATACAATGTTCGAAAGTTTAAGCGACAGGCTCGACAGGGCATTTAAACTGCTAAAAGGCCATGGGTATATTACTGAAATTAATGTAGCCGAAACGTTGAAAGATGTCCGCAAAGCGTTGCTCGATGCAGATGTCAGTTACAAAGTTGCAAAAGAGTTTACTGATAAAGTTAAGCAAAAAGCCTTAGGCGAAAATGTGCTGACTTCAGTTTCGCCCGGACAACTTATGGTGAAAATTGTCCATGATGAACTTGCCTCGCTGATGGGCGGCGAAAAAGTGGAAATTAACCTCAAAGGCAGCCCAGCCATTATCCTGATGTCAGGATTGCAGGGTAGCGGCAAGACAACATTCTCGGCAAAGCTCGCCAACTACCTGCATACCAAAAAAGGAAAAAGTCCACTCCTGGTAGCCTGCGATATTTATCGCCCTGCCGCCATCGAACAGTTGAAAGTGTTGGGCGGGCAGATTGACGTTGAAGTTTATTCGGAACCTGAAAACAAGGATGCAGTAAAAATTGCCCGAAACGCGGTGAATTTTGCTAAAGACCGTGGTTTCAACGTACTCATCATTGATACCGCGGGCCGACTTGCCATTGATGAACTCATGATGAACGAAATTTCATCCCTCAAGCAGGCACTCAATCCGCACGAAACACTGTTCATTGTTGACTCGATGACCGGCCAGGATGCCGTGAACACAGCCAAAGCATTCAACGACCGGCTCAATTTCGATGGTGTCATTCTCACAAAACTCGATGGAGATACCCGCGGCGGCGCGGCCCTTACCATCCGCTCGGTTGTCAACAAACCTATAAAATTTGTCGGTATCGGCGAAAAAATGGATGCTATTGACATGTTCTATCCCGAACGCATGGCTGACCGCATTTTGGGCATGGGCGACATTGTTTCGTTGGTAGAGCGCGCACAGGAACAATACGATGAAATATCAGCACGAAAACTACAGAAAAAGATTGCCAAAGACCAGTTCAATTTTAATGATTTCATTGACCAGATCAAGCAAATCAAAAAAATGGGCAACGTGAAAGACCTTATGGGAATGATCCCCGGAATGGGAAAAGCAATGAAGGAT
>Ga0247841_10012406_pt1 | contig 11118 bp, 9 predicted proteins | sample LaCruzMarch2015__2_FD_192410 | JGI IMG/M metagenome (GOLD analysis project Ga0247841, IMG submission 192410) | Freshwater microbial communities from meromictic Lake La Cruz, Castile-La Mancha, Spain - LaCruzMarch2015_18m | ecosystem: Environmental > Aquatic > Freshwater > Lake | place: Spain...
ATTAAAAGCATCAAATACACTAAGTAGTGCAAAATTTATTCCCAAATTTCTATAAAGACCAGAGGAGCCTCCGAAGCGTACAGCTATTTCTAGTAGTGTCAAGTCGCCATTTATATCTTCTTTAACTTGAAAAAACCAAGAACCTCGAAACGTAATTGCCCTAGAAATCTTTTGTGCCATTTCCTTAAATGGAAAATCATTTGAAATTGGTTTTGTATTTACACTTATTCCATTACTAATTCGACTACGAATTCTTGGTCCTACAAACCTCAAAATTCCATATTTATCTGTGAAACAGTCTACGGTAAATTCACTTCCAGGCAAATATTCTGTTATTAAAAAAGTTTTTCTTTCATTTAAAGCAAAATAATTTAGTACATCGGCTTCACAATTTGCTTTAAATACTCCTTTGGATCCATAACCTACATCGGGTTTTATAAATACAGGATAAAAACTTATTTCTTTTAGCGATTGATAAATTATAGGAACCTTTACGTGTGTTCTAAAATATTCATATGTTTTAGATTTTGATAAGCAAATATCAGCTGTAAAAGCGTTCGAAGAGATTACCGTACATTTTAGTTCGTCTTCATGATGTTTCAATTTACTGATTACAGAATCCATTGCTGGGAAAATTGCATCAATACAATTATCATGAACTACTTTCGCAAGGCAGGGAATTATTTCGTCTGAGTCAATAAATGGTAAATTACTTATGCATTTTTCATATATAAACTTCCCATGATCATCGACACTACTAGCTCCAATAAGTTTTACATGACATGAAAATGATAGTGAGCGATATACTTCAAGCCCAATTTCTGATCCGCATGGAAAAACCAAGATGTTATAAATTTTCACTGTTATTCGTTAATTTATAGTTCTTCGCAAAGATGCATACCTGAAAATATTATCAATCTGTAAATAAATCAATTATGTGTGAGATTTTTCTTCTTGAACTTTCTGATAATCTTTGTAAAGTGTTTGCCTGTGTAACCGCTGTCGCCGTGTAAAGGTTTTCAATACGGGGAAATTTGTCTTAAGATGATTGGAGGAATGTAATAATTCTATCTATCTGGTCTGTTTCAATAACAGGGTAAATAGGTAAACAAATCACTTCGCGTGCTGCTTTTTCTGCTATTGGCATTTTTCCCGGCTGAGAACTTTCTAGTCCACGATAGGTAGGAAATTGACTGATTAGTGGATAAAAATATCGTCTTCCGTATATATTATTATTTTTTAGTTCATTATATACTTCATCTCGTGATTTCCCAAATTTTTTTTTATCGATAAAAATAGGGAAGTATGAATAGCAATGTTTCACATCAGGTAAATCTTCCAGATAAGAAATTCCATCAATATTTTTCAGACCTTTTCTGTATTGTTTTGCAATTTGCTTTCTTTTTTCAATTACATTATCAATGTATTTTAACTGTAATAGCCCCATTGCTGATTGTATTTCATTCATTTTAGCATTTATGCCTGGTGTTACGACTGTTGTTTCATTTATGAAGCCAAAGTTTTTCAGGTTGTCAATATGGTTTTTAGTTCCTTTGTCATGGCAAACAATAGCACCTCCTTCGAATGTATTATATACCTTTGTTGCATGAAAACTCATTACTGATAAATCCCCATAGTTTAATATTGGGACACTGTTGATACTAACACCAAAAGTATGACATGCATCATAAATTACTTTTAAGGAAAATGTATTAGCAATTTTTTCGATTTTTTGAACATTGCATGGGTTACCATAAACATGAACAGGAAGAATGGCTGTGGTTTTCGGAGTTATTGCTGATTCAATTTTTTCAGGATCGATATTATACATGTCTGGTAGTATGTCGACAAACACTGGTTTAATGTTGTTCCACCAAATAGCGTGTGAAGTAGCAACAAAGCTATACGGAGTCGTGATTACCTCACCTGTAATTCTCAAAGCCTGTAATGCAGTTACTAAAGCTAATGTCCCATTGGCAAAGAGAGAAATGTATTTAACACCCAAATACTCGCACAGTGCTGTTTCTAATTCTTGATGGAACTTGCCATTATTTGTAAGCAATTTACTATCCCAAATATCTTTTAAGTACTCCTGAAACTCGGCTAATGGAGGAAGAAAAGGTTGAGTAACTGTAATAGGTCTTTCTTTCATTGTTAAAATTGTATTTTGATCCAATCGGATGGAATGAAACTGTTTTCCTCGAATTGCATTTGCGCTTTTGAATTATTATACCAATAAGCAGGATAATAGACCCTTTTGTTTGGATTTTCGTTCAACCAAGCTCCCCACCAACTGAACGTACTATTGGCTATTATTTGGTTCTTACATGAACGCATAAGCATCAAATCAGAAATATCTCCAGGAGTATCGCCAAAAGCATCGGAAATAGTTTTATTGTCAATAAATCTTGCATTATCGATATAAGAAAATTGTTCTTTTGTCCAAGCAATATCATCAGAAAAAAAATAGAAGATTGGATTATCAACTTCGTTACGAGATCTCTTGATCGCGCATAAATAATATTCTTTTGGCAAATTTTTAAAATATAAATTGGTCAAATAATCACCTCTTCGGATATGGACCGCAATTGAATTTGAATTTCTCATTTGATATTTCAAAGTTTTATTTTTCTTAGACAAAAGGTTATCTAAATTGAATTCTTTAATAAAAATTTCTCTATAATCCTTGAAATAATTTGAACTGCCAAACCAACCTTCAATATAATAATCAATTTTTATTTTCTGCCTGGATTTGGAGAGATTCATAATTTCGTTTTCAAACAAATGGGTTTTTTTGTGAAACGGATTAATTTTGACAAGGAATTTCTTAAATAAATTATTAATGAAAGATTTAGGCATTCTATTCAATAAATGAATGAAATCATCTTCACTAGCTATAGTAAATGGGAGATTAAATCTATCTAAACGGTAGTGTACATCTTTATAAATCGGTTTTTCATAAAAAGAGATATCAACTCTCAATTCCGTTTCAAATTTCAAAGATAAGGACCTTGCTGCTGCATATTGGAATAGTTGATTTCCCAATCCTCCTTGTATCTTAACAAAAATGACAGACTTGGGACACCTTTTCACTGTAATTTGGTCAAAAAACTTCATCATTCTCTCCCCAGCAAAAACGAATGCTCCTTATCTCGTGAAATGCATCATCAATAGCAATTAGTGATTCTGTTAAATTAAAAACACTCGCATAACTTTTGATTATGTTATTTTTTTTATCTGTAATCATGTTAAGTGTTTTTTGTGCAATATCATGCGGGTTTTTTGGGTCGAAGTAGTATCCATAATCACCTAATTGTTCTAAGTGACCTGGAATATTACTGCATGCCACTGGGCAGCCGAGTTCTGCTGCTTCTAATAGGGGCAAATTAGTAGGTCCTAAAAATGTTGGCATTACTAGGCCATGAGAATTTAAATACAACCATTTTAACTCTTCCGTAGAAACAAAGCCTAAGGATTCAACTGAGTTTGTAAGTCCCAAATCCAAAATTACTTGTGAAATGTACTGTTTGTTGCCATGGTCAAAACCGGTCATAAATAATTTCAGATTAGGGTATGTAATGACAATCTCTTTTAACGCAATTAATAAATTATAATGATTTTTATGCGGCCAGTATTGAGCAGGGTAAATAATAAACTCTTGCTCGTTCGAAAGTAGTTTAGGTCGTAAACTTAATATTTTATCACTTACTATTTCTGATGGGAAGATGGGTACAACTTTTATTCTATCCTCGTTGATATTGAAAAACTTTATTACATCTTTTTTTCCTGTACAAGACTCCGCAAAAATCATTAATGCAATTGGAAGTATTGTATCAAGATTTTTTTTCTTACTTTTATAATGTTTCATACTTAACTCTGGGAAAGAATATGTACTTACAGGACCCAAATCCCAAAGTGTATATATGAATGGAAACGTTGGATAAACGCATTTCGGGGTAAGGTAATAAATAATATCAACCTGCTTACATAGTTCTGTCTTCAATTTCAAATTATGTTTTTTATCAAGACTATAAACCAAATTACTAAAGCCTCTAATAAATGGAATAGTTCTAAAAAAATTTGTAAATAATACAAATGCCGACAAAAGCTTATTGGGTTTCCACTTTATTATATAAGCATCGAATGAATCTGTTACATTTACTTCATTACAAAGAAAAAGAATATCTGCATTTTTAAAAGTATAATTCTGCAATGCACTTACTAATTGATAATAGTAGCTAAAACCTCCACCCCATTGTGGGTTAGAATTTTCAAATACCCAAACACCCACTTTTAACTTTTTCATCTGAAATGTTTTAAGGTTTCGCACACTTTATTTATGTCAATTTTTTTCAATCCCAGGCCACTCGGGAGATAAAATCCATTTCTTGATAATTTTTCTGCAATTGGATACCTCTCTCCAAGAAAAAGGCTCATATTTTGAAATATGGGCTGCTCATGCATACACCAGAAAAACGGGCGAGTTCCAATTCCATTAGAATTTAATATGGGATTCACATGATCACATAAATTTTGTGTATCGGCTACCATTCCAAAAACCCAATAGATATTTTCAGCGTATTCTGTCATTTTCAATGGTAGTTGATACCCTTGTAAACTTTTCAATCTATCCTGATATGCTTTTCCAATTTCTCTTTTTTTAGTGATGTGCTCTTCGAGGTTTTCGAGTTGAGCTATTCCTATTGCTGCCTGCAAATTGGTCATTCGATAATTCCACCCTAATTCATGGTGAATAAATCTGCGTCCGGCTGGTTCAAATGCCAGATTTCTTAGTTTTCGACAACGTTCAGCGAGTTCATGATTATCAGCCATAATCATTCCTCCTTCGCCTGTGGTGATATGTTTGTTTGGATAGAAACTGAATGTACTTATATCTCCAAAGGAACCACACTTTTTTCCTTTATAGGTTTGTCCATGCATTTCTGCGGCGTCTTCGATAAGATATAACCCATAATTTGTACACAATTTCAATACAGGATCCATATCAACAGGTAAACCATAAATATGTACAACTAAAACTGCTTTAGTTTTTTTTGTTATTTTTCCCTCTATTTGAGATACATCCATGTTCCATGTAACAGGATCACTATCAACTAAAACAGGTTTTGCTCCTGCTCTAACGATAGATTGAGCAGGTGAAATGATGGTAAATGTGGGCATAATAATTTCATCGCCTGGGCCTATTCTTAATGCTTGTATTGCAATATCTAGTGCTCCTGATCCACTTGAAACAGCAATTCCCTCCGCACGGCCAATGTATTTAGCAAATTTTTCTTCAAATTGCTTGACAAAAGGTCCTTCTGATGAAATCCATCCTGTACGGATACATTCTAAGAGATATTTTTCTTCGTTGCCATCAAGCAAGGGGGTGTTGACGGGAATATACATTTATTAATTAGGGGTTAAGTGATTAAGTGATTAAGTGTTAAGAGGGATTTTTTCTTTAACATGAAGTTTACTCCCCAGGTGTTTTCTGATGGCGGATTTCCAGTTAAAAATTCTTCGGCTTTTACTAACTCAAATCCTGTAAATGCGGCTAATAAACTTATTTCCGGGATTGAAAAGTGACGCATGGGGTGTTGCTCCTGAAACTCAATCCAGTTGTCGATTTTTTTATCTTTTACAAGGATGGTGTAGTTTACATCTACCACATTTTTACTTGAATGGATTTCGGGTACTGCCATGCGTATGACACTAATATCATTGTTTTCAACTTTTTTAATGCGGGATTCAGGCCGTTGATGATATACAGCAGGGGAGTACCAAACATCGAAAATAAACAATCCACCTGTATTCAGACACTTTGAGGCATTCCTGAAAACATTTTCCAATGAGGCATTTTCATTAATATAACTGATAACGTGAAACAAAGAAATAACTGCATCAAAGTTTCTATCTATTTTAAAATTCGTGATGTCAGCTTGCTTACAAGGGAACCCATGCAATTTAGCTTCATCAACCATTTGGTGACTGCGCTCAATCCCAAAAATGTCGTAGCCCATTTTCTGCAGAATCAATCCATGGATGCCTGTTCCTGAGCCGAATTCGAGAATCGTTTTTGCATTGGGGGAATAGTTTTTAATGCAATCAGAAACATAGTTTGCTTCTGCGTGATAATCCTTACTTTGATAAAACAAATCGTAATATTTACTATAGAGTGTGAAATTATTTTCCATTTTGATTATTTGGAATGATGACGTCTGGATTTTTATTGTAGTCTAATAACTTACAGACTATCTTTCTGAAATGTTGTACAAAGCCTTGTCCTCAACAACCGGTTCAAACCTAGTTTTATCCTTTTCTCCAGCATAAGGCCCTTGTTTTACTTCAATCATTTCGGTTTCTTCTAATATTTCAAAGCCATGACCCCCTTCAGATAATAAAATCACATCGCCCGTTTCAAGTATACGACTATCGATATAATTTTGTTGGTCTGTATAAAAGTCTATTCTTAGTTTACCTGTTCGGATAAACAATACTTCCTTTGTAAAATGCACCTCACGCTGCACCTGATTATGCACATGAGGTTGAATTAATTTCCCTACCGGATGTTTCATGAAAGCCAGCTGTTGTGAGAAATCAGCAGGAGTGAAGAAATGTATGCCTGGTTCAGAATACTTATTTGAAATAATTATTGCTAGTAGCTGGCTATTGTGCTTTATTTCTTGTATCATTTGGGTTGACGATTAAGGAATGTGGATTCTATCGCTTCTGATTCAAATTTTGAAGTATACAAACATAGCCAATTATATATGATTGGGGTGTCTAATGAACAGACCCGTAGTAAAAATTAGTGTACTTTCGAAAATTAATTCTAAATCGACTCAAGTAGCTGGGAACTTCATCCTTATAAGGTTGATAAGGGGTTCTACTTTTTTAGAATACGTATATTTTTTTACTTATCATTTTTTTATGAATTATCCTTATCTGAATGAAATCCTGGAATCGAATAATCCCAATAATCCTTTTTTAGAACCCATTTCATAATTACAGGGCTTTTTCTTGCCATCTCCTGGTGAAAATTATAGCCGGCTCTTTCTAATGAACGAAATCTTATCTGTAGCATTTCTTTTTCAAAATTTGTTTCTGTTTGAATTGATACTATTGGTTTTGGAAATATCATTCTAAATATCGGGCTCAGAATATTTTTAACAGTTCTTTTGATATTGGTAGTTAAGATCGGCCTTTTAATTTCGTTAGTTCGTCTGATTTCGGTATATGAATTACAAATCCCTTGATAAAAGTATCGTTTATCAAAATAACCAATTGTCATTCTTTCGGAGGGAACTTCATGATAAATAAGTGCTTTAGGTTGATAGAATGCTTTAAATCCCTTTACAATTGCTTTTGTTGATAAACCTGATTCTCCATCTCCCTGAAAATGCTGCAATTGTATTGAAATACAATCCGGATTGAAACCTCCCAATTCATACAACGATTTTTTTCGAATCGAATAATTCAATCCCCATACAAAAAGTGGGCTAATTTCTTTCTCTTTATCACCAAAATCATCCAAGCTCAACTCCCCCAACAGTTTGCCAATATCGGGTAATGATTGCCAAAAATAATCTATCCAGCCCGGTGGCTCCTTTTCGTATTTGGGCAAGCATTTACCACCAACCACATGTACATCGGGAAAGCGATTAAAGGTATCCACAATTGCAGATAACCAGTCTTTGTCTGCATGTATATCATCATCAACAAAAACCAATATTTCACTTTTTGCTTCTTTTGTACCGCGATGACGACCAGTTAATAACCCGGGATTATCATCATAAAAATATCGAATAATATGTTTTGGGTATTCTTTTATATAACTATCAACCACTTCGTTGGTGTTATCATATGAGCCATTATCAACAACAATAATTTCGTATTCAGTGGTGATAAAATCCAAAGCTACCATGCTTTTCATACATCGGAAAAGTTGGTTGGCACGATTACAAGTGGGGATGATGATGGAAGCTAGCATATTCTCAGATTTGAAAAGCTAAATAACTTTCTCTTCAATTTACTAAGGTATTTTCTTATTGCACATTTCCCCCTTTTTCTTTTTTTTAACTCCCTTTCTATTAAAGAATGATAAGTATTGGGTAAGAATTCACCAATTTTCTGTAAATACTCTGTATGGCTTAATCGCCAATTTGTGTTCGAGGAATAGGAATCAGGATGTACCCGATACATGACCAATGGTGCATCGTAATAGAAAATTGGTCGTTTCAGTGTAATAATAGTAAACAAAAAGTGATCTTCTATTTGATACATTAGGTTTTCGTAAAATCTCGATTCTCCAAGAACCTCTTTTCTTATCATTACGGTTGAGCAGGGCATATATAAAATTTCTTTTAACATCAACTCAACATTGGTATGCATGTTATCGCAAAAACCCGGAGTACCACTATAAAGAGAGGATGGGAAGTTGTATTTATTTTTATCGGTTAAAAAATAATTTTTCTCGTCAATGCATATTGCTTTACTGTAGGATAACCCTATAGAACTATCTGTTCTGAATTGTTCTATTTGTAATTCCAACTTATAAGGTACCCATAAATCATCGCTATCCAGCAGGGCAAGGAATTCTCCGCTTGAATTATCAATTGCCAAGTTTCTTGTCGCACTTACCCCTTTGTTTATATTGCCAGGATGTGAAAACATTTTTATCCGGTTATCCTTTTCAATATAAACACTTACAATTTCCTTTGTTTTATCAGATGAGCCGTCATCAACAATTAGCATTTCCCAATGCTGATATGTCTGTGACAGCGCTGATTCAATAGTCTGTCCAATAAATTTCGCCGCATTATAAGCAGGAGTAATTATTGAAACAAGGGGTTTAGTCATTGTCTTTTCTATTCTGTTTCTATGGTAATCTGGCATTCAATTGACACTATAAGAATTTGAATCGATCAATAAATAAGAGTTAAACAGTAACTTTAGGATAAATTCTGAGGTTTGTGTACGTTGATCGTCCATAGTATTATTGAAGATGTTATAACCTCCGTGCTTACACTTACATTCGTTTCGCCACTAAACACTGAGATGACGATGTTCCATGATTTCATAAACGATCGAGTAGATTGTCAGACTTTGTGGCATAAAATCCGTTAAATCTACGCGCCTTGATTGCTTCGATCAAGCTTTGCACGTCCTTTTTAACGCAGTAACTTTCGAAATAGGTCCACAAAAATCGTGCAACCAAACGGCTATCCCAAAGACGCATGCCATCTTGAAGAATAGAGTCAAGAATGGCAGGAAGTACTGCCAGATGCGGCGCATTCCAGGTTGTTCCAAGGCGGTCATAAAACGCTCCGCCAAGCAAAACAACCTCCTTCCCAAATGCCAATGCTTCAAGGCCGCCTTGAGAGTTGATGGTTACAATAACATCTGCGTCCTTGATCAGTTGCTGCGTTGAAAAGGTATTCAAGGAATCGATAGCAAAATAATCGTTTTTCCCATTGCTATTATCGAAGCCAAAAGGCAATCCGGCTGCCACTAAACGGCGTAGACTGAGTTGATTGTACAGTCGCCCCAAGGTATCATCCCCGGAATTCTCTTTAGGGTGAAGTTTGAACATCGCAAATACACCCCTTTGACTTGCGTAATTAAACAATGTTTGCACAACTTCGACGGTGGAATAGCGACCATTACTTCCAAATAGCAACGATGAATCCGTATAACATTGTCCTAAAAAAAGTATTCTTTTTTTCCCTGTGGGCCATTGAAATGCCAGTTTCGGGCTCGCATGTTCTTCTAATTTTGTGTTGCCAATTCGAAACATTAAATCATCGAGAAATCTATCGTTCACCAAGCCATCATTTCGGTCTTGCATATGGTAATACCATGTCATTGCTGAATTCTTGTTTACAGAAATACCGGTTATCGGTTCACATATTAATCGTTTTGAGTAAAATGTGTTTTCCAAGGAGATTACTTGATAGGCATAATGATCTGCTATTAGTCTTGCGATAGCCCCTTCCACACAATAGCCTTGAACGGTAATTACAGAAGCAGGCCGCACCCTATTAAATAGGGTTATCAATTCATCTGTCACTGCTCGCGCATACAGCATCCAACGAAGTGCTTCACGATGATGAATGGGATTGGTTAGATCAAATTCATGCCGAGCGATTTCTAAGCTCACATAGAGAAAATACTCGATCGTAGCAAACAGACTTACACCTCTATAATGCTCCTTAACATTTACTACTTCACTTGCACCCAATGGGGGCTGTGGTGTTTTAACGCGATACTGTATAAAGATCATTCCGCGTTTTAGGCCATTCGGGAAAAAAGAGGACATGGTTAATCCAATCCAATCCAATTGCCTCAGATGGCCGTCAAGAAGAATATGCGGGCGTTTCCCCATAAAGATCAACATCGTAGCAATTGGTTTTGCCACGATTAAGATAAATTTTTTTATACTCAGTCTCATTTCCACTTGGCCAAGGATTCTAACGCTGTTTTCTCATATTCCGGGAACATTCTAGATAGCCCATGTGTTGTATGTTCGAATACTTCCTATCCATTTGCTCAAATAGTCTAGCGACTCCTCTGTTGTTCTCCTTTTCTACACACGGCGATGTTATACAGTCCATCCCATCCTTGCTGAATCTGTTCCGACATACGGTCGCTCTGTGAGAACCGGCCCTCAATTATGAAACCTGCTTTTAACAAAAGTTCTTCAAATTCAGACGGTGTGTAATGGCGATAGTGGTATTTGTTCCCCATTTCCTTCAGGGGTAGAGTCTCCTCGTTGGGAGTAGAGCAAATAAAAAGACTTCCAGTGTTTAGTGCTCCAAAAACTGCGTTAAGAAATCCTTCAGTATTTTTCAAGTGCTCAATAGTTTCAAAGGAAACTAGCATGTCAAAAATGCATCCTACGAACGGTGATTTCGACAAGTCCACTTTCCGGTATATGATTTTCTTGTTATTGTAGTGCAATCGCGCATATGCGATGGCTCCGCCATCAATATCGAAGCCATAGACACGATTTGCCTTGTGATTATTCGCAATTATAAAACTTCCATAACCCACTCCACATGCAGCGTCTCCGACACTGCCCCCATCAGGAACATACTCCAAGACAAACTTGTAACG